>Ga0105047_10000149_pt1 | contig 101086 bp, 103 predicted proteins | sample MAT04_FD_78384 | JGI IMG/M metagenome (GOLD analysis project Ga0105047, IMG submission 78384) | Freshwater microbial communities from Lake Fryxell liftoff mats and glacier meltwater in Antarctica - MAT-04 (megahit assembly) | ecosystem: Environmental > Aquatic > Freshwater > Ice > Liftoff... | reverse complement strand
TAACTACCGGTTATGGAACAACTGCTGACAGAGGAAATCTAGCAATTAGTCCAGGTGGTTCTGTATCCTTGATATATGATTCAACTAGTTCAAGATGGAGAGTAATAGCATCATCTAGTGGTAAGAGCATGGTAATACAAACATTTAATTCAAGCGGAACATACACTCCAACCCCTGGCATGAAGTATGCAATTGTTGAAATGTCTGGTGGAGGAGCTGGCTCGGCTGGGGTAGGGACATCAAGTTCCTCATCAGCAGGCTTAGGCGCGGCAGGTTTTGCTGGCGGCGGTGGCGGCGGTGGCGCATATGTAAAAGCGATGTTAACGCCAGCTCAAATAGGTGCATCACAAGCAGTAACAATTGGTACTGGTGGTACAGGTGGTACTTCCGCTCCTACTTCAGGTGGTATCGGTGGCAACACGACTTTTGGTAGTCTCTTAACTGCTAACGGTGGTGGTGGAGGAGTCAGCAACGGTAATAACGGCGGATTTAAAGGTCAAGGTGGGACAGGTGGAACGTTCACAATAACTACCGGTACAGACCTTGGTTCAAAAGTAGGTGGCCCTGGAGGTTGGTCATTCTTCTTCTTCCCTTCAAACTTTAACAACGAAGGTGGCAACGGTGGCCAAGGTGGTTTTGGTAACGCTACATTAGGAAATGTCTCAAATAACACGGCATCAAGCCCTATTGCAGGTACAGCAAATACTGGTAACGGAGCGGCTGGTCAAGCTAATGGTGGTTCTTCTGGTGGAACAGCAACAGCAGGTGCAGCAGGTGGGTCAGGTAAGATGATCATCACCGAGTACTTCAACTAGTCACTTAAAAGTTTTAGCCTGCAAGGAACATCCTTGCAGGCTCTTTATTTCTGTTGGCTTTGGAGGTGTCCCTCTGAGGTGAAAAAAATACGTAAACACTTTCTAGTAATCTCACTTTGGCAGCCCTAGTAAAGGCTCTGGCTTTGCAAACCGCATAGTTGACGGATCAAACCTAGACATGTCTATTCGTTTGGGTGCTCTAGCAATACTGTTATACGATTCGCGTTGCCAATCCATCTAACGTTCCTACAAATGGAACAGCAACGACATATCTTACAGCAGGAAAAACTTTGGGTATGCGAGCCTTACGTATAAATTCAACTACATTTGCGGTCTCTCCAGATTCGTCATATGACACTATTTCGATAGAAGAATTGCCATAAAAAAGGTGTTAATGTAAACTTATATAATCTTACTCACATAAATAAAGGAATAAAATGACATTTCATATTAAAAATATGCAACAAGTAAAAAGTAATAACTCTCTAGAGGAAACTACTTCTTTTAAAAATGAAAAATCTATAGTGCCTAGAATGATTTGGAATAAGCCATTTACACTCATTTTGATCTTACTCCTACTACTAGCACTTGGAACAGCAGGATTTTTTTATAAACAATACACCGACGTTAAAAATAATCCGAATGCACTTGCTGCAGCCGAAACAGAAAGCTTAGTTAAAAAAGTTGGAGTACTTATAATGTTACCCAAAGACGAGACACCTACTATTGCCACTGTAAATGACAAGGAGAAACTTAAAGATCAGCCTTTCTTTAAAGATGCAAATATAGATGACAAATTACTTATCTACACAAATGCCAAGCAAGCTATCATTTACCGTCCCAGCGAAAACAAAGTCATTAATGTCGGCCCCATTGCCATAAGCGATGGTCAGTAACTTAGAATTATAAACGAGTAGATTATGGGGTGAAATTTGAAACTCGCTCCATAGATTACTTAGTGAGTAATAATACTGGTTAAAAGAGATCGTAGGACATAAAATTATTCAAAGATAACACAAAGGTAAATTGCCTATCTGGAACGAAACTCAGCTGGGTAAAGCCAATACTGTCAATAATCGGGTAAAAAAAATTACCACTTCTAGTTATACACTGCAAAATACTTCGTATTGTCATTACATTTAAGGGGTAAATTAAACCATTTAAATGTCATTACCCTCACTTCGCGAGCCATTCAGAACATATAAGAACCTGGAAATCATTAAACTGGTGGATTGTGGAATGATATTAGAACCTCGCTATTAAGATTTTACCTAGTGCATCTTTAAGCAGATACCTTGTTAAATGTTGGAGACCCCCGCCAAAAATTAAATAGGCTTTTCAACGACTCTCGTATTACAACCATCGATGTTGAGTACGAACGACAAGCAGGAAATATAAATTCACGCGACAAGGGGGTGAACCATCTCGGCTCGCTTCACAAAGAAAATTCCATGTTGATCAAAATGGCTTAGGACTTATTTCAGCTACGCGGGGTGAAGAAGATAATAATGATGTTGCCACAGAAAAAATTCAGAGTAAGTTCTCCAAGATTTAATATAAGCAAACGAAGGAAAAGATTGAAAGTAACATCAAATCATTAATAATACCTAAAGTTAAGAACGGCTATGTTCCTCCAAGCATAACTATTTGCTTCGGATTTTCAGGGTTATATTTTTCTATCCTCTCCCAATCAATAGGAATTACGTTTTTAACAGTTCCAGTTTCTATATTAAGTTGAATTACTGTATCTTTGAGCTCCCAAATTTTATCGACTTCTAATGAAGTTCTGAATTCTTCTGCAATAGTTCGTAATTTTAGTGAGGCATCCTTAAGAATCTCTTTAATTTTTTCTTCCGTATACTTACCACTGGTTCTTAACTGATCTTCAAAATTTCTTCCCGACATACCCGCTAACTTTTCCATTACTAGATAGCTGCAATTTATGGCTTTTAATCCTGTTACCAAACCAACTGGATTGGCTGTTTTTAAGCCAGCCCTTTTTGCTGCAATTAATACACCAAACTCCTTTTGAGCATAACCTAATTTTCTAAGTTCAATCCGCTTCGCAATGACTTCTGTTCCATCTGTAAGTTGAAACGAGAATATCTCTTCATCTGGATAATCACCTTCGCCTTGACTTCCTTTTAATAAAACACCATTTTTAGCAAGATAATCTCTTGGATTTTCTAAAAATCCACTTGGAATCAAATTAGCCGAATCTTTCGAGATCCTTAATTTATGCGTATTTGTCGTAATGGTTTTATATGCCGAAGATTTAGTATTTAACTGCTCTTGTAACCAATAGTGACGTGTTATTGCATGCTTTATCATTGCAAACTCAAATTGTTCTTCTGGTGTAGTTGGTTCAGCAACAACTTGCATTTTACCTGTTTCAGGATCTTCAAATAGACCAACAGCTGTTTTCTCTGGTTTTGAATTATGCTCTATAAATTCAATAATATCGGTACGTGCATTTGTGTCTAATCCAGTTATCCTGCGAATATGATTAGGTGCGGAGAGAAGCCTTATTCGAGTGTTAAACTCTTCCTCGGGGAAGTCCATAATTCGCAAAATCTGTTCGGGTATAGAACCTACGTAACCAGTGTCATAGAAAAGCGGATCGTTATCAGGACTAATTCTTTCCTGTTCAAGATACCTTCGTTTAGTTTCTGTACTCAAGTTATCCCGAAAAAACCTTGGGTAAACAAGATATTTAGGATTAATTTCAAGTACCTCTCCATTTTCTTTTGCCTCGAGTCTGGCATTTAAACCCATTCTTCTTCGGCGTGACACATCTTTTGCCCTGCGACCAATATAGGCATAAATACCATCTCTTCCGAGATAAACTGCTAGTGGACTTCGTCCTGTTTCACGCAAGTTATCAAATTCATCGTAAAGTTTATCGTAAAGTGGTATTTCAATTTCTAGAGTTTTACGGTATTTTTTGAGTCCATCTCTAATTAAATTTTTTATTGACGGAATATTCCAATCTAATTGTTTAACTCGCTTACTTGTATCGTCTGGATCGAATGATGTTGGTAATGGACTCTGAGCCATATACCTTGCAACAAAGTTGCGAATATTGTCGATTAATTCGACCATTGTGACTTGTTCAAAATCTTTAGGATACAAAAGAGCATCTTTATCAAATTTAGAAATAACCGAATTTGCAATCAACCCCGATTTAAAATCTCTAAATTCGTCTTTAAGCAATTGATTTACTTGAGCTACTGTTTCAAGGTTAACTTCATAACCAAGCATAGAAAGCGTATCTATATTCTGTGGGTCATGAAATAATTTTTCTATGGCAATTGCCAGTTCGAGTTGTTTTCGTGAGAACCTCCAATGATGATTTTCATATTCATTAACATCAAACAGTCCAGATTTGTCTTCATAAGTATTCTCTTGCTCCTTTGCCAATACTGCAATTTTTTCAACCCATTCAGCAGATTTCCAGACTGGGTCATGATTGTATCCAAAAACAAATTTATTACCAACAGAAACAAATGCCTTAACTGCCTTCTTTGTAAGCGATTCTGCCCAAGGACGTGTGTAATATTGGTCTAAATTCTCAATAAAGTAATCTGCTAAGTCTTCATTTAGTTCTAAATTATCTTCGACAGCAGTTAACATTTTCTGATAACTGAGGGGTAGCTGTTTTTCGAATTCTAATGACCCTAAATAAGTTATATAAGACACGGATGATCCAAATTTTGTTTTTTCATCTAGCTCATTAACCCTTTCATTTGACAAGGCAAGATCATTGATGATAAACAGACAGTCATCAATCTGACAACTTTCAATCTTAAAAAGTAACTTAGGTTCTGCATACTTAAAGATCTCTTCAACATCAAAACCTAAACAGCCAACTAGACTCCAATTTGGCGAGAGAGCGTTAATATATTGATCTACCAGTTTTCTCTTTAGGTCTGTAAGCTGATCAAAGGGGATGTTAAACAATGTTGCTAGACGTGATATTTCCTGCATTTCACCACAGCCTCCAATATTTACAAGAAAATCTCGGATTCTACTTTCAATCCCGGGGATGATTGCAAATTCTTGTGAATTATAACTCTCAATAAAATCTAATACTATTTTTACAGGTTCGGTTTGAAAAAATGGGGTCTTTAATACTTTATTTAAAAGTTCAATTAATACACCTTTAATTTCAGAATCAGCAATTACTTCAGATGGTAATTTAATCAATTCTTGAATTTCTTTTAAGCGAAAAAGTTTTTCCAGGTTAGTTACCTCATATCCAACCCCATTGGAAATCATTGTTAAAATTTCTCGGAATTCCCCTTTAATTTTAGTAATGAATTCATAGTTTTCATTAATATTTACGCCATTGTCTTTAAAGAGATACCAGAAATCTGAAAGCGCATCAAAATAATCTTCATCCTCAAATTCAAAAAAATTGGTCGCAAAGTAATCTGCTGCGTTAGATTGGACTTTATCATCATGCAAGATTTCATTAGGAATAACTACGCCAAATTTTCTTAATGTTAGTATTTCCTCAATTTTTAGGGTATCTTTTTGATTTCTCTCAATTAATAACTTACCTATTTTCAATTAAAGTCTCGCCATCTACTGCGTATGAAAATGTACTTTCGATGTCTAAACTTCTTGAAACCCAACCACTAATAGTTAGGTTATCATTAAAATTTATAACTATTGCTTGAGATAGTAACTGATCCACCTCGGCTTTACTAAAATTCAACCTTTTAAAGACTCTGGAATAATAACCAAATTGTTTACTGAATGGTTTTTCACTACCTAGGTGACCAATAGAATTTATAAGAACTTTAAACATAACTTCTTTATACCTCTCTGAAGCAATACATGTTTCACCAAGCAAATATTTGTACTCATCATCAATTTCACTGGGCATCTTTACTGATAAAGTGTCGATTACTCTTGTTATATAGTGGCTTTGAACATCTGGCTGCGTGATCAGTTCAACATATACTTCAGGGAAATATCGCTTAAATAATTGGGGGCCATGATGCCAACCTATATGTAATTTCAAGTTAAAAATCATTGAAAGTACAGACCTAACTATTAATTTTAATGCTACTAAATCAATAGTACCGTTATCATATTTTTCGCGTATTTCTTGTAGGTTGCCAGGGAACTCTTTAACTATTTCTGAAAGTCTCTCCGGACTAATAATTAGATCCTCAAGTTTTGAGATTGGTTTTTCTGGCGTTGGCTTTTCTTGCGTTGTCTTTACTGGCAAAGATTCGTAAGGCTGGGGAGATTCTTCAGTATTTGCACAAGTTTCATTACCATGTGTTTTTCCTCTGATTTCCATTCTTATATAACTGTATATGATGTAAATGGATTTTCATAGTTGTACTGTAAACTATTAAGGGATGAGATATTTTAATCCTAAACGGCTAGGTAGTAAATTCGTGAGGTGTATAATCGTTCCTAAGCTCATTGCATTCACTAACCAACGGGTGGATTGTGGAGTGAAATTAGAACCTCACTCTTAAAATATTACCTTGAAGTAGCAATTTATAATAGTTATTAAATAAGGAAAAGGGGCGATGTAAAATCGCCCCCTATGCTGTCTAGCTAGATTCAGTGTCTAAGCAACGACTTCAAGTTGGAATGCGTAAACTCCAAACCTTTCTTTGTCAGGGGGGTAAATTGATTTCAAAATACCCAGAACTTCTGCACTGCCCTTACCCGGAACGATCGCGCTAGCGTGCTCTGTAGCAAGCATAGCCTCAAAATTCTTATAGGTTCGAACAGCAGTAACATTGACCGTCATTTCTCCGCCACCAGTTTGGATGAGCAGTTGCTCTCCCTGCTGGATTCTCTGGATACTATTGTATCCAACTCGCACTTCTACGGTTTTTCGACCATTTTGAATGAGGTCGAAATAGGTTCGCTTAATGTTCAAAGTTCTCATTGTCTTATTTTAAGTAAACACCCCACTGTTGAGTTACAACATCTGGATGGTACGCTGCGGGAAGTAATCCCTCTAACCGCCAACCATGCTTCTGAAGAATCATTGTCTCTGGGACAGTTGGCACGATGTGAGTATACAGCTTATGTCCATAGGCGCGTAGAAGATCGGGTGCCTCACTCACCAAAACAGCGAATGCTTCGGGTTTTGTTGCAACCAATGGCATGAGCTTCACAGGCTGACCTTTCTTTGGTGTGGCGCCAATTACACCTACAACTTCATTTCCACCTTGCAGGGCAACAAAGATGTACTTGTACTTTGCGTTCACATCCTGTGTTAACCGTCTCTCGTAGCCTGCGTACAAAGCACCAATCCAATCTGCATCAACGCCAACGAAACCGAGCGATAGCCGATCAATAACAATGCGGGCAATATCATCGGCATACTCAGGTAAGAAAGGGACAATCGCAATTCCATTGGAATTAAGATGTGAACCTAAATCCTTGTAGAGCATGAGTTCGGTAATGCCAATTTTGTAGTGATTTGCAGCAGCGCCTCCAACAATGAAACCCTTCTTCAAGAAAAACGGAAGAGCGAGGGTGTTAGCTTCTGCAACAGTGCAATACAGCTGGCGCGCATCATGCGAGCGAGCATATTGTTCAGCAGCAGTTAACAACTGAGCACCAATCCCTCCAGTATTCCGAAACTTCTCATCAACGATCAGCGGGCTGATCTTAAAGGTCCCTTGCTTCTTTCCGACGACGTGGATCATTCCCACACGCTTTCGACCATGCATGGCAATGAACATTTTCTGTTCAAATGAAAAGTGGCCAACATCATCTCGGCCACCTGCAATATGGGCATCAAAAATTCTCTGCCCATGTGCAATATGATCACCTCCATAGAAAGGTTCCAATGCGTTTTGCATCAGTTCCAACACGAATGAACGATCGCCTTTTACGGCTTCACGGATTTTTACGATTGTCATTTGGTATCCTCCTATTGCTAGGCACAATGTTATGGTTTACGCCAAACATGCGTGACTAATAGAGAAGACACTGTAAATGATCTAGACAGCACAAGGATTATACTCGATCTTTATATATAAGCGAAGCTATATCAGTTTCAACTTAATACCAACAACACCCCATTGAGCTTGATCCTCAGCAGAATAAAATTGATTAATCTCTTCAATAGCTTGTTCAGCTTTCTCCCAACCGAATGATTTAGCTGGAACATCTGTCATTAATTCACTGAAACTAGGGTAATTAAGCAAGGCAACAACTTCAGCTTTTACTTTATACTCAAGTTCCGGCTCTAGACAAAATTCAATAATATCTCCGAGTTTAATTTGACGTCGCTTCTCATCAAAAAGTCTAGATTCAATGATCTTTGAACCATCTTCTATTTTTCTAAATGGTATTTCCCTTAACTTCATCACATGAATTGTCTGCTCCATTTTCAAGATCACTAATTTTATATCTGAATTATACCTAATAACTTTTGTATAACGGTAAACTGAATAACGGATTAATAATCATGAATTAAGGTAATTCTATAGATATAATTATCATGACTTACGAAGAAAAACGAGCACGAGTAATACAGGCGATTATTAATGCCTATGGCTTTTCCATTGATAAATTAAACGTCGAAGTGAGTTGTGGAGATTCAAAGATGCAAATAATGCATACCTAATTGATCAATCATTGAAATTAGTGTTTCTGAACAACACCGCAAAAGACAAAAACATAAGCCAGTATTTGCTTAACGAGCCATTCAGAACGTATAAGAACTTGAAAATCATTAAACGGGTGGTCTGGTCGTTGCGCAAGACACCCCCTTTTCTAAGCTCGCTACGCTCTCTATGAAACGGGTCAGTTGTTAGACCTATTCATGAACCGACAAATTGATTTTAATATAAATCTGGATAATCTGAAAGCTATGGTTAACTATACACAATTATTTCAATTAGAGATTTAACTTTTTCTTTTGTCTTTCCTCCATCCCTGTCATTATTTCATCAGCTTGGTTTAGAAGTATTAGACTTTGTCTGTGATGTTTTAATGTTCGCTCAAAAAAATAATGGTCTACCTTCTTTGAAGATATTAAAAACTCTGAATTGTAATGTAGTGTCCTATTATTAACTTCCTCTACATAATTTAGATTATAAGATAGGTCTAAGTAGCCCGATTTGCCAGTATTATTTATAAATAAAGTAATTTTAGGCGTTAATGGGACAGTAACTTCAACTGTAGGAGATAATGGAGCTATTCCGTAGAATCCATTCATTTCAGTCATATCATAAAGACAGACAGGATTATTCCCTGTAAGGAAATGATAGTCCGAGTCTTCTTTTATAGTTAAAAATTGAAAATCCGAAATAATAGACCATCTGTTCATTTCCATTGCTACCGCTATCTGTTGTGCGAACGCAATATTGCCATCAATGCTATTAACAAGCTTTTTGTGTGTATCGGAAACTCTTCCGTTGGCATATTGTTTCTCTAAAGATATAGCCTGCTCAAGTAATCTCTTATTGAAACTATCTATATTTTCCTTACTAGCAATAGTTCGGGTTTCAAAAGTACCAATAAATAGCGATACCCAGTATTTATCCTTCTCGGTGAGTTCGAGACCTTTAAGCATTTTACTTTCAAGCACTTTTGCAAACTTATCTTCAATCTTTTGCAATATATCTTCAATTGTATTTGTAGGTAAGACAGGAGTTTCATAGAAAAAATTCTTATTAGCAAAACTTTTCGGAGTTTGTCGAGTTGGTTCATACTTTTCTTCTTTCAAAGCTCTAGCAGTCTCATATACCCAAAATTCAGGTCTACCTTTAACAATCGCTTTATCGACAAATTGAGATAAGTAGAATCTAGGAATCCAATGTTGGTCTTTTGTAATTTGTTTCTTTGAAGACATTTATCAATGATATCAAATGGAAATTGCATTATTCATAAAGTTAAAAATGACTTTTCTTGATAAAATTACACAAATTGTAAATTTTAAAGATGTAATGAACTATGTTAGTAGAATCTTATTCAATGGCTTCCCTGTCAAAAATAGTCGAAGATTTGACTGAAATTTATGAGCATTCAAAAGAAATTTCTAACTTAAAGCCAGAAATTGAAAATCCTAAATATAACATCTTGCAAGGCATAGCTAGAGGAACACTTGATTCCATAACATTACTAGCTGATTATTACATTGAAGAATTTGATAAAGGTACTGCTTCTTTAAAAGCCGATAAGCCAACTCGTTTCTTTTTAGACCGACTTTATGATATTTCCAAAGAGGATTACTCAGGAAGAATATGACAATCATCGTAAGAAATGGCGTTCAAAACAAGATGAATATCGAGATAAATTGGGTAAATTACAGCAGGCCGATGAACAATATTATATAAGCGCATCGCTATTGCTTCAGCTCGCATCTAGAAGCAAAGAACTCTTTTTAGGTTCAGAACCAGACGAAAAACGGGAAATTGTGCAATTGATATTTCAGAACCTGTTTCTAAATCAAGGAAAGCTAGAGTACATAATGAATAAACCCTTCGATAATATCTTCAAATCTGCTAAAGGTCTAAAATGGGGTGAGCAAAGGGACTTGAACCCTTAACCCCTGGTACCACAAACCAGTGCTCCACCATTGAGCTATGCCCACCATTTGGTGCTATCTTGGCGAATGCCAATAAACACTGCTGAATTATAGCGTGAAAATCTTAACCTGCCTACTTAGGCGCTGCGCTATGCCTCCACATAAGCTATTATTAAATAGTTATGAAAGAACTCAAAGCAGTTTCAGAAAACAAGGAGCCAGCCAAACCAGTACGTTTTTTTAGAAATGCTGTATTCTCTCTGAAATGTTTATGGAATGGTTTGCTCTATATAAAAGATAACGACTGGACCTGGAAGTATATTGCAGCGGCAATTCTGGTAAACATTGTCGTAACATTATTTTCAGTTATTATTGCCTTTCTCGTTCTACGAGGGGTGTTTTCTTGGCTTCAAGGAGTAGTTGGTTTGTCTGGAGTATTTCTGAACATTTTCTTCTTCTTGGTAAGTATTATTGCTGCGCTTATCTTTACAGGCGTAATCTTTAAATCGATTTCAAATATCATTAATTCTATTTTCTATTCTCCTATGGTGGCAAAGCTGTTGGCCAAGAAAGGTTACGTGCCAGAAAGAGAAGTTGGAGTAGTAGAAGATCTGCAAAGATCTATTATCTTCGAAATCAAGAAATTTATTGTAATGGGTGTAATTGGCTTGCTTAGCAGCATTTTGCATATAATTCCTATTATTGGCAGTGTTATTTTCGTTCTCTTAAACACAATACAGGTTGTTTTAATAGGTGGAGTAGATTCATTCGAACCAACACTAGCGCTTCAGAAGTTAAAATTTAGAGAAAAGCTAAAATTAGTCTTACTTACCCCAGACATAAGTTGGCCATTTCTGCTGGTAACAGGTTTCATAAATTCGGTACCAGTTCTGAATATTGTTACTATCCCAATAAGCATGGTAGGTGCTACACTTCTCTTTTCAGAAAAACTAAGAGACAAATTTCAGAATGCGGAAGCTTCTTAAACAAAACTGGCAAACAATTTTAAAAATTACCGGAGCGCTTGCCGTTCTTATCCTTGCCTTTATACTTGTACCAAAAATAGAAGGTTGGATTGGCACCGACAGAATTGCAGATTTTGCAACAAGTTCTGGCATTTGGGGAAAGATTGGCTATATTGCTGTAAGAGCAATTTCAATTATTGCAGCTCCGCTTACTCTAGGACCCTTCGGAGCAATTGCAGACAGAGCGCTAGGTTTTAGAGATGCATTAATAGTAGGAGTAATTGCCGAGTTTTTAGGAGCAACTGTAAATTTTTTCTTGGGAAGGAAGTTTGGTGTAAAAATTGTGAAATTCTTTATTGGCGAAGAAAATGCCAACAAAGCTTCAGAATTCTCTCATCATTACTTAAACAGAAACCTAGCAATTACCACAGGAATTATGCTGGGCTTTAACTATGAACTTGCTAGTTACGCTTGTGGAATAAGCAAAATGCCTGCAAAAAGATTCTTACTTGCTTTGGCAATTGCAGTTGCAATAAGCAAACCACTTATTATCTTGCAGAACCTGCAAATTGGTCAGAATAATTTCATAACTACCGCAATTTATCTTTCCTTAAACGGAATTTCAGCTTTGTGTTTGGTGCTGTCTACCAGAAGAGATTTAAAAAGCTTGGCAGCAAAGACAATTCAAAAGATAAAAAAAGAGCCGGCTGTTTAGGCCGGCTCTTTAGTAGCACTAGTAAAACAGTCGACCTACAAACAGCATGTACACAAGTAACATGCAGCCCATAGTACTAAACACTGCGCCTAACATTACGTCTTTAATGCGTAAGCGTCGAACACCAACCACTGCACAAGCAAGGCCAGCTACAATGCCTGCAGAAAATTCAAACCTGTGCCCAGTTATTTCTAGCTTGCATAGCAAAGCAACCAACATTGACAACACAAAGATGGCGCAAAATAGGTAGTCGAGCCAATTCCAAAGATAGTTTTCTGCAGAATCTACTGGTAGAGAATACTTTAAAAAGTTACTCATTACGCCTTCCCTATAAAAAAGGAGAGAAATATTTCAGGGAAATTTCATTGAGCTGGACAGGATTCGAACCTGTGACCTACTGCTTAGAAGGCAATTGCTCTATCCAACTGAGCTACCAGCCCATAAAGGGACTTAAAACACTTTAGGAATGCACTAGGAACACACCAGAAACACAATAGCACTAACGGATTTTAGCATATGTACCAACCCTCCGCAGGTGTATAATCTATGCATACACTTAATACCACAACCCACAAAGAACGAATAGAGCCATGTACAAGATAATAGTGCGCGACGAGGCCACAAAAGCCCTCAAAATCCTTCCCAACGATACCTACGTAAAGTTCTCGCTTGTACTTACGGATATTCACGAGGCAGAGAATTTAAAGAAGTATAAACGCTTCGTAACCATTCCTGGCATCTACACTTTTCGCTTTGGTGAATACAGAATGCTTCTGCGCAAAGAAAAATACAAATCAATCTTGGTATTAGAGAAAATTCAGAAGTTGGAAACGGCCCTAAACGGAGTAGAAAGATAGCTTTTCAGCTTACGCTAGAGGGTTAGAACCAAGTCGCCGAGGGCGCGACTTGGTTTGGGAACTGAAGTACGTTTTGCTAACGACGGCGTTTTAACCACCAGAATTGTTCGCGCTGAAACAGACCAACAACTTGCTGTTGTGGCTCCGTTGCAGTACGTTGCTGTTTGCGCTCTGTAGCGGCGACTCGTTGCCCTTGAGCAAGATGACTACCACGATGAGATCGCGCAAACAAGTTCCTACGAGATCGAGCTGGTGTAGTTGGGGAACCGTCGCCACGGTGAGTACTTCCTGACATAAAAGATCTCCCTCCATTCCTTGAATGTTAAGAATGGATTTATGCTTATACAGCAAGTGTTATTTAATTGTCTATACTTTTATGGGTATGGGCCAGGTTGCTTGCGGCAAGCAACCTGGCAATTAACGGAAAACTTTTCTAAAGGGCTTATTCCCTATTAACCCCTGCCTCGAGATCTGCCTGCTTCTGGCGCGCAGACTCATCCGACTCGCGATGTGGGTCAAGCACAAAGATGCGACTTACTGCGCGGAAAATGCCCGCAACAATATGACCAAGCATCTCCAACAGTCCCTTTGACTTGGGTTCACTAGGTTTCATTACTTTACTAACTCCTTTTACGAATACATCCATTCCAGAATCGGTTTGGATTGAACGTTATACCGCACAACAGCACGCCTGTCTAGAGAATTTATAAAAATATTCGGTAATTTATGAAAAAGAATGCGGAGCTATAAAACAGCTCCGCAGACACCAGACGAGCAACTTGCTACGTCTTACCCAGAGGGTTTTTGGCCCGAGTCGATTTTACGCTGCCTGCGCTGATTGCTTTTATGCTTCGTAATTGTGCGAAGATTCTCTTTCTGAATCTTTTTTGCGCGCTTGCCTTTATTGGACTTATTTTTTCCCAGGGTAATCACCTCCTATAACTAAGAATACATTTGCTTATACCGTATTGGGTAAGGACTTGTCTATTGCGAAGCTGGTTTGGATGCATCTTGCGACGCATCCGCATCAACTTCTTCAAACTCAATGTACTCCTCAAGATTTGTCTTGGCTCTCTTCCAAAATCTGCGATGGTTTTTCTTTCCCTTAAGATTGCCTCGTTGGGACTTCTTGCCAACGCCTGCAGGAGCAGGACCTCTACTCTCCTTTACCTCGTCTGCTGTTTTTGCCATTTTCTAATCTCCTTGAAATGACTGCGCAATACAAAGTACTTATACAGCAAAATCTTTAAATTTGTCTAGATAAATGTTGGGGATTTGAATGTCGGGATGTGAATTTCACATCCCGACACATAAAACGGTGACGAGCTTCGCGGCTCAGTCTACAACACGACGGTCGAAGGACCTTTGTCTTGTGGTTCTTTCTTCTTTTTCTTCTTGCGGAAAGTCACAATGCACCTCCTTTTAAGGATATCTCGCTTTATACCCCATTTAGCTATTTTTTGTCTATTGGGAAATTGAGTGGCGGGATGCTTCTACATCCCGCCAGACACACAACGAGCATAGCTCAGTCGGCTTCATTGTCTTCTGTACTATTATCAGAAGAAAACTGCTCGAATTCTTGCAGGTTCTGCTCCTGCTTTTTGGAAAACTTAAACTTCTTTTTCTTTTTTTTTGAGGTTTTAACTTTCTTGCCACCAGGAACATGGAAACCTGTTGATACTCTCTGACGTTCTGCTTGCACTACTTGCCATTGCGCCGCAGACTTATTAGCCATAACTGGAAGTCCTCCTAAAGAAACTTGCGAAACACAAAACCTTATACCGCAAAATTGTGGGCAAAGTCTAGACGCGAAGCTGTATAATTGGGTAGTTCTTTAATAATTTGGGGATGCACCGGTTTCGACAGAGTGTGCATTTCAGTAAATAGCAAGCAGTGGCCTTTGGAGGTTGATCCACTTAAACTCTCAATTTTCTAGCAGCAATGCTAAACAAAAATAACTGGCTTCGCCAACATTAAGGCAAAAGTTAGTGCATTTGCAAAAAGCTTCTCAGTTGAGCTTCCAAGCTTAAACGTTGCTTCTGTAGCACTAAACTTTGCTGTAGCTTAACCTAACGGTTGCTACCCGATCTACTAGTAGTCCTGTATTGCCAAAGTAGTATCGGACAAACCAGATACAGTGCTATCTAACTAGGCTTGTTTCCTGGTTAGCACAAGAATCTCGAACACTTCTTAAGAAGATTTCAGTGTAGTTTTCACTCCTTAAGCACGTACAAATAACCACACTAAGCTTGTGATTCTGTTTACTGGCTGTCTCTTTGGACGAGGGTTCGATTCCCTCCATCTCCATATGAAAAAAGGCTTATCAGAGTTCGTTTTGCGAATTCTGATAAGCCTTTCTTTGTTTTGAATATTAGCGGGAATCGGAAAGAGGAGAAAGAATGCCTCGGATGGCATTCTTTTGACGGCGGGGTCGCGAAATTCTGAAGCATCGCGGAGGAATTTGGTGACCGATTCCCGATGAAATTAAAACTTCTTAATCATAATCGATAGTTATTTTTCGATTAATATAGGAATCAATTTTTTAAGTACGAATTTTATTAGACAAGATTCAAGATTCTCCTCTAAAAAAGCACATAACAATATCTCAAAACAGAGTTCGTTTAATATATCGAGTACTCTTAAATAAGAAAAGTAACTAATTAAAAACATTACCAAATTGTTTTAAAAGCTAAATTAAGTTTGGTGCAAGTTCCATAACCCATTTAACCTTTACAACTAGGGAACTTCATACCAAATTTTGTATTAGCCACTTCACCTGTGAACAGGATACTTTAGATCTCTTACAGTCAGAGCTCTATTAAACAATGCACCTCTCTCCTCTCTCCTCTCTCCACCTCCGACTCCCAAGAAATCTACGATTTCCTGCAGTAATTTGGCGAGAACGAAAACGATTTCTCCACAGGCTTTTACGGCCTTTCCTACGAAGGGTTCCGCTCGGCGCTAATAGCCCGCGAAAAAGAATCACAAGGGATTGACCTTGCCGAAGGCAGAGTGCCTCAGACCATCTACTGGTTCTATGCAGACAATAAACCCGTTGGTATGATAAAGATTCGTCACTACCTAAACAACTACCTATTGGCCCACGGCGGCCACATTGGCTACGGAATAATCGCTAGCACAAGAGGCAAAGGCTACGCCAGCGAAATGCTAAAACTAGCACTAGTAGAAGCCAAGAAATTGGGAATAGAAGATGCGCTAATAACCTGCGATTCCAATAACATTGGCTCGCAAAGAGTAGCAGAGAAAAACGGTGGAATACTAGAACAGAAGACGGAGAAAGATGGCTGTTTTTATTGGATTCACATTGAAGAAGAATAGAAGCAATAAGTTGTAAGGTCGAAAGAGTTGCCTCTATTCTTCTGAAATTAATCAAGAGCTAACTATTGGCAGTAAAATCGGCTAGATTCATGAGAGTGACTTCAGTATAGCCACCATTCATTTCCGAATCTGTGTAGATCCAAGCCTATGCCTTGAACACACGTGAATTTTACTATACCGGAGTCGGAAATACTATAGGTGGTTACTTTGCTATAATTTATTATGAACATCCGCCCTTCGTTTACTCACAACAATAAAGACTTACCAGTAAAGTACATCGAAACTACAGAAGTCAAGGAAGGCGTATCTTGCGATGTCTACCAATTTATAGATGACAACACAAAAGACCTTGCCATCGTTTCAGTTAACAAGGGCGCACAAACTCCCCTCCAAAAAGTTTTAACAGGAAAAAAAACAATTCAAGGATTTATTAGTGGCAAAGGCAAACTCACAATAAATAAAATAATCTCATATAACTTTCCGAACCATTTACTAAATGAAATAGAAGTTGAGATTGGCCAGACAATGCAATGGATGGCACTTGAAGACTTAGTTTTCTATGAAATTTGTGAACCACCTTTTAAAGAGGGTAGGTTTCAAAGTTTAAAAACAAAAGAAGAATAGAAGCAAGGAAGAGGCTGCACCGAAATACTAAGAGTTGCTCCTATTCTTCTATCACTCAAAATGGTTAAGATTTCGGTGGCAAATCTGGAGCATCTGGCAAAAGTGGCACGAACAATTGCCTTGGGATGTTTCCTAACGTTACAACCAAATGCTTTTGCCACTTACCGCCATCGCCAATGTAAACCCACATCACATCGCCATTCGTCAGGGTAACCGTGCCGATCTTATAGAAAACCAACTGGTAATAGGGTGTCGCGGTGTTGTTCATGTCGAACACATAATCATTGTAGTAGAAAATTTCGCCTGCTTTTGTCCTTCGAATCAACACTTCATCACTAATAATTTTCATCTCTCTCCTTGCTTCTATTTTTGCCACTAATATTCTTGCGAATACTTCATATCAAGGCTATGCCATTAATACCTGCACATTATTAAAATTAAAGATCAAATACTATGGGCTAGAAAATCTGGAATAAGTGCCCTGTAGCTAGTCATTCCTTTCATATACTCTTTAACCTTAGAGTCTTCTATAAATACTAAATCTTGCATTTCGTCTTCTGTGCGCTTTATAAAGATTCCCTTTAACTTGGAACTATCTACATTAAGCTGAACTTTGGCAATAATTAACACATTAGAAACCGAGGAATGCAAAATGCCAATTCCTTCGCAGCTAGAAATTATACTTGGTAAAATTCCTGCCTCTTCATGCAGTTCATTTAACAATTGCCGATAGATATCTGCACCGTTATTTATTTCTAGCTCGCTTTTATTCAAGCCGCCGCCAATTAGGTCGATATTGGTAGTAGAAGTACTCGATTTGCCGCGCTCTCCAAATACCCAAAAACCATCGCTGGTTTTAAGCATTGCCCCAATAGAAACGTGGTGTGGATTGCTCTCTGGGTGCGCATCGTAATAGTCTAAAAAATCTGGATAAGTACTAACATAGCGATATTTAATAATGCTTAAAGCCAGCAAAATTTGTTCTTCCTTCACAGAACTAACTTGCGCAAGATTATCTAACCTATAGGTATCTCCATCCCAAACTGTAATGCCCTTTGCCTTGTAATCACCCACCTTTTTCTGCCAAACAGTATCTGCTTTTTCTTTAATAGCAGAGTCACATTGCCATTGTGTTACAGCATTAAATTTCACTGCAATAGAGCCTATATTAAAGCTGCGCTTAAGGATTATGGTTGGTTGCATAGCCTTTTAACGCCTTTCTACGAAAATATTTACAGCTTAAGCGTCTGTATAGTTCTTGGATCCTCACAAACTCTTGTATGCCCAATCACATCAATCTGAATATTCTCTGCACCTTCTAGCCAAAGATTCTTATTAGGTAGAATATGATTATCTAGCTTGGGAAAAATGTTAAGAATTTTCTCTCGTTTGTGGGAATCGTTTTTATTGATTGCAATTATTACGTTCGAGCCAGGATTGAGTGATCTGCCTTCTTCCAATGCGTTGGCTTGAAGCTTGCTCGAGCAGATATACTTGCGTAGACTGCTCCACCTTGCTTGAATACTTTACCTTCGGAGAGTGCTACCGCGATCTATGTTGTTGAACGTACCATGATTCACCTAATCCTTATTGCTTCTATTTTTAATCATCCAGTATGAATGAAGAATCCATGCCAGTGGCAATGAACAGGCGAATTATACTGTATTAATTGCTAGAAGCAACAGCTGCTGTCCAAAACACAAGAAACAACCAAATGCTACAATACCCGCATGAACCAAGACCAAAATACTAAGCTAGTGTTTGTCTATAATGCCGATAGTGGCTTGTCTAATGCATTGCTAGACTATGGCAAGAAATACATTAATCCTGCTGGATATAATTGCCAGCTTTGTATGGTCTCCTTCGGTGCTTTTGGAATGAAGAAAGATTGGCAGCAATTTGTGGCTTCATTGCCTTACAAATCGGAGTTTCTTCATAAAGATGAGTTCGCAACACAATATCCTTCGGAAAGCGTTTTTTTTCCCTCACTCCTAAAAGAAGTAGATGGAAAAATGCAAGTACTAATAACTTCCGAGCAGTTTAAGGCAATAACAACACTTTCTATGCTAATAGATACCGTAAAGCAAAAGCTAAAGTAACTTTGCCACATTACTTTCTTTCTGCAATCTTAAAACCAGAACAAGTGGTCAGCAAAAACTGACCACCATTGCCGTAACTGTTTATCTAGAAATCGAATAGATCGCTTAGTATTGATTCGCGTTTTTTCTTATGCGGATACTTACCTCGGTCATTTTCGTAACCTCTACTTCTTCGGTCGTCATGGTCATCATCTCTGTCATACTGAGTGTGAACTTGAGGAGCGATAGACTGTGGTTGCACTGGTACTTGGTATTTTTCAATTATTTTGTCTAGTTCGCCTCTATCTAGCCATACGCCACGACAAGTTGGGCAGTAATCAATTTCTATTTGATTTCTCTCCGATATTACTAGAACAGTGTTATCTGTTGGACACTTCATTTGCTACTCCTAATTAATTTTAATTTATTCTTCTATTCGAAATTTACTAGTACTGTAAAGTAAACAGACCACCTTGCCTAACCATGTTTAATAACTTCATTATTGTGCTCCTTGGTCATATCTAGAAATTGCTGCTATACTAGTAAGTATTATTAACTAGTAAACAAAGTATATCAATGAAGTTTGCATACAGTCAAGAACAAATAGACAAAGCAACCCACATTACTAAACTCATTGGAGATTCCAGTAATTTGCTTATTCTATTTGAGCTTATAAATTTTGGCGAAAAGTCTTTTAACGAGCTTAAACGTATGACTGCGATAAATCCTGTTACACTTACCAAGAAACTTAATAAGTTAAAAGAAGAGGGATATGTTGCAAGCAAATATATTGGTATTGAAAACCATTACTTTGTAACCAATAAAGCTGGTAAACTACAGCCGATAATTAAGGATATAGAAACTTTGGTACTAACCGAATAATCCTAGATACTCTCTTCTTCAGGCACAAGTGTTTGCTCAAACTCAATAAGGTTTAAGTAGTCTTTTTCTACCAGCCAAGTTTGCACAGCTTTGTCCCACCCGGTAATGACGAATAACCCCACAATAATAAACAGAATAGCAATTGCTCTTTGAAACCAGCCCTTAGGATTGCTGGCCCATGTAACCTTTTTAATCAATTTACGACCAAGTAAGGCAACAGCGAGCAGTGATGTAGCTACGCCCAGACAATAGATTGCAAGATAAAACAATCCCAGCAAAGTATTAGAAGGCAGGACGGTAGCAAGCACCCAAGCATAGGTAGGACTGCAACTACTAAAAACCGGACCAAGCGCAGCGCCGATAAGAATTGCAGAAATGGTCTTGTTATTATTTTTAGAGGCCTTGCCTAGTAGTGACTGCGATCTCTGCTCTATGCCAAGTCTAGCTACTACTTTTGCCCACAGGCCAGGAAATAACATAATCAGTCCAAGAATAATGACCAATATTCCCGAGAAGTAGACCCATACTTTTGGATCTACATTAATGAGTATCGTAGATGCTTTAAGAAGAATCGTAAATAATATTAGCGAAACTACCAAGCTGGCAGTAATAATATAGGGTCGCTTACTATCTTTTTCGCCAGGATCTAGACTACCACCCAAAATAATCGGAAGTAGTGGCAGTACACAAGGAGCTAGAACAGTAAGTAGCCCCGCAACGTATGATAGCAGCGCCGTTATTAACATATTGGCTAAGACTTAATTCCTGCAATAACTTTATCTAGGCTAGATGCGCTCCACTGTGCAGTTTCGTTGCCATTATTGTCTATTTGCACAAATGTATATTGAGTGGTTACTCCATATTTCTGGCGCAGATCTGTAGAGTTATCGAAGTCTGTTTTAATGATTGTTACGCCAGCAGGAATTCTAGACATATCAGCAGTTATCTCTTTGTCTATACCTCGACAAACAGGGCACCAGCTAGCATGAAAGAAGTAAACTTTTTTTGAATCGGCATATTTGGCTGTATTGGCGTTGTAATCTGCAAGAGTAACGTAACTACCAGATTTCGTCATAACATCATCTTTTTTCATTGCATCTGCCTCCTGTACAACATCGTCTTTTTTCATTGCATCTTCTTTTTTCACGGCATCTTTCTCCATGCTTTGCTTTTCCATTGCCACTCTTTCTGCCTCTTTTTGGTTACTTAGATTATTATTGTAAGCATATGCAGCCGCACCAATAATTAGTATGCCTATTATGATCGCTAGAGATAATTTTTTATTCATAGTTACAAATATTTACTTATCTTAATTCTTAAATGATAGTGACCGAGCAAAGTAATGTCAAGTTAACTTAACTTCTGCTAATTATCTTTTATCCTTTGCACAATAACTTTGGTTGCAATCATTGCAAAAAGTGCGAAAGGAATTGCAGGGTCTAAGCTGTGCTGAAGGCTTTGAATAGCTAGGGCAATAATTAGCACCATACAACCTATTAAATATGCCCAGCGGCTTGCCAAAGACTGATTGTGCATTTCACGTTCATCATCGGGCTGTTCGCGCCACAGAAAGACAAGAAATCCGGAAATTAAGACTAGCACAACAGCCAAGAGAAGCATTTGTAACTGAGAAGGCATTACAATTGCGCTTGGAGCAACAGCCAACAAAGCAATTACACCAAGACCACACAACAAAACAACATCTAGCAATGATTTATATTTTTTCATATTGAAACAGGTCCTCAACCTTATAACCTAATGTAGTAGATATTCTAAGTGCAAGTAATATGCTGGGCACATAATTACCTTTTTCTATTGCAATAATGGTCTGGCGGGTTGCTTGCACCTTTTCTGCTAGCTCGTCTTGAGTCATCTTTAATAAAGTACGTTTTTCTCGCACCGAATTTACAACTGTATGCCCTGTATCTTTAATAAACATCCTAATGTTAGGTTAACATAACATATAGCTATTTTCCATATTGGCGGTGCAAAATAGCTTTATAAAACAAGAACTAAGCAAACATTGGTTAGCATTGCTCCTATGAAAATAAACAGCTCATTAAAAGCGGCTATTTTTCTAGTTCTTAAATAACTTATTACCTGCAAAGGCAAAATAATTAGTCCCCACGCAAGCATAAATAATCCAACGTAAATATTGGTTTGCAAAAAATAGATTCCAGAAAAGAAATAGCCCACTATTGCGAAGGTAAATCCGGCGGCAGCAATTATTTGATGAACCTTTTTATTTCGTCTTCTGTAATTAAACCAGAAAATATTCCAGCCAATGTTGTAAGCATTAAACATCCAAGCCCAACTATTCCAACTAATGCTGACCTATTTAAATAAGACATAAGTACCAGAAAAAGAAACACAAACTGTAATAATCCTGAAATTATAAGAGTGGCGTTAAAGCTAGTGCCGTATTTTTTGTTTGAGCCTAAATTGCTATAGGTACTATTAAAAATACTAAGTCTGGCCTTTTTAAACAGGTAGAAGGTAACCATAAAAAATACAGGCCAGACAGCTAATGCAATAATTCTCATTAAGTCTAAAGAAGCAAAACTAATAACCTGTAATTACACAAGTTCCATCTGTTAAAAACTCCTGCAAAGGATTTTCAACAACCTTGTCATTAATCTTATACCCGGCTTTGCCATTTTGATAGTTTGTCTCTACCGAAGATGCTAATGCAATGTCTTCGTAGTACATAGCCAACGGGCCCAAGTCTTCGTTACGTAAGGTACAAGTCATCTTGCCATTATTTGGCATTTGCTCCGTTAAAACACAATCACTGTTAACTCTGCCAATGCTTCTGGTTAAGGTATCACCTGTAAGTGGATGCTTAAATTCCATGCTTGCGCTTTGGCAAATAGCTACACTTTCCGCAAAGCCAACCTGAGCCATTACTTCTGGGGTTACTAGCTGGTTACTTTTCGGTAAATCCATGCACAGTTGGTGCAAGTACATATTGGTTATTACCAATAGTCGTTACCAAAAACATTCTGTAGAAAGTAGCCTCTCGACCTGGGTTACGAACCAAGATCCTAGAGCAATCTTCCTTGCTACCATTTACGATATGGGTTACTGGTGGCGGCGCAGACAAAGTAATTGCATTGTCCTTCAATTGGGGTATATTCTGCAGACTTGCTTTAGGCATAGTCACACTGTCCTCCTTATTGCTTCTGTTAAAATCACAACAGAATTATAACCTAGTTTTTGCTTATAGCTTCACACACCGCAATTTCTGTTCCCTGAGCATAAAACATTGGTATCTGGGTTAAAAATGCTACCAATAGTTGTAGATCCGCAACAGCAGCAAGGCAAAATAATAAATGAGAGGAAAACTACTACACCGTGTTTTTTCTTATTTTTCATTGTAAAAGCTTAGCATTTGGAAAGTGAAGAAATGATGAAGAAGAAGTAAATAATTAGAAATAAAGAAGCGGCCTGCATAAAGCAGGCCGCACCAGAAGCATTAAAAACTATTTAAGGAACTTCCAGCTTTGCATAATTGCCTCTAGTGTTGGCAGGTCTGCTTTTGCGGAATCTGTGTTTAAGCTTACTAGATAATGCTCTTTACCATTAGAGAAGAAGTAACGAGTAAAGTAAACTTCAACTTCTGTAGATTCGTCGCCCAATTCTGTACTTTCAAAAATATATTGAGTTTCCTTTCCAGTAGACATATAAGCTTTTCCTGTACCACCGTAGTTAACAGGTGTTTCAATTTTATTTGGCAACATATCTGCATAAGCAGCCAAAGCTTCTGTCTGAGTGTCTAATGTTGTGTAATCTAGGACAAATCCCATTGGGTACTTTTTATTGTTAACCCTTACACCTACTCCGCCATTATCATCGCATACTCCTTCCGCACCGGCAGGGGCAGAGTCTGTAAAACAGTAACTACTGTCTTTTGGAATAGAGATACTAAACTTGTAATAGGTACCATTGTGACTTACAGTTTTCCAGCCTGTATTTGGAGTTGCAGCACTTGTTGAGCTATTTGTTGGCACTGGTTCTCCCTGCATAGCGGTATTAGGAGTTGCCAAAGCATCAATTTGCTTCATGACCTCATCTTTTGCAAACAGATATACGCCTAGTCCACAAAGACAACACAAAACAACAAGTACCAAAACAGTAATTATCACTATCTTTAAAGTATTATTGCCAGCTGCAACAGGAGCAGTGGTAACCTTTTCCTCAACCTTTGTTTTTACCTCAGATTTATCTTCTGCAGAAACCTTTTTATCGTCCATTTAAGTACTTACTTATTAAAGTTAGATAGCGCTTAAAAGCTAATTCATACGAGAAACCAACCTATAGAGAAACATCAACTACTCTTGTGCCCACTTGGTTTTCTTAAGCTCCCAGTTTTCTAATTCAGAATCTAGCAAAGCAGCAAACTCTTCTTTAGCATCGTACTTTTGCACTAAATGTAACACCGCACGAATTACGTCTTGCGCTTCTAGCACTAGCTTCTCCTTACTTGGTGCGCCATGCTTCTTGGCTTTTACTCCCTTGCCTTCAAAATGGTTTACCTCGGCGGCAAGCTCGCCTACTTCTTCTGCCAATCTGGTCATTGTCTCGAACGCAGTTTCTTCTCCAAACCTTTGGTTAAGTAGTTCACAGATGCGATAAATTTTGTCTAATTTGTCTGTTTGTTCCATATGTAAATTTTAACTTAACCGTTGCAATTTCTATAGTATAATTCGCGCACATTAGGCCAACGCCTATGTTGTTTTACAAGGTAATTATTACAAGGAGGCAAATGGCCAACTTCCGCAAAGATGACATCATTACAAACTCCGAAGGGAAAAGAGTTTGGATTGATTCTGTTCATGGCAACGGTGTCTACACAGTTCATATTGGAGACAATATGACTCAATACACCATGTACCAAGTCGAGCTTGAAGCAATGAAGAGAAACCCCGGCAAAAATAGGGGCGGGCGCAACAACCGAGCAAAATCAAAATGAATTTTGGATGGAGCACCCCAAACCTCGTAATAATTACCTTGCTCCATCTTCCCTACTGCTGTCTGAAAAATTATATATTTAGATAGATGAGCGCGAAGTGGAAACTTAGTGTTATTTCCGTGGTTCTTGCAGTTGCTCCGTTATTGGGAGTATTAATCTTTTTTGTTGCGCGGTCTAACCCCAATCTCAACTTTGCACTCGCACCATCTCCAACTGCCACTCCTGCAATTGTATATTCTTCTGGTACTATTATTGAAGACCTAAACCCAGATACAATCTTAGAAACTGGCTCTATAGGAGAAGACGGAATTTCTACTCAATATATAGAAGGAGACCTAGCAATAGAACCCGATATTACCGAAGCCAACAACCTAAAAATAGATTTTAGTTTGCTAAACACCAAACTAGAAGAAATTCGTAGTAAGAATAATTTAGACATTTATTTTCATTTAACTCCTATAGGCAGCACCGGCACTTTTGGCCTTAATGAAAGCAAGAAAACTGGCATGTTAAGCGTCATTAAAATGTCTGTAATGCTTGCCACTTATGAAAAGTTACAAAAAGGCGAGATTACAAAAGCAACTGCAGTTTCGCGCTATGGCTATAGCGGCACAGTTTCTAGTGCGCTTAAAGCAATGATGATAAACAGCAGCAACGAAGCCACAGGAGCGCTTATCTTGGGGGTTGGAGGAGTTTCTTATGTAAATAAAGTTGTAGACTCCTATCTACTCAACAACAATCTTGCTTTGGCACATACTCCAAACTATGCCGAAGGTGGAACCAACTATTCTAGCCCCGTAGATTACACAGGCTTATTAAATCTTATTTACACTGGCACAGTGCTTCCTGCTGCCAATCAAAAGGAAATGCAAGACCTGCTTGTAGCTTGTAGCGACTACTTTGGCTTAAAAGATATTCCTACAATTGCCTATATTGCCCAAAAAACTGGCTACTATCCTTCTTCTCAGTGGGCATTGGCTGCATATATAAAGAATAACAAGGGAAGCGAGTATGCAGTTTCTTTAAAGATTGCAGGAAAAAAGAATCAGACAATAAGCAAAGGCCTTGTTAAACAAATTATTCAAGCAGTAGAAGCTAGCCACTACTAGCTTTCTATCTCTTTTCTTCAATCAGTGCTTTTTCTCATAGTTCTTTCATCATTCGCCCGTAGTATTTAAGTAGTCACGTGATGTGCAACTAAATATTAAGTAGTTAATCTTTTACTCTTTAAATATGAATAAAAAACAATTCTTTACTTACGCTGCAATTACAGCGGCAAGCATTACCGCACTTGGTGCTGCAACAACTTTCTCTATCTCTGCGGCAGAGGCTACAAGTGGGGCTGGCCAAGACTCTCCTTTTGTACAAAAACTAGCAGAAAAACTTGGTATAGATGCTTCTAAAGTAGCTTCTGCGGTTACCTCTACTAAAGATGAAATGCGGGCAATAAAAGTGGCCCAAGAAAAAGCCAGTATTGCAGAGGCAGTAGCGGCAGGCAAGCTAACCCAAAAACAAGCAGATATCCTAATTGCTTTGCAAGATATTAAATTTACAAAAATACCAAACAATACAGATAAACCACAAGATTTAAGTTCTCTTTCAGAAACAGAACGCAAGACAAAGTTGAACGAGATGCAAACCAAAAGACAAGAACAGCTTATTACAGCACTTAAAGATAAAGGTCTTACTGTAACTGTAGAAGAACTAAGTGCGGCTCAAACTGCAGCCAGATCTGCAGGAATTAAAGTAGGGTTTGGAATGCACCGAGGCCCAGGCAAAGGTGGCAGAGGCGAAATGATGAGTTTTGAAGGTGAAACTTCTGCAGAAACCAATTAATATTTTAAGTAAATAATAACTATGCTAAATGCGAATCCCGCTTTCTTGTCGGGATTCGCCAATAATAATGTAAATTTAATGCTTTTATAATAGTTATAGTTAAATATGGAGCTAAATTCTGACCCTGTAATTACAACTGAAGAAAAATCTAATACAGCCACTATTGTGGCTGTTATTATTGTGCTAGCAATTGCGGCAGTTGGGCTTTGGTATTTTATGGGCGGACCTGGTGCTAACAAAACCTATAAAGATGGTACTTATAACGCAAGTGGCAATTACACATCACCAGCCGGTAACGAAACTATAGACGTGCAACTTACTATTAAAGATGGAATAGTTACAGACGCCACCTTTACTGGCCAGGCTTCGGACAGAGAAAGTAAGAGTTTCCAAGAAAAATTTGCTAGTGGGTTTAAGGCGCAAGTTATTGGCAAGGCGGTTAAAGATATTTCGCTTAATGTTGTAAACGGGTCCTCACTTACTACAAAAGGCTTTATGTCTGCCCTAGAAAAAATTAAAAACCAGGCCTAATACTCCTTATCGCAAATTAGATATACTAGGATATGGATTCCAAAAACGCCTATCACCCGGTACTACCAGAAAGTTTACCTCCAATAGAGGTAATGACTGGGCCAAAGCCCAAAACTTTTCAGACAATTGTGGCAGAGCCCCAAAAATCTAATGTTCATGCAGGTGCAATTGCTATTGCAACTATTGTCATTGTAGCTATTGGCGTTTGGTATACATTAGGCGAAACTCCTTCCAGGAATGGCTTTGCAGACCCCTTAACAGTGTTGCCAAACACAAATGCAAGTAGCACTCCTTTAGCCAGTAAGTTTCAGTACAAGGATGGAACTTATACTGCTTCTAGCACTTTTAATACTCCGGGCGGGTTTCACACAATAGACGTTACGTTGGTAATTAAAGACGACATTATTACAGATTCAACTTTTGTAGGAAACGCCCAAAATCAGGTAAGTGCTGGTTACGAAAAGAGATTTAACGAAGCATACAAAAGCAGAGTTGTAGGACAAGATTTACGCAGCCTTTCTTTATCTGTTGTAAACGGTTCGTCTGTTACTACTCAGGGCTTTATGACTTCTGTAACAAAGATAAGAGCCAAGGCAGCAGTTTAATAAAGCTCTGTTCCAAAACTAGCAGAATAGTTAGCACTATAATCTTTGTTCAAGACTAAATACTCAAACTTAAACTGCTTTAATAGCTCTTCTGGTTTTGCAAAAAAAAGAGCAGTAGCCAAACCATCGGCTAACACAGCATTCTCTGCGCATACCCAACTGGCAATAATTTCTGCAGGAGACTCTTGGCTGTGAGGATCTAAATAATGATTATAGTTACCCCACTTACGTTTATTCGTTGCAGAAGCACAAACAGAGCCACCAGTTATTGTTATTACACCAATTACCTTGCTAGTATCTTCGGGGTGTTCTAAGCCCACTCTAATAGCTTCTTTACCCTGGTAATAAATGTCGCCGCTGCCGTTTACCATAAACTGTTTAATATTATGGTCTCTTAAAATTGCCGCTGCTTTGTCTACAAAAAAGCCTTTGCCTAAAGCTCCAATATCTATTAACGCTTCTTCATGTAAATGCAGATTATTATCGTCTAGAATTGTTAACGCAGAATTAAAATCTGGAGTAGGGCGCACGTGCTCTTTTTTGCTAAGTGAGTATTCGGCATCGTAGCCAATATCGTTTAGTGTAAAACCAACCAACGGGTTTACTTTACCCGCAGTAAATTTATAAAGCTGTTTATAAAGGCGTAGCATTGTAATTAACTCGGCTGGCACTTCGTATTTTCCTGGCTTCTGGCTTAAGCTCCACACCAATGACGTTTTAATAAAGCGGGAATAGGTTTTGTCGTACTTATCTGCTGCTGCAAATATCATTGCTTCCAATTGAGCCAATTCTGCTGCAGAAATAACATCATAAACAGAAATCTGCCACTTGGTGCCCATAGATTCAAAACCAAATTTGGAAGGATTCATTATGAATAAGGCAAGCTATTGAATTTAGGCAAAGCCAGGGAAGTAATCTGTGCGCAATTGCTTTGAGCTTACGTTAAAGCCAAATAACATTTTCTTAAAAATATCTACCATTACGCCAGGGCCAGAAATATAGAAAATTGGAGTGATGAAATTGTGCACATACTTCTTTAGAATTTCTGCAGTTACAAACCCAGTTTCGCCAGACCAATCTGCTGGAACACTTTCTTTGTCTGCCACTACATAAACCACTTTTAAGTTGAGTTTCTTTTCTGCAGCATCTAAAAAGTCTTTATAAGGAATATCGTTCATTTTGTTACAACCATAGAACAAAGTAACTTTGCGCTTGTCGTTTGTTTCTATCATATATTGCAAAATGCTTCGGAAAGGGGTAATTCCTATGCCTCCGGCCATAAATACTAGGTCATGATCTAATTCCTTTGGCAGAGAAAAATCTCCGGCAATCTGACCAACCACCAGCTCTTTACCAGGGGCAAGCTCCTTTAAATTTTGCTTATAACTGCTTGGTGGAGTAATAAATTTAATGCCCAAATTAAGAGTTTTTTCGTTAGGAGAAGAAGCTATTGTAAAATATCTTCTGTTACCTCTGTCGTCGCTATTCTTATGTGGCAAGGTTAGTTCTAGGTATTGACCAGGAATAAATTTAACCGCTTCTGGGGCAGTAAACTTAAACTGGTATGTCTCTGGAGCCAACTCTGTCTTTTCTTCTAACGTTAAAACTATTCTCTTCTTTAAGCCTGTAGCCCAAGTAAACAAGTTACCCAAAAGCAATGCCAGCTGAGGGCTAGATTCTATTGGGCCAATTACAAAAACTGCGTTAAATAGTAATCCTGTAATTGCAGCGTAAGCAACCCTTAATTTACTAGTGCCAGGAATTGTAAATGGCTCTGTAAGCATTATGCTGGCAAAGAAAATTGTTGGCCAAGAGGTTAGAAGCTGAATTAAAACAGCAATAATTTCGCGAATAGTAAAACCACTTACAGCAGAATTAATAATGATTGGCACAAAGCTAGCTAGTACAAAAATTGCTGCTACTTCGAATCTTTTTAATTTGCGCAACACCAAGAAGCCAATAATTACCAAGAAAGGTAACATTGCAATGCTAGAAACCCACCAAATTGCTGCGCCACTAAATAAACTAATAAAAAATATTCCTACTGCAGCGGGGTTAAAAATGTGACGTTTCTTAAATGCCAGCACAAATTTTGACAGCATCGCTACTGCACAGCCAGCAGCTAGCAGATATGCGCTTTGTTCGGATACAACAGGTTGAATTACAAGGAAAAGAATAAGCGAGGTAATAGATACAGACTCTATATTTGTTTGGGCCTTTAAAACCCTGGCAACAACTTCATTTACTGCAAAACATACAGCAGACACAATAACCATAGATAAGCCAAGCTCTATAAGTGTATATGGCAACAGGCCTAAAACACTCAGCACAAAAGGAACAGTAGATAACAAAATTAATCCGTACAGCACAAGTCTGTACATAGTTATATTATTTAGGAATTTGTCTATTGGCTTTAATATTCCCGCCAGGAGTTTTTCTATTTCCATAGGTCTAGTTAAAGTATATCAATTTGTATGAGGTGTAGAAGAACAACGGCAAACTATCCTAGCTAACTGGCGGGGTTTCTTTGACCTTTACGTCAAACTCATATTGGCCAACTTTTTCATAACCATAGTCTGTTTTTAGATCTACTTGAATTGCATATAATCCCGATACAGTAACACCTAAGCCATTCACCTTCAGAAGATGTCGGTATTTATTGCTGCTCTTTTCATGTACTACGTGCATTGGGACTTCAAACATGACTTCCTTTTCTGAACTAATAAGACTCACTTTAAAATCTAGAATCTTGCCGATAGGCTGGTCATTGTCGTATATCCAATAAGTAACTACATAAAAGTCTGTATTAACTGTAATTTTCTTCGGTTTAATTTGACTCTCTTTGTCTGGATGAAACTCTACGTCTAGGGTATCCAGCAAATCTTGTAAACTCACTAGTTGAGTCTGAGAATCAATGATTGCTCTTTGCGCAGCTATAACCCAAGCAAACCGTACTTTGTCTGTATTTATATTTACCATTGTGATGATCTAAAGTTAGTAGTAACAATATAATTAGAACGAACTTGTTCATGCTTCTGCAATACTTCTATAGAAGGAATTGGTGCAGATTCATAGGAAGAAGGAGCACCATTTCGGTAGGTCGTACCAATCAAATTTCCTCCATCCTTAGTTAGTAATTTAGTTTTCTCTACATGCCAGCTTTCATCCATAAAAGCAAAGCGTGGTGAAATAACAAAAGTATTCATAACTTTTGCAATATTTTCCAAAAAGCGAAGACTTGGAAGAGTTTTTCCGCTTTCTAGACGAGCAATACTAGATTGTTTTGTCTTCAGCAAAAAGGCCAATTCTTCTTGAGTCATATTTTTCATTACGCGAGCTTCAAGAACCATTTGCCCAACCTCTTCCTTTAAATCGTAATTTTCTAACCTTCCTCTTAAAGTTATTTTCTTTTTTAGATAGTCTAGTGCGTTCATTTTAGTTCTTTTTGTTATTTATAGTATTAATAATAATTTTACAACAAGCATTGGCAGCGTCCCTTTCATCTGAAGGTGTTTTATTTGATTGTTTTTTGAATACTAGTACCAAGTAGCATTTCCCATTGTGTAAGCAACCAAAAAACCTATGTTTTTTAATAATAAATTCATATAATTTGAAATAACCCTTACCAATAAACTTTTTTATTTTCTTTGTTCTTAAACCATCTACTAAACCGTTCCTAGTGTAATGCTCTAGCTTAGTTTCAATTGCAAGTAAATCCTTTTGCTGCTGTTTACTTAAATATTCCTCTACCTGCCTTTTCTGCATTGCCCCTTCGGGCCAAAGTACGAATTCCACCATCTATTGTTTTCTTTAAGTTATTGCGCATCTTGCTCTTTTACAGAATATAACATATTTGTTATATTCTACCTTGGAACTTGTAAAAAAAGCAAAGCTTATTAAAAGAACCTTTACAACTGTATAATGCAACCATGAAGGAATCTTTAAATATTTCATATTCTCAGAACTTTTTGCATAGCAAAGGGTTAATAAGCAGGCTTATTGCCAAAAGCAATATTCGTGCAGGAGACCTTGTAATAGATATTGGTGCAGGAAAAGGAATAATTTCTAACGTCTTGTTATATAGAGGTTGCGAAGTTATTGCCATAGAAAAAGACGCAGTTTTAGCAAAAGCGTTGCCAGAAAACCTTGCAGAGACAATTAAAGATAGACCAGAAGCAGTTGTAAAACCAATTCAAGCCGATTTCTTAAACTTCAATTTAAAGAATTTGCCTCCATTTAAAGTTTTTGCAAATATTCCCTTCTTTTTAACTTCGGCAATTGTGCGCAAGCTATGTTTAACAGACAGTAAGCTTGTAAGCGCTTACCTTGTAATGGAAGCCGCCGCAGCAGCTAGAATTATTGGCAAGCCTTATCACACAGAAAGCTATTTACCGCTTATTCTTAAAAGTCAGTGGGAAATGAAAATTCGCTATACTTTCGATAGGTTCGATTTTATTCCTGTACCAGATGCAGAAATTGTACTGGTAGAGTTTTCTAGACAGGAAAACCCAGTTGTTAAAAAAGAAGATTTTACAGACTACTGCGACTTCTTAGCATTTTGTTTGAACTTACGAAAATCGAACGTTAAAAACTCACTCCTAGATGTTTTTACTTTTGTGCAATTAAAGAAAATAGCTATCCCACTAAAAATAGATTTACAAGCACCGCCTTCTACATTAACCTTGCAACAATGGCTAGGTTTGTTCCAGAATTTTAAGACCAGGGTAGACGCAGCCAAAAAGGCTCAGATAAAAGGTTCAGCCGAAAGATTGGAACGTCATCGCCAGAAACAGATCTAGCAAGCTCTTTCGCGAATTTGCCATTGCGCCAATGTGATACAATTTGGCACAATGATAATGCACCGCGACCAAGATAGCGAAAATATTCGCAAATACAACCAGTATTCTGCTCCTCCTCCTATGCTTTCGCCAGAAGAACTTAAGAACAAAAAGTCTATTCTAAAGACAAACAAAGGTACTATTGAAATTGAACTTTTCGGCAAAGATGCCCCTTTAACAGTTAGCAATCATATCTTTTTAGTTGGAGACAACTTCTACAACAATCTTACTTTTCATAGAAGAGAAGAAGGTTTTGTAATTCAAGGCGGCGACCCACTTGGTCAAGGTTTTGGAGGTCCTGGTTACAAGTTTGCAGACGAACCTGTTAAACAAAAATATTCACGTGGCATATTAGCTATGGCAAACTCTGGTCCAAACACCAACGGTAGCCAATTTTTCATTATGCTTGGCGACGTTTCATTGCCTCCTTTGTACACAATTTTCGGCAAAGTAATTTCCGGAATTGAAGTAATAGACGAAATAAAAGTAGGCGACAGAATTGTTACTGCAGAAATTGCAGAACTAAAGTAGCCTAACTAGTAAGGATAGTTTGCAATTCCCACTAAACGGGCTTTAAAATTTTCAAGGTTATCGTAAATATGAATTCTGTTCCAGGCAAAGTAGGCGCCTGGTTTATTGTCTATTTTTCCACCACAGGTAAAACCCATTTTATAGCCGCTTTGCTGAGCAATCTTTACTACATTTGAGTTGTAAGCGCAGCCCGGATAAATAATTGTATCTACTTTTTTACCAGACACCGATTCTAGAATAGTCTTACTATCAGCCAGCTCTGTGCGCAGCTGATCTTCGGTCATTTTGCTTAAGTCGCCATGACTTTTTGTGTGCGAGGCAATAACCATTCCCGCTGCCACCATCTCTTTTACTTGCGAGGATCTAATTCCCATTCTGTCGGTAATTAGTGCAAAAGTTGCAGTAAATCCATACTTTCTAAGAATAGGAAAAGCGTTTTGATAGTTATTTGCAAAGCCATCGTCTAGGGTAATTAAGATAACTTTTTCTGTAGGATTTTTACCACTGCGAATTATGTCGTAAAACTGATCTGGAGTTAGTGTTCTATAGCCAGAATCTTTTAAGAACTGCATTTGGGCATTGAAAACTTCTGGGGTAACGTAATAATCTGGAGCAATATTTGGCGGAATTGCAGCAATCTGGTGATAAATAAGTACAGGCAATCTTACAGTGCCATTGGCCTGAGCAGCTGGTGCAGTTAAGTTTACAACAGGAGTAGGGCTCACTGGCAAAGATTCTGGCAAACTTTCTGGCAAACTTTCTGGTACTTTTTCTAACGGAAAAGACTCTATTGGCAAAGAAACAATATTCTTTGTATATTCTCTAATAATTGCAGGACCCGCAGCAGAGGCAAGCAACAGAACAGTTCCAGCACTTATCACCAGCATGCAAATAAGCGAGCAAACAGTAATGATTAAAAATACAAGTAGTTTTGGTAAGTGAGAATTTTTCTTGGTCTGTGCAATCATTCTGCTTCTATTCTACTAATTTCTTCGCAGTTTGAAATGCCGCACTGTACAACAGATGGTAAAATTCATGATGGCCGAAAAGGTAACAAGACAAACAATTAAACAGCTAAAGGAATTTTATCCGTGGTTATCTAACCGCACGGCTTCTATTTTCTTGGTTAAAAAAGCTGTGACTTTAACAAAAGACAAAGTTGAAATAGATTTAGCACAGGCACGTGAAATAATTCTTAAGTCTAAGCTTTATAAGTTCGAACCAAAAGAAGGTAAACAAAAACTTGAGGTTGTATTTGAATCGAACAACATTCTGGCAGTGAATAAACCAGCTCGTACAGACGTATTCAACTTTACAGAAAATGATGAGTCTTTAAACTCTCAAGTTGCAAATTGGTTACTGCAAAGCGAAGCTCATATTTTCGACGAACCTTCTCCTATTCACAGATTAGATAAAGATACTTCTGGCTTAATTCTTTACGCATTAAATCCGGAAACATTAAGTAAATATTCAGCCTTCTTCCGTCGCAGACAGTTAGACAAAACATACCTAGCAGTAGTTGCAGAAGAACCAGCACAGGCCAATATACAAATAAGTAACTTTATTTCCGAGCGCACTGGAAAAAAGAATCGCCACTACGTAACGGCTCCTGGCCATGGCAAACCAGCAGAAACCGAGATTAAGTTCTTAAAACAAAACTCACTTGGATATTTATTAGAAGTACATCCAAAAACAGGAAGAACTCATCAAATTCGTGTACATTTGCACAGTTTAGAAAATCCAATTTTGGGAGATTACCTTTACGGTGGAATTGATGCCGACAGAATGATGCTACACGCATTAAAAATATTTATTCCAGAAACTAAAGAAGAGTTTTATGCTCCTGCGCCTGCAGAGTTTGGCTACGAGCGGTCTAAATAGTTCTAGTTAGCTCTAGGAAAATTCCACAGACGGGCAGCAAAATTTTGTACCTCGAACTTTTCGTTAATTTCTATTCCTTCTACTTCTAGATTTACTCTTTGCTCTTCTTTTTCTGCTCCGCCCTCGCCTTGGTTTATAGAAAGATAGCCTTTCTTATTTACTACCCGCCACCAAGGAACTTCTTTTTCATTAACTCCTAATGCTCGCAAAGCAAAGCCCACCTGTCTGGCCGCACGAGGATTACCTATTAAACTAGCAATTTGTCCGTAACTAGCAAGATAACCCGAAGGGATTTGTTTTACTACGGCATAAACGTCTGTTTGGAATGACATAAGAATCTATTTTTAATAATATTGAAAATTCTAGCACTCAGTTCTGAAAGAATTATGTATAGACAACAAAAAGGGCAGGAATAAATTCCTGCCCTTCCAATAGCTACTTTATATAGTTATTACTGACGAGGAGCGCTGTTGTCGCGTTCGATTGCCATGTTTACCTTTAGAGTACGACCGTTATAGTCTGCTCCGTTGGTTTTCTCGATTGCTAAGTCTGCAGCTTCCTTTGTTGAGAAAGTTACAAAACCAAAACCGCGAGCTTTACCGGTAACTTTATCGTAAAGTACGTTAGACTTTACAACTGCTCCGACTTCGCTTTCTGGTCCACCCAGTGCATCGGTAAAAAACTGAGTTAACTCTTCGGCTGTAGTTGCCCAAGGAATACCACCTACAAAAATTTTTGTCTCCATTTGGATGCTAGACAAGTATAAAAAATAAATTCACTTAGACTATTCACTTTTAGAGAATATACCAAGTAATGCATTATAGCACCTTATGCATAGCAAAAAATTCGCTATACTATTAAGAGTAATGAGTATTTGGCCATTTTCAAAAACACAACCTAAAGAACCCGTAAAGCCTACAGACAAAGCCAATGAGATTATCGTTGGTCTAGATGTTGGTACTAGGTATATTAAGACCGTGCTATTTCAATGCACATCTAACGATGAGATTAAGGTAATTGGCTATGCCAGAACGGCTCAGAAGTTTGGTGCAATGCGAGACGCAATGATTGTAAACCTGCAAAACGTTATAGAAGCCTGCGATCTTTCTATTGGCAGAGCTCTTGCTTTTGCCGAAAAACGCTACGGAGAGTTAGACTTACCAAGCAAATGTATTATTGGAATTGCTGGCGAATTGGTAAAAGGTGTAGCAATTGTGGCAAATTACGAAAGAGACACCCCAAATAGAAAAATTACCGCTGCAGAACTTTCAAAAGTAGTAGAGCATGTAAAAAAACAATCATTTAGTGGTGCAATTAATCAGATTGCTGCAGAAGTTGGTCTAAAACCAGAACAAGTAGAAGAAATTAGCACCAAAATAGATACAACTCAGATAGACGGTCACTTAATAGATAACCCCCTAGGATTTACTGGCCAACATGTTGCTTACCGTGTTTATAGTACTTTCGCTCCAAAAATTCATGTCAATGCACTTTACGAGCTTGCCAATCATTTAGGATTCGAAGAAATTAGCATTTACGTTCAACCTTATGCAATTGCCAGAGCAATTAAAGAAAAAAGAATGCATAACCAAGGTGCAATTATCATTGATGTTGGTGGCGGAACTACAGATATTGCGTTGGTAAACCACGGTGGCATTTTGGGCACCAAAATGTTTGCTTTTGGAGGAGACACAATTACCAAACGTATTGCCGAAGTTATGAAATTAGATATTCCAGCAGCAGAAGAATTAAAAATTGCTTATTCCGAAGGAGAAACTGCAGCAGGAGATACTCGCACAATAAAATCTATTATTAATCAAGATTTACAAATCTGGGCAGAAGGAGTGCAAATAGCCTTAGAAGAGCTACTAGACGATGAAAACGGAGATTTAAACAAATTACCAGGACAAATTTATATTTGTGGAGGAGGAGTTGCATTAACCGAAGTTAGAGACATCCTACTTGCTCATCCTTGGCTTACTGTTCTGCCCTTCGAGAAGTTTCCTAATATTAGTTACCTTTATCCTAACAACCTAATTGGAATAGAAGACGACACAAAATTATTAATAGATCCTAGTGACGTTACACCGGCAAGTATTGCTAGAATGTATATAGATCAAGATTAATTCTGCCAGTCCACAAAAAACGTTAAATGAGTAGTAGTAAAGTATTCGTTTCTCCAACAGAAGATGTAGTATTTGCTTGCGACAAGGTTAGTAAAGCGCCGTCCGAGCAAGTTATCTTAACTATCCCCGAAGGAGCTCATATTGGCTCTTCTCAGGTTTCTCTTAAGCTTCTAGCCCGCATGCTCTTTAAGAGCAATAAGCTAGTAGTTATTGTTAACGAAGACGACACCACAGCTGCTTATGCCACGCGCGCTGGCCTTATTAGCGTTAAAAAAATTGCAGATATTTCTCCTGAAATGTGGGACAAAGCAGATGATTTAAAGCGCAAACACAATAAAGTACGCGAAATGACCAAAGAAAATTTAATGGCCGAGCGCACAGAGAAGACTATGGAAATGCAGGCCAGAGAAGAAATAGAGGCTATGCGCAGAAGTGTAGAGCCCGAACCAGAAGTATTAGAGAAGGAAGAAATTGATGAAGAAGAATTAGAATCGGAAGAAAAAGTTATCCCTGTAATAGAACCAATTATTACTGCGCAAACTCCAATTGAAGAGCTAGAGCTAAACGCAGAGATGGCCCAAGATTTAGAACCAGAAAAAGGCAATCTTACAATTACAAAATCTGAAGAAATTGATGAAGAAAAATCTTTAGCAGTTTCTGAAAAGCATTTTCGTACTGTAAATGAGCTTGTTGCAGATACAAAGAAAGAAAGTCATGACGAAGAAATTAAGCCTTTGTTTGTAAAAATGGAGCCCAAAATTACAGACTTAGAGGAATTTTCTTTATTAAGTGGAGGTGATATTTCTGAATCTCCTATTGCTACAGACTTAAAGATGAAAGTTCTTACTCAGAAAAAGATTAATTCTCTTAAAAACAAACAACAAGACAAGGAAGATACTTTGGCGCGCAACTTACAGGAAGAATCTGCAGAAAATGAATCTAAAAGTAAAACTCGCACCGCACTTAACCTACCAAAAGTAAACTTGCCTCATCCAAACTATAAAGAAATTGCTTCTAAAACCGGTGCGCAGGCTGCTGTAGTATTTGGAGGAGCATCTGTTGGTGTAAAGGCATTATTTGCAAAAATTGCTATTCTAGTTGCAAATATTAAAGCAAAAATTAGTAATCGACAGGTTGCATCTAGAAGCAGAACTGGCCACGTGCGTGGCAGAGCAGAAGTTAATAGTACACCTGCCAGAAATTTCTCTAGATTCGATAGCAATGCTATTCCTCGTAACCAGGCCAGCAGAACTGCCAGAGCAGGTAATCGCTATAGCTCTGCCTCCGAAAACGAACAAGAAGAACAAACATACACTAGAAGAGACTACAACAACGAAGAACCTAGAGGTGCAGGCAAGATTTTAAGTGCATTGCATTTGCCAACACTTATTCAAAATGTGCAGAATAATCGCATTAAAATTGCTGCTGGTTTATTAGTCTTATTAGTGGTTTTTAGTTTGCTGTCTATTTACGTATTTGCAAAGACAGACGTAAGAATTACTGTAGCGCAGACCAATGTGCCTATTAATCAGGCTGTTACTGCAGGCAAAGACATTACTGCCACAGACTTAGAAACTTTAAAAATTCCTCTGCGCGAAATTAGTAAGTCTGCTTCTAGGTCGGACACCATAGAAGCAACAGGAAAATCTGCCACAGGCACAAAGGCAGCAGGAAATTTAAGTGTATTTAATAGTGGTTCTACTCCTGTGGTAATAGAGGCTGGCACAGTAGTTACCTCTTCTTCTAATTCTGCTTTGGCTTACACCTTTAACAACAAAATTACTGTAAACACTTTGCAAACAGTTGTTGGTTCTGTAACCGCAGTAGATATTGGCGAGCAATATAATTTAACTGGAACTGCTTTAAAGAAATTTACTCTTAAAGACAAAACCAACAGCGACATTACCTTAGGAACAACCTTCGAAATAAAAGGTGGTACAAAACAAGACATTAAAGTAGTTTCTCAGGGCGACATAGATAAATTAAAGACTCAATTGCTAGATATTCTTAAGAAGTCATTAAAATCTGACCTTGGAGAATTAATCTCTGCTTCGGAAGTTAAACTGCTAAACGATCCTGCATACGGAGAACCAGTTACTACATCTAGCAAAAAAGCAGGAGAAGAGTCTGATACTGTAGACGTTAGTATTACTTTAGAAGCCAGAATGCCCGTGGTAAGCAAGACAGATCTTACTTTAGTTGCCAAAGATTTAATTTCTAAGAGCGCTGAAAATTCTGGTAACTTCGAAATATTAAATCTTAAAGAGCCTGCACTGTCTGCAATTGCCTTTAAAGACGGCAGCGCTACATTTACATTGGCTACAAGTGGCGACATTGCTCCGCAAATAGATAAGGTTAAACTTAAACAGCAACTTGCAGGTACAGCAACTACAGCGGTTTCAGACACTGTTAACGATATTCCAGACGTAGAAAATGTGCAGGTAGATTACTCTCCTGCTTACGTTCCTGTTTTCTTGCGTAAAATGCCTTCGGCTACAGAGAAAATAAATATTACTGTGGTAAAGAGCACTGTTGCAGGCACAAGTACAACTACTAAATAGCAACTAAATTTCAGAGAAATTTCACCTTTGAGTGTTAGAATCATAAATCCAGCAATGGAATTGGGCTTGGTAGAATACGTAGTAACTTAAGAGGAATTGACAAAAAAATTCCTGGGTTGGTATCATTATCACTACAAGAGTACAAGTGCTAAATTAATCTTAACTCGTTAAATTAACATGGCAGACAAAGCGTCAAAAGCAGTAGCAAAAATCTCTCCTATTGGAGGAAATATTTTAGTAAAAGCAGCAGAAAAAGAGAAAGTAACTTCATCTGGAATTGTATTACCAGGCAGTGCTAGCAATGAACAGCCACAAGCTGGAGAAGTAATGGCTTTGGGCACAGGTAGACTAAATGAGAAGGGAGAAAAAGTTCCCTTTAATGTAAAAGTTGGAGATAAGGTTATTTTCAAGAAATATGGTCCAGATATGGTAGAGCTTGCTGGTCAGGAATTCCTGATTATGGAAGAAGGAGATATTTTGGGCGTCATAAATAATTAGGCTTAATAATTAATATTTAAAAATATAAAAAATGGCAAAACAAATTGTTTATAACGAAGAAGCTAGAGCAAGAATTAAAGAAGGCGTAGACATTCTTGCCAATGCAGTAAAAGTTACTCTTGGAGCACGCGGCAGAAATGTAGCCATTCAAAAAAGTTACGGTTCTCCTGTTATTACCAAAGACGGTGTAACTATTGCCAAGGAAATAGATTTAGAAGACAACATGCAAAATGTTGGTGCTCAACTAGTTAAAGAAGCAGCCACCAAAACTGTAGATACAGCAGGTGACGGAACTACAACAGCAGTTGTGCTTACTCAGGCAATTGTAAATTCTGGAATTAAAACAATTGCCGCTGGTGCAAACCCAATGGAAATTCGCACTGGAATTGAAAAGGGCGTAAAGGCAATAACAGAAAAGCTTCATGCAATGAAGAAAGATATTAAAACAGAAGAAGATTTAAGAAACGTAGCTTTGGTTTCTGCCAATGGAGACGAAGAAATTGCCGATATTCTTGCCCGCGTAATGTGGAAGGTTGGCGAACAAGGAGTTATTACTGTAGAAGACGGCAAAACTTTCGGAATTGTAGAACGTTACGTAGAAGGAATGCAGTTCGATAAAGGCTATATTGCTCCTTACTTTGTTAACACAGAAGACTTAAAAGCTGTAATAGAGAATCCTTATATTATTATTACAGACAGCAAAATTTCTTCTATTAAGGATATGTTGCCAATTATCGAAAAGATAGCTGCTACAGGCAACAAGAATATTGTAATTATTGCCGACGATGTAGATAGCGAAGCACTTACAACCCTTATTGTTAACAAGCTTAAAGGAATTTTAAATGTTGTGGCTGTTAAGGCTCCTGCTTTTGGCGACAGACGCAAAGCAATGCTTAAAGATATTGCAATTCTTACTGGTGGCAAACTAATTTCCGACGAAATTGGCTTAAAGCTAGACCAAGCAGAACTTACAGATTTAGGAAGAGCAGAGAAATTTGTGGCAGAAAAAGAAACTTCTACAATTATTAGTGGTGCCGGAGACAAAAAAGAAATTGCCAGCAGAATTGAAGAGTTAAAGATGGAGATCGAAAAAACATCTTCAGATTACGACCAAGGCAAATTAATGGAACGTCTAGCCAAACTAACTGGCGGAGTTGCCGTAATTGAAGTTGGTGCAGCTACAGAAGTAGAGCTTAAAGAGCGCAAAGACAGAATAGACGATGCTAAAGCTGCTACCAAAGCTGCTTGGGAAGAAGGAGTAGTTGCTGGTGGTGGAATTGCTCTTATAGACGCTCTTCCTGCATTAGACAAACTAGCTGTTGTTCGCGACGAAAAGATTGGTATAGATATCTTACGCGAGGCTTTAGAAGCTCCGTTTACACAGATTATGTTAAATGCTGGCAAACAGGCTGCTATGTACCGCCGAGATGTGGGCAAGGGCATGGGTTTTGATGTGCGCGAAGACAAGCTTGTAGATATGCTAAAGTCTGGAATTTACGATCCTGTTAAAGTTACTCGTTTGGCACTAGAAAACGCTGCATCTGTTGCAATGTTACTGCTTACAACCGAGGCTTTAATTGTAGATATAAAGAGTAAAGATGGTCATGACCACGGTGCAGCTGCAGGCGGCGGCATGGGAATGGGTGGCATGGGCGGAATGATGTAATTTCTTGTTATTAATACTTTTAGAGGGCGCTTCACAAGAAGCGCCCTCTTTAGTTTTCGGTACTCTCCCAGGCGCGGTGCGGCGTTATAATATGCAATGAGCCCACAACGTTATCGTGCCAAACTCGCCTCTTACTTAATGCTAGTTAAAGAAGACAAAGTGTTAATGGTGCAGCGAAAAAACGGTGGCTGGCAAAATGGTTTTTGGGGTCTGCCAGCAGGCCATGTAGAACAAGCAGAGTTTCCTAGCACAGCAATGATCCGCGAAGCAAAAGAAGAAGTAGATGTAACCATTGCGCCAGCAGATTTAATTCCCTTTGTAACAGTTTTTACAATCGACAACGAAACGGCAGATAACGAACATACTTACACAGACTTCTATTTCCTTGCTCATTCTTGGTTAGGGTTACCGCGCAACATGGAACCAGAAAAATGTGGCGGGGTAGAGTGGCACAAACTAGACAATCTTCCCGAGCAAATTATTCCCAACGTAAAAATTGTTTTAGAGGCTTATGGCGACAAAAAAGACCCTCAACTACTAGAATTAACCATTGTCTAGGCAGATTTCCCTAAATACTACTTATATGTGCGAAAATTAAGCATGCGTATTAGCATCTTTTTACAGGCCAACAAACACGACGGCAACGGATTTGCTGTGGCTGTGCGTGAACAAGCAGTGGCACTAAGCAAACTTCCAGATGTAAAGATTCAATTTGTAAGTACAGAAAAGATAGATCATACCAACGAGCAAATGTTCGACAACGAAGTGGTCTATAAAAGAAACGACAAAGACGCCAGCAATGCTGCAAACTTAAACTATTTCAGCATTAGCAACTTCCGCGAGGTAATGAAGTTTAACCCAGATGTGCTGCACTTTCACGAACCTTCTCCATTTCAACTTCCTTATGCCTTGTGGGCAAAGTTTACTAAAAGAAAAGTGGTATTTACTGCTCATCAACATTGCCACTACCAGTTTGTACTTACTCGTTTTGACAAAGTTACGTTTAGTGCCAAGTTTGCTGCCAGATTTACAGAGTGGGCAGTTGGAGCATACATGAAAGCCGCCACAGTAGTAGTTGCGCAAACCAAACTAAACAGAAAATTCTTTATTCAGAATTACGATTTAGCACCAGAAAAGGTTGTAGTAATTGCCAATGGAATTAAGATAGAGGAGTTCCAGAAATATTCTGCCAAAGGCGACTTAAATACTAAATGCGTAAACCTTATTAGCATTGGCAACTTCGAGCAACGCAAGCGGAATCTCTTTCTAGTACAGGCAATTCAACATTTGCCAGCCGAATATAGACTAGATATTTTTGGCAAAGAAGTGCAAACAGATTATTACAACAAAATTTGCGCCTACATAGAGCAACACGGTCTACAAGATCGAGTAATGATTCATAAGCCTATTAATCATAAAGAAGTGCCAGAAACCCTCGCAAAACACGATATTTTCCTATTTGCTAGCACGATTGAATCTTGCCCGTTGGTATTGTACGAAGCAAAAGCTGCTTGTCTAGCTATTGTGGCTGTAAGACCAAAGTTTGGTTATGGAGACGTAGCAATAGACAATGAAAATGGAGTTTTACTTCCTGCCGAGACAAATCCAGCTGGCTTGGCTGTGGCAATTAAAAAGTTGGTAGAAGATAGGGTAGCCTACAAAAAATATAGTCAGACAAATTTTAGTACTCGCCACGAAGATACTTGGGATATGTGCGCTCTTAGACTAGAAAAAGTTTACAACTTTGTATTGGCAAATAGAGCAAAGGATTACGCTCCAAAAGCTAAACTTGCCTAGCTCGAACTTCAAAAAGTTTCTTAATTTTTGCAGCTATTTTAACAACGTCTTCTGCGCTGTGCCTAGGTGTAAAGTCTGTCTCGGTTTTTAATAAGGTTTTAAGCTCACCCAAAAAGTCTTCTGTCTGCATGTCTTCAATGTATAAGAAGTTGGGGTTGAGCCTTGCAAAGTTAATATTGCCTTTTTCCTGCTCGCCCACCGGGCTTAATAACAGGCATTTCTTTTGCATAATCTCAATTTCTAGAATTGTTGCAGGGCCTGGTTTGGCAATAATTAGATCTGCCGCATTTATGTAATCTTGCATATTGTTTACATATCCCAAAATTGCCACATTATTAAAACTAGAATATTTTACTTCTAATTCTTTTTTAAGATCTTCTTGTTTGCCGGCAATGATAATAAATTGCATCTCGGCATCGGAAATAAGATCGTCTAAATGCTTAACAACGCTTTGAGTTGCCAAACCACCGCCAGTTAACAGCACGGTATATTTCCCTTTTGTTTCTAGCTTTAGCTCTTCTAACACACTCTTTGCAGACCTAGCTTTATTAAAATTGGGGTTAATAGGGAAGAGGCCAGGAATAATTTTTGTACCCCGCAAACCGTAATCTATAAGTGATGAAGATGCTTGAACAGTTGGGCAAAAGACAATATCGGCATTTCTTGTTGCCCACCCTCTTTGCATTGTTACTAAATCTGTGGCCACCGTAGCAAACTTTACTTGGGGGTGAGTTTCTACATACCTGCCAATTGCAATACTTATAACAGGGTGCACAGAAATAATTAAATCTGGCTGATGTTTGTCTAAATACTCCTCTGCTTTGTCGTAAGCAATAATAATTCCTAAAGTGGCAAAGAACCAAAAACCGGCCACAGTATTGGTTAAGTTAAACAGCATATTATTAAACTCTCGGCGCAAAGGATCTTCGGTAAAGTAGTTGTAGCTCTTTTCTGAATGTTTAAATACAGGCAAATCTGCATCGCGGAATAAATCGCCAATCTGAATATCTACTTTATCTTTGCCAAAGACCTCTTCAAGACCAACTTTTATTGCGTTGGCACCAGAGCGATGGCCATTACCAACGTCGCCAATAACAATTAGAATTTTAAGCTTGTTAGACACAACAGGAGCGCTTGCGCGCTCTTGTTTAGTATCTTCATTTTTCTCTGAATTCTCTGTTGTCATTCCTATTTAACACTAACCTAACTGGCTTCCGATTCAAACCGCATTTCGCGAATAACCGTAACCTTTACAGAGCCAGGGTAATTCTGCTTATCTTCAATTTCTTTAGCAATTTTAAACGATAAAGTTCTTGCTTCATCGTCTGTTAATTCTTCTGGTTTTACAATTACACGCACTTCTCTGCCAGCGTGAATTGCAAATGCTTCTTTAACAGAACCGTATTGTCTAGCAATATCTTCTAATGCCTTAACACGTTTTACATACTCTTCGTAGCTATCTCTTCTTGCACCAGGGCGTGCTCCGGAAATTGCATCTGCAATAGATACCAATACAGCTTCAATAGATTGTGGCTCAATATCTCCGTGGTGAGACTCTACTGCATTAGCAAGTTTCTCGTCCTTAAGGTATTTGCGCACTATATCTCCAGAAATATGGTGGTGAGGTTTGCCTTCAATTTCGTAAGTTAATACCTTACCTAAATCGTGTAATAAACAGGCTTTCTTGGTTAGGTTTACATCTGCACCAATTTCTTGTGCAAGCTGCTGACCAAGATTTACCATTTCTAAACTATGCTTAACTAGGTTCTGACCGTAGCTAAAACGATATTTAAATCTTCCAAGCAATTTGATAATTTCTTCTGGAAGATCTGGAAACCCTGTATCGTAAGCAATCTTGCGACCAGTTTTTAGAATTTCGCGAGATAAATCTTGCTTAATATTCTTAACTGCATCTTCAATAGCTCCTGGGTGTACCCTTCCATCTTTTAATAACTTCTGAATTGCCAAGGCAGCAACTTCTCTTCTAATAGGGTCGAAAGAAGAAACAGTAACTAAACCAGGACCTTCGTCGATAATTACATCTACACCAGTTAAACGTTCAAAAGTACGGATATTCCTACCCTCTTTACCAACAATTTTGCCTTTAAGCTCTTCGTCTGGAATAGAGAATGTTGTAGAAGTAGTTTCTGAAACAAAGTCTGTAGCACTGCGCTGCATGGCATCGACCAAAATCTCTTTGGCTTTATTCTCGGATTCAGTTTGAATCTGATTTTCTGCCTCGTGAATTTTAGAACCCATCCAACTATTAATATCTTTTTCTGCCTGCTGCATTAACTTATCTTCAGCCTGCTTTTTGGTAAGACCGGCAATCTTTTCGAACTGCACTGCCATATCATCTGACCTTACTTTTAGCTCTGTTCTAGACTGCTCTAAAGCCTTTTCTTGGGCATCTAAAGAAACCACTCTTTCGTCTAACTTTTTGGTTAGATCTACATATTTGCGTTCGCGCTCGTCTAAACGACGTTCACTTTCTGCCAAACGGTTGTTACCAGCTCTGGCACGCTCTTCTGCAGCCAAAGTAATTTGTTGAGCCTTTTTTTCTGCCTCTACAAGTTTTGTCTCTGCTTGGGTTTGAGTTAACTCGGACACACTTAACTTGGCCTTAACCTCATCCAGTTTGCTTTGCAGCTCTTTAGCACTACGCTGCTGTAAAATATAGGTAACAGTAACCGCAACAGGGATAAGGAATACCAGCACTATGATGGCAATTGTGTATTCCATTTTTTAAAATTGGTTGTTTAGGCCAATGGAATTGTTAACTGCAAGATTTCGCCACTACAAAAGTGTCGTTTAGACCTACCAGATATATTACTGAATATTTGAAAAACTTGATCTGAGAAGCATTTTTCGCAATTTCCAACCATTTCCTAGACTTCCTGCTCCGTAAACAAAATTAAACTTATAATTGATAATACAAGCTAGGTGTAGTAACGTCAAGAATCCTTACTAGGAGAGCCTTTTACTAAGGTTGTTGAAAAATCTTTCTAGTGGTTTTGGCTTATAATTCAGGTTTACATTTTCTGGTCCACGATAGCGTTCTAGCTCTTCTACCCTGCTTAACAAGTACTGAATGCGCTTTTGCATTTCCGACAGTGCAAAGTTCTTTTGCAGTAACAAAGAGTTAAGTTTTTCTAAAATATCACGCTGGTCTAGAAGCTGTTGTTGCAAAGCAGAAGCTTTAGAACTTGCTTGGTCGTATTTTTCAGATAACTCTATGTATTTCCTTGAATTGTCTATTTGATCTTGCACATCTTGCGATTCTGCAATACGTTTTAATAATTGTTCTTCGCTAATGCCAATATTTAAGAAATAATTCAGGTCATTCTGAGCCGGCTCTTTGGCAAAAAACTTTCTGTAATATTTGTTAATCATGTCTTTACGCTGATCTCTTGTCATTGAACTAATAGGCGCAGATGTAACAGAACTTGCTCCACCAGGCATAGTGTTAACATTTCTAGTTGGTGGTGCTGGTTGCATAGAAGAAGCACCAAAACCAAATCCTGTCATATCGTCATCATCGTCTATATCCATGCCGAAAATATTTTTATTGGCTGTGTCTGGAACAGGCGGTGGTGCAGGCTTTTGTTCAACAGCAGCAGGCATTGGAGTTTGCAATTGTTTCTCTACTTGTGAAACAGCAGGAATGAAGTCTGCTGGTTTCATTTCTTCTGCAGTAAGCGGTCCAGATTTTGGTTGGCTTGAAGCAGCAACTTGTGTTGTAGAAGGCACAGTGTTTGTGGCCGCAGCTGGTGCAGGATTTATTCCCAAGAACTTTGCCACACCTACAGCAATAGAATAAGCAACGTTATCTAGTTTTGTTTCATCACGAATAATTGCTTGGTCTACAGGATTGTCTAAATATAAACATTCTAGTAAGACGCTAATTGGTTTTGCCAATTTTAAGAGGTTTATTCCACCGTACGGGTGATTGCTTTCGTTGTTAATTCCTTGCACAGTTAGGCCAGCTACTTTTGTAACCTGATTACAAATAGTTTTTGCCAACCGCTGAGATTTATTATCTAGTGTGTCTATATACCAAGCCTCTAAGCCAGTTTTACCACCTTCGTTAAGATGCACTTCTACCATTAGATCGTTTAAATCTGCTCGATAGCCAGTGTTGTTTATCCATTCAATTCTGCTTTGCAGGTCTAGATCGTAAGGAACGCTTAACACCATTACGCCCATTGCACGCAAATGAGGTACAACTCGCTTGGCAATGTTGCGAGCAACATCTACCTCACGTAAATCGTCTATTACGGTTCCGGGGTCGAAGGTTGTGTGTCCTGATGAGATTATGACTCTAGGCATATTTTGTCTGGCATGAATAATTAAGAACTATCTTCTGGTAGATTTCTTCCGTTTAGGTTTTTCTACCTCTGGTTTCTGAATACTACTATCTAGAACGAACTTATAGATTAATTCTAACTGTTCTGAACTAAAGAACGGTATTGTAATTTTACCGCCATCTACTTTGCGCACCAAATGGAAGCCTTTCCCAAGCTTGGAAGCAAGATCTGCTTGAATCTTTTGGGTGTATTCATCGTAAATTCTAGAATTAGACTTTGGAGCAATTTGCATTACCTCTTTGTGAGCATTGGTAATTTTGTGCACCAAGTTTTCTGTTTCTGGAATTCCTAATTTCTTTTTTACCACAATGTTATAAACTGCCAACATTGCGTCTCTGCTCTTTAAGGCCAAGATAATTAAGGCCTGAGTTTCATTTATTTTTCCTGTTAATAAACCTTTTTGCACTTCGTCTGGCATTTTTAGCAAACGCATTTTGTTGCTAATTGTACTTTCGTCTTTGCCTACTTTTTTGGCAATTTGCGACAAAGTAAGTTCGTGCACAACGAATAATTCGTTTAGTGCCATTGCTTCTTCTAAAGCGTTTAGATCTTTTCTTTGAATATTTTCTACAAGGGCAACTTCTACAGTTTGCTGTTCCGAAAGTTCCTTAACAACCACAGGAACAGTAGTAAACATTGCCAACTTGGCGGCTCGCCAACGACGTTCTCCTGCTACTAGCTGATAAGTTCTGCCTGCTTTAATAACAATAAGGGGTTCAATAATTCCGTATTCACGAATAGAGTCTGCAAGACCCATTAATTCTTCTGGATCGATTACCATTCTAGGCTGTTTTGGATTGGGCGAGATGTCGTCGATAGGAACTTCTGGCAAATATCCTGCCAATGTTTCGCCGTTATCTCCTTGTCCTGCTTTAATTAACGAGCCTAAGCCCTTTCCTAAAGCGCGTTTAGTTTTAGTCTCCATTCCAGGTATTGCCATTACGTTCTAAGATTAACACATAATTGTCCTGAGCATCCCAATCTATGTCTAGCACTGTAAATTGCTGTTTAACCAAGGCTAGAAGATCTTGTTCGTTAAAATAAAGTTGCACCGGCATTTTTTGCTGTAACTGAGAATGTTCGCTACTTACTACCAACAAGAAAACTCCTTTTGGTTTAATTAGCCTTACAACTCCACGCAGTGCATCTTTAAAGCCTGCATAATCTGTATATTCCAATGAATTTATTGCCATTACTGCAGGCCAAGAACTTGCTTCGAAAGTAGAGATTTTATCGAATAAATTGTCTACGTATACTTTTCCTGGTAAGTTTTTGCTTTGCAATAAATCTTCGGCGTTTGCTACTGCGGCAGGAGAAAAATCTACACCTTCTACCTCAAACCCTTTGGCTGCAAGATAAGCAATGTCTATTCCTGGGCCGCAGCCAAGATCTAAAACTTGATTAATATTGCGGGCATCTAAAACTTCTACAAAACCAGCAAGACTGTCGTGTGGTTCCAAATTAAAGTATGGAGTGCGCTGATAATAGTCTTCCCATAGCTGCTGCATATTTAATACTAGCTAATCTTTAAGCGCTTAGATACTTCTATTGCCAATTTGCTATACGCCTTTGCCCCCAAAGAAGTAGAGTCGTAAACCTCTATTGGCTTGCCATACGAAGGTGCTTCGGATAACCGAACGTTTCTGGGAATAATTGTCTGGAATACCAAATCTTTAAAATTGTTATGTAATTCTGTTACTACTTCTTTGGCAAGATTTGTTCGTGAATCGAAAAGTGTAACTAGCACACCTAGAATTTCTAGTTTACTGTTTAAACGTTTTTTCACTAAATCTATTGTGTTTAGTAACTGAGACAACCCTTCTAGCGCATAGTATTCGCTTTGCACTGGCACCAAAATATAGTCTGCTGCTGTAAGTGCGTTAATTGTTAATAAGCCCAAAGAAGGTGCGCAATCTATTAAGACAACTTCATATTCTTCTTTTACTTCTTGCAGCTTTTCGCGCAACACCTGTTCGCGAGACATTACATTTACAAGCTCTACTTCTGCACCAGACAACTCGATATTTGCTGGCACAACGTCTACATTTACAGAGTCTAATTTGGTAATAACTTCAGAAATTTTGGCGTCTCCGGCAATTGCGTCGTAAATTGTTTTTGGCAATTCACTACGCTCTATTCCCAAACCCGATGTAAGGTTGGCCTGAGGGTCTAAGTCTACTAGTAATACTTTTTTGGTAATGAGCTTACCTAGGGCAACGCCAAGATTAATAGTTGTAGTAGTTTTTCCTACGCCCCCCTTTTGATTTACAACAGCAACTGTAATCATACTGCGCGATAAGTACCCCTTTGCAATACACCTAAAGAAGCAAGAGGAAACAATCTTAAGAATGGAGAACCTTTTAGGTATTCTCTTTTAACAAAACCAACTTCTAGTGTACGAGAGTCTTTGCTATTGCCTCTGTTATCGCCCATTAAGAAGTATGATCCGGTTGGGACTAATTTTTCTGAGCCTTCTGCAATAAATGGTCCTGCTTCTGTGCGGCGACCGCTTGGCAGATACTCTTCTATTTGCACTTCACCATTAATGTAAACTTTGCCATCTTGAATTTTAATGCGGTCGCCCGGCAAGCCAATTACTCTTTTTACAAGGTCTGGTCTGTCTGGCTGTTCGAAGACAACAATATCTCCTCTGCGATAGTCGTAACTAGAAATAATATTATCTGGACCACCAAAAATCTGAATAAATTTATTTGTAATTAGAACGTCTTTGTCTAATAAGGTTGGAGTCATAGAAGTGCCATCTACTTGGTTTGGAATAGCCAAAAACAAGTAAATAATTACAGATAATCCTAGAGCAATAATAATTGTTTGTAGAACGTCTACCAACAGACCACCTGTCTTGGGCAAACGTTGAAAATCTACAGTCGGTGCAACAGCGTACATGGGCAGGTACTAACTTACTTTACTAATTATAAAGGCCGCTGGTTCTTCCAACACAGATAAGGAAGTTACCCCTTCTCCGGATGGCGGCATAGATTTATGATACTCTTTCACCAAAATTTTGTCTGCATTTACATTTATTGCTAGTTCGGTGCTATTTTCGCTAAAGAATTCGCGCACTGTGTCTGTAAAGAAAAGTTCTAGGCTAATTCTATCTTCTACATTTAAGCCCATTTGCTTTCTAGCAGACTGTACCTGGCGCTGTAACTCTCGTAACGAACCTTGCAGTAACAAGCTTTGATCTAATACTTTATAAATATGTACATTTATATCTCCGCTTGAGCTGGTCTGAGAAATCCATTCTTCTGCTGTATTTGTTGCAGAAAACTGCTCTACTTCTTCTACTTCTAGAATATTTAATTCAGAAGCCAAGAGCTCTTTCATCCAGTTTTCTAGGCTTCTGTCGCGCTCTGGGTTTAAGTTTAATTGTACCTGCATTTTTCCTAACGGCTGACGAACCTTTAACCCGTTCTGAGTACGAATACTTTGACCTACTCCTACAATCTCTTGAATTGCCTGCATTTGCTCTAGAATAAGCACGTTGTTTTCTAGGTACTCCATGTCTGCCTGCGGATAATCTGCCAAGTGAATAGACTCCTGGCTTCCTGGCAATACTTCTACAACCAATTTCTGATAAAGCTCTTCTGCCAAGAATGGTGTAAATGGAGCTGTTAACTTTGCAGTTTCTACTAAGACATAATAAAGAGTTTCTAGTGCCTGGGTGTCTCCGCTAGCAAACCTGTCGCGGTTTGTACGCACGTACCATTTAGAAAGTGTCGATACAAAATCTTGCAGTACGTTTGTTGCCTTTGGCATATTATAGCCATCCATTTCTGCAGTAATTGTACGAATTGTCTTTTGCAGTAAGGAAATAATCCAGATGTCGGACTTATCTTTTCGTATTTTCTCGTTCGCAAATGGCACTTTATACCAATAAGTTTCGTTTTGTTCGCCACCAGGCACACTAAACACTGTTTGATGCTCTTCTTGTTTAGTGTTTGTTAATAACTCTGCAGTTGGCTTCCAGTCATGCAAATTGGCGTAAGTTGTAAAGAAAGAATAAATATTCCATAACGGCAACAGATATTCGCGCAGTGCAATTTGTAAGCCTTTTTCGTCAAAGTTAATATCTTCCCCAACCAATAGTCGAGAAGTAGCAAAATACCAACGAATTGCTTCTCCTCCAAATTTTTCTAAAGTAATTTTAGGATCGGGGTAGTTGCCATAAGTTTTACTCATTTTGCGGCCGTCTGTGCCAAAGATTACACCGGAAGTTTGTACATTCTTAAAGGAATTTTTGCCAGTTAGCGCTACACCCAAAACATGTAAGACATAGAACCAAGCACGTGTCTGAGCAATATATTCCACAATAAAGTCTGCAGGATAGCCTGTTGTTAAGGCATCTTCGTTTTCGAATGGATAATGCAACTGGGCATAAGGCATAGAGCCCGAATCTAGCCACACATCTAGAACTTCTGTTACTCGGTTTAATTCTGCCCCAGTTACAGGGTGCTTTACTTTTACTTCGTCTATTACAGGTCTGTGTAAATCTAGCATCCTGTCTTTGTCTAGGAAGTACATTACGTAGGAGTTTACGCGGTCATGGTAAAGCGACTTTAATGATTCTTCTGCAGTTTTCTTTTCGTAAGCTGCTTTGGCATAGCCAATTGCGTTTACTGGCAAGACAACAACAATATTTTTGCCTAAATTTTCTGCAATAAGTTTTGCCATTAAAGCTTTAACAGAATCTACGCTTTCGTTAACTAGTTCTGCGCTTTCTACTTCTAACTTAGCGGCAAGATTTGCTTGTACAGCTTCTGCTAGGGCTTTATCTCCAATTACAAAAATTTTGCTTAAATCTGCGCTTTCTTTTTTTAGTTCGGCTGTACCAAAAATCTTGGCTAAGTTCTTGCTAGCAGTTTCTGGCGAAACGCCGTCTACGTAACCCAAGAAATGTACTCTAGTAATTTTGTTTACAGCTGCCAAACGTAATTCGTTTCTAGAACCAGCAACAAATACTTCGCTCATGTCGTAACCTTCTGTAGCAGGTGCCCATACTGGCATAGAGGTTGCCCAGAAGCGGTTTCTACTAATAGACCAATCTGGAGCAGATTCTATTCCTTTTTTAAAACGACCCTCTTTTAAGTGCTCTGGCACCCAGTTAATATTTTCGTTTTGAGCAAATAGCTCTGGCTTTAAGTCTTGAACATTTACAAACCAAGAATCTTGCGATCTATAAATAAGCGGATTCTTATAGCGATAGAAAGGTAAACGGTGAGTATATTTTTCGAATTTATAAAGTTTTCCTTCTTTTTGCATTCTGCGAATAATTGGCATACTTGCATCTCGCAGGTACATACCAGCAAATTCGCCAGTTTCTGGAAGCAACATTCCTGCATCGTCGATATCTTGCGTAAACGAAAGGCCAAATTGTTTTCCTAGCTGGAAGTCTTCTTCTCCAAAGGCAGGAGCAACATGCAAAACGCCAGTTCCGTCTTCTACTGTAACTGTGTCGGACGGGTAAACCTGTAAATCGTTTTTGCCTGCAGCAAAGAAGTTAAACATTTGCTCGTACTTTAAGCCTTCCCATTCAAGATTCTTTGCAATTTGATCACCTCCAAAAGTAGCTACTATCTGATAATCTCCACTAATATTTTGCTCGACTAGCTTTGCAGCAAGCAATAATAGCTGGTCATTCTCTATGAATTCAGAGCCGCTAACTGGAGTAAGCTCTTTCAAGAAATCTGGTAAGTGACTCATGAAAGAATCAAAGGTCGATTTTGAGGTGAATTCCATTGTGCACGTATTCTTACCATCCGCACAAACATCAATATAGCTTACTGGCTGACGGCGAATAGTTGCTTCATTAAGCTCAATTGAACCTAGCTGTGCAATTGGGTAATAGTAACGAGTAAGAGTTGCCGGCTGGCCTAAAGCTTGTTTACTTAAAGTCTGATATTCATTTTGAGAAATTTCTGACTGCTCACCATTAACTACAAAATAGAATTTCTTGCCTATTTTCTGAAGTAAGATTTCTAAATTTGTTAAGTCTTCTGCATTATGCTTTGCTAACTCAATTTGCTTTTCATCACTCACCAAACTGCCCTTTTCGCTAAGCATATAAACTTCCATTTTTACTGACTGACGCTCTTCAAGATCCATTGGCAGATCGATAAGGTTCCAAACTACTTTGTGAGCTCCCCCTTCAACAGCAGTTTTTACAACAACGTAAGTCTCGGATGGGTTAACTGCAATTGCAAAGTTACTAGGCAATGTCCACGGAGTAGTAGTCCAGCTTAATAAATACTTGGGCAAGTGCTGATAACCTTCTAAACATGGACCTACTTTGTGATTGAAGTTTTCATCCTCAACAATCTTAAACTTTATTGTTACAGCATCGTCTACAACATCTTCATAGGTGTTATCCATTGCTACTTCGAAGTTCGAAATTGGGGTAGCAGAATCTGTAGAGTACATGGAACTTCTCCAGCCCTTATAGATAAGCTCTTTTTGGTAGAGAGTTTTAAATACCCACCACACAGTTTCCATGTAGTTTTGATCCATTGTGCGATAAGCATGGTCGTAGTCTACCCAACGGCCCATTTTCTCTACATACCAGCCCCATTCGTCGGAAATTGCACCGGTGTACTTGTAACATTCCTCTATATATTTGGCGACTCCTAGCTTTTCTACTTCTAACTTTGAAGTAATTCCCAAAGTCTTTTCTACTTTAGATTCAACCGGCAGACCATGACAATCCCAGCCCCAAATACGCGGAGCGTAAAAGCCCTGCATAGTAAAGTAACGTGGAACAGCGTCTTTGGTAATGAAATCTTTAATATGGCCATAATGTGGCATGCCCGAAATAAACGGAGGTCCGTCGTAAAAACGCCAGTCTGGTTTGCCCAAACGGTTGCTTACAGACTTATTAAAAATATCTTTAGCTTTCCAGAAAGAAGCTACTTTAGATTCTAGGTCTGGAAGATTAGGTTTTGGCTCTGATTTTTGGAATGTCATAACAGTGTAATTATACAGAATAATTCTGAATTGCAGCGTTTTTACAATGTTAGAATATTACTAATGAAGATACGCACGCTGTTTATTGGCACCGCACAATTTGCTATTCCTATTCTAGAGGCAATAATTCAGGCAGACTCTCTAGATTTAGTAGGAATAATTACCCAACCAGACAGACCTAGCGGCCGCAAACAAGAGCTAAAACCCTCTCCTGTAAAACAGAACGCCCCAAATGATTTAAAAATCTTTCAACCGGAAAAAATAAAGCTAGAGGCCCAAGAAATCCTAGACAAAACTAAGCCCGAACTAATAGTAGTTGCAGCTTATGGCCAGATTTTGCCAGAGCTTATGATTAATTACCCTAAATATAAATGCCTTAACCTGCACGGATCGCTACTTCCCACCTATAGAGGTGCCGTACCAATAGAAAAGACATTATTAAATGGAGACCGCTTCGCCGGAGTTTCCTTGCTGCAAATGACTCCTGGATTAGACGACGGCCCTGTTCTGGCCGAGCAAGAATATGAAATTTTACCAGAAGACGATGCTGCTTCTTTACGCTTTATCCTTGCTCAACTGGGCGCAAAGATGCTTATTAACAAACTACCAGATTGGTTTAAGGGCAAACTTGAACCTATTACTCAAGACGAACTAGCAGAAGAAACTGGCAGAGAACTTACATTTTGTTCTGTTAAGGACATGAGCCGAGATAATGCAAAAATTACTGCAGAAGATTCTCAGCAACAAGTGTGGAACAAAGTAAGAGCGTTTGTACAAATGGGCGGTGCCTGGTTTACAACTACTATTAACGGCAAAGAAGTAGAGATAAAGATTTTTGCAGCTGTTCCTATTAATAATCAGAGCGCAGCGAAAAACACAGACTTAAAATTCTTTAATGTAGATAAAAAACTTGTACTTGCCTGGGAAAACGGTGAATTAGAAATTCTAGAACTGCAAGTAGCAGGCAAAACCCGGGGAATGGCTAATGACTATTTATGGCTAGCAAACTAGCTTTTGGTTCTTAGAAACAATTCTAGTCTTTAGAAACAATTTCGCCAATATGTTCTTTAGCTTCTGCTTTTTCTACAGGTTTTCTATCTTTCCCAAAATTTCCTTGCACACCGTAACGCTTTGCTTCTTCTGGCGACCGCTCTATTCCAAACAAAAATTTAACGAATAAGAAAACAAGCAAACCAACCAAGACAACTGCGTCGTCTATTAAACCGAATGGACCAACTAGCGCTTCTGGAATAAAATCTATAGGACTAAAAATATATAGTGCTGATAGAATAAGGATAAAGTTTTCTTGTGCAAATTTTATTAATCTTTTAGTTGTCATAGATTAGATTTTAACTCCCCGCAATGCCGGTTGAAAAGCTTCTGCTACAAGTAATCGAAAATACAATGGTTTCTGCCAAAGTTTTTCGCACCAGATTCGTTCCGCTACAAGACAATGGGCAACTTCGTAAAGATTCTGTAAATTTTTTGGCAGGACAATTTATGAGCCTAAAAGTTGCAGATAATGCTCGCAGATCTTATTCTATTTCTTCTGCTAGCACAGATTCATTTATAGAAACTTATGTAGACATTGCTCCTGGTGGGCCAGGCTCGAAGTTTTTCGAATCTGCCCAAAAAGGAAACACAGTGCAGGCACTAATGCCGTTGGGAATGTTTTTCTTTAACCCAACTACAGAAGACAGGCAAGATTCTCCTGTAGTGCTTGTGGCCACTGGCACTGGCATAACTCCATTTATGGCTATTCTAAAAATGCATCTTGAAAGATTTCCAAATGTGCCCTTCTATCTTTTCTGGGGCATTCGCTATGTGCAAGATCTATTTTTGCAAGAAGAGCTTAAAGAGCTAGCAGTAAAATACCATAACTTTAAATTTTTTATCTCTTTGTCTAGGCCAGACCACACTTGGAACGGATTAACCGGCTACTGCACCAAGCAGTTACTAGATAGATGGAATGAAATATCCGAAGTACAAAATGCTAGCTTCTATTTATGTGGTCATGGTGAAATGATTGCAGAGGCTAAAGAAATGCTAGAAGGCAAAGGTGTTAAAGAGGCAATGGTGTACAGCGAAAAATTTTCTTAAACAGTACAATAAAATTAAATGTATTATTCAGAGTTTTACCGGTTCTTAAAACGTTGGCGACAAGCCAAAAGATTACCACCCAAAACTGCTTGGCCCCCACAAATTTTCTTAGACGACCAAGCTTGGGAAGCTGTACGCAGACTTTATAACTTTACTAGCCTAGATAACAACGAATACGAGACAGCATTTTTCTATGTTGGAGGTGAAACGTTTACCACTGGTGCGGTGCGAGGTTCTAACCAAAGCGTTTCTGCTTCGCATAAAATTCAGGTAAATTTCACAATCGATCAAAAGTTTAAGCAGTACTACTCTACTGTAGAAGTAGACGGCAATATTATTAGCAAAAAGCCAATAGAACCAAGCACAATTAGTGCTCACTCGGAAATTGGTTTTCTGTTTAATCTGCACACTCACCCTTTACACGTAAACCAACAAGGAAAAAACACCTATAGCTTCTTCTCTTCTCAGGATGTAGCAACCCTTCTAAATGGCGACAATATTTGCGCAGGCTTAATTACCGACAGCCTCTGGCTTATCTGCAAAACAGATGATTCATTGGCAACTCTAGGCGAAGTTGGCGAAGAGGTCTTACAGCAAATAAGTTCTTCGGCTTTTGCAGGAGAAGAATATTTAGAAAAACTTATTAAAAGCCAGATGGATAACTGGGGATTAGTCTTTTATCGCGCAAAATTTCAGGAACCTTTAACAAAGGTGAATTAAGCTAGACTTATGTCTAGTACAAATAATGTGCCTTTTAAACCCAGAGAAAAGCTATCTGCACTTGGCCCTCAAGAGCTTTCGCTTGCAGAACTTTTGGCAGTAATATTCAATACCGGCAGTAAACAAGAAAATATTCAGCTGCTGGCGGCAAGAATTAGCAACAATCTAGAATATTTGCAGCAAGTTGTGGTGCAAGACCCAGAACTTATTCGCCAACAGCTAAACGTCTCGCAGTATAAAGCCCAACAGCTTACCGCGGTGCTAGAAGTTGGGCGCCGGCTGTTTAAGCCGGCGCCCAAGCAAAACTTTACGTCGCCCTCTAGTGTGTTTAAATATTTCGGGTTTTTACATCAATTGCCGCGCGAGGAAGCCCACGTTTTATATGTAAATATTCGCCAAGAACTATTGCAGCACGAACTTCTTACAATTGGCTCATTAAATACTTTATATATTGAACCTAGACAGGTCTTGGCCAATGCATTGCATTATGGCGCGGCAGGAATTATTCTGGCCCACAATCATCCTAGCGGCAGTTGCGAACCTTCCGAAGCAGATAAGATTGCTACAGAAAAGCTTAAAGAGGGTTGCCAAATTATTGGCATTAAGTTTATAGATCACCTTATTATTACCAAAGAAAAATACTTTAGCTTTCGCGAACAAGTATTTTTTACTGCTCCGCAATAAGCTTTAAATACTTAATTGCTAGGCGGTCCCAGTTATTTTGGTAGGAATATTCTCTTAAGCGTAGCAATACGTTTTGACGTAAGTTGGCATTACCTAGCAGCTGTCTTATTGCAGCGGCAATTGTTTCTGGCTTGTTATCTTCTATTGTAAAGGCAATGTCGTGCAAATCTTTTAACTGTGCAGACTTGGTTACAATAATTGGCACTCCGGCAGCCATACCCAAACGAACTGCTCCACTAGCTGTTTCGCGCGCTTCTGGATAAGCAAAAATTGCAATATCGCTGGCCTGAAGGGCTGTAATAATATCTTCTTTTTCTAAAAAGTCTTGCACAAGTAGAACATTATTTTCTAGCTTCCAGTCTTTTATTTGCTTGCTAAAGTCGTCCGACAAAGCCTGCGAAGTCATGTTTCTAGGGTTAACTGCGTCTAGAGCTAAATATGTAAGGTCTTGGTGTTCTGGTACCAGGCTCTTTACTGCTTTTAATGTTTCTACCAATCCTTTATTTTCTACCAAAAAACCATGAGTAGCTATGACTGGGGCGGTTTGGTTGTTTGTGTCTAAATCTCCAATTCCAATAGATTTTCTTAAGTGAGCTTTAGAAATTGGGGCGGTGGTTGAATTACCATGAGGGAACAAATGTACGTTCTTTAAGCCCTTGGCTTCTAGGAATTCATAATCTAGTTTGTTTAAGACATGAATTTGCCACACTTTGCCCAAAGTAGCTCCTAAAGTTGTTAGTTCAGCGCCAGGAATTTGCACTGCATGAGCAGTTAAAATTACTTTTACACCGCGCTTAATAAAGCCTTCAATAAGAGCATTTAGCGCCGAATAAGTATAAAAACCAACGTTATATTGAATATGAGCAATCTTAAAAGGTTCTTTACCTTCTTTTTCTGTAAATCTGTCGAACCAATCAAAAACATGTTCGAAATCTAAATCTCCGTATTCCCACAGACGCAGTAGATTGCCTGTATCTACATGTACTCTGCCAACGGCATCGGAATTCGCGATTATCCACAAATTCTTAATGGTTCCGAATAATCCACCGTAAAGATAGCTACTGTACTCTGCAATGCCGCAGACAGTGTTGTAGGTAGAAATTACACCCAAGCTAAGCTCTTCTTCGCTGCCAGTTAAATGCATTGCATCTGCAACAATTCCGGCTATTAGTTCTGCAGATTTTTCCCAGGTAAAGTTTCTAGCCATTTCATGAGCAAGATCGATTTTTTCTAGCTGCACTTCTTTGCCATCTTCTTCATATACTTGGCGGAACTTGGCGGCTAGATCTGGCACGCTAGGCTCTGCCCAATATGCTCCGGGGTTATCTAAATGACTTTGCGCAGGCACAAGTTGATAATCTACCAAATAGCCGTTATCTTCGGTTAGGAAGTCTAACTGAGAGCTCCAGCCAGTAGAAATAACAGGCACTCCCAAACACATTGCCTCTAAGACAGGTAAATTAAAACCTTCTGCTTTTGATGGCGCAACATAACAATTTGCACTCTGATAAAGCTCTATTAGCTGTTCATCGCTTAGGTCTGCTGTCTCTATTAGCTCTATTTCTGGAGAATTTTTCTTGGCTCTAAACTGCTCAACAAGATCTGTAAATTGATTATTAATATTGGGAAACGACTTTATTACCAAAGCCACATTATCTGCGGCTGTAAATGCTTCTACGTAGCCCTCTAACAACTCTTTTGGAGACTTACGTTCCATACCAGAGCTATTGTGCAAAAAGAGATATTTTTTCTTTGATTTAATTAAAGCACTCCTTGTATTTGCAGCGCTTAAGTCTAAGTTTGCTGCCAAATATGCAGGCATTAATGCGTTTGGCACGACAACTACAGGAATTTTTATTCCACTACGCTTTAATACTCGCTTTGTATGTTCCGAAGCTGCCATGACCATGTTGGCATGTGCGTTTAACTCTGTTACCCATCTTTGCGGGTAAGCGTCTTCTTCCCAGGCTAAGTAGACAATCCTAAAATTGGCTGGCAGATCTGCCAACCCGTGCAGTGCGTTTGGATCTCTTGGAAAGTTCTGATAAATAAGAATATCGCTAGTGGGAATAGTTTTATACTCTGCGTAAATTTCTTTTAAGCCAGCATATTTTGCCAAATCTGCACCAGAAGGTAATGTGCCAATTGCATCTGCAATGGCAGTAATATTTACTTGCCAGTTTAAATTCTGTTGTTTTGCATAGGCTGCAAAAGCCAATGCTGTGTGCCTATTTACCTTAGATAAAGAATATTCATTGGCAAAAGGGCCAAAAAAAGTAATTTGCTTACGCGAATTATTTGGCTTTAGATTTTGTGGTTTTTGACTCATTGGAATCTTTTTCAGAGATAGATTTTAAGCTTGCTACCTCTTCTTCCAACTCTGCCTGCCTGGCCAAAAGATTTTGCACTAAATAGAGCATTTGCTCATTATATTTTTGCTGAGTTAAAAAGGGTCTTTCTACAACATTACGAACAATATTGGCTATTTTTCCAATTACTTTATTCTTTAATTTACGAAGGGTTCCAGTTTCTGTTTTGCGAAAGTCGAAGTAGAGGCCGCCCAACACAGACTTGGTTTTGGTAGCAATTTCTATGGCGGCCTCTAACAAACGCGGATCGGTTTGAGAGTATTTTTCTGAAGGTTTTCCTAGATTTTCTGCAGCCACTGTTTTTTTAAGATTTTCTGTAAAGTTCTTGTTATTGTTCACGATATACTCATTATACATTTCTTATTTCTATTATTTTTCCACATTTATGCAAAAGCGAAAAGTTTGTGTTATTGGCGGAGGTACTGGCACAGTGGCAGTACTAAACGGCTTAAAACACGAAAAAAACCTGGACCTTAGTGTCATTGTTTCTATGACCGACGATGGTGGCAGCAACAAAATATTGCGCGACGAATTTGGCTTACTACCACTTAGCGATTTACGAAAATCTATTGTGGCACTTTCTCGCACCGGCAACGGTATTTTTAGAGAATTATTTGTTTATAGATTTGCCAAAGGCGATGGCTTAAGTGGCCACACTCTTGGCAATCTTATTATGACAGCACTTACCGAGCTTACAGGCTCGGAGCAAGGTGCAATAGACGCCGCCAGCAAAATATTCGATGTTGCAGGAAAAATTATTCCTGTAACCTATGGCCATGCAAAACTTGCAGCCAAGTACGGAGATGGCAGCAATGTGCACGGCGAACATCTAATAGACGAACCAGAACTTGCTAGTCAGCACCGCATTTTAGAACTTTTTCTGGTACCAAAAGTGAAGGCCAACCCAGCTGCACTACAGGCAATTGCAGAGGCAGATTACCTTGTAATTGGCCCCGGAGATTTATATACCAGCTTGTTAGCAAACATTATTATTGATAAAGTTCCCGAAGCAATTAAAAACAGCAAAGCCAAAATAATTCTGGTAACCAACCTAATGTCCAAGCGCGGTCAGACCCAATGGATGACAATGCAGGATTTTGTAAACGAAATGGAACGATACTCTACTCGTCGCCCCGACATTGTTCTTATTAACAACCTAAAGCCAAGCGAAGCAATCTTAAAGAAGTATGCTTCCGAAGGCGACTTCCCTTTTAACGACGATGTAGACGACAGCAAATATGAAAAAGTTGTGCGCACACCACTTATGGCACTAGACGAAATTAAAAGAGAAAAAGGAGATACTTTAGCGCGCAGCTTGGTGCGCCATGATGAAGAGAAACTGAGTAAGACTTTATTGGAATTATTTAAAAAGTTTTAGCACCACAAAAAGAGGCGGGCTCTTCCAAGCCCGCCTCTTTAGTTTGCATTATCTACTTTACGGTTACGCTCTTAGCCAAATTCCTTGGTCTATCTACATTGTTTCCTAGTTTCTTGCCTAAGTGGTAAGAAATGAGTTGAAACGGAACTACATTTGTAATTGCAGAAGTAGAAGCTAAATCTTTTACTGGCAAGTAATAGTCGAATAATTCGTTTGGCTCGCTGGCAACTGCAATAATTTTTCCGCCACGAGCACGAACCTCTGCAACAGCAGAAAGCATATCTGCCTCTACCTCGTCTTTAGAAATAATTGCAATAATTGGTGTGCCTTGTTCTACCAAAGCAATTACACCATGTTTTAATTCACCTGCTGCAAAACCTTCAAAATGCTTGTAGGTAATTTCCTTAACTTTTAAAGCGCCTTCAAGAGCAATATAGAAATTCTGACCTCTGCCTAAAACATAAGCGTGTTCTTTACCTGCGCAGTAATTAACAACTTCCTGAATATTCTTTAACAGCTCTTGGTCTTCTAGTTGCATTGCAATTGCCTCACTAGTTTTCTGCATTTCTGCTTTTGCCTGTGCATAATTACCTTGCAAAGCCTCTGCTAACATAAAGCCCCAAGAAATCTGAGCAGTGAATGCTTTTGTGGAAGCTACACAAATTTCTGGACCAGTTCTAGAAAAGAATGGTAAATCGGAAATTCTGGTTAATGTTGAACCCAACATATTTACAACACTAGCAACCTTTCCACCTTTTGATTTCATAAACTCTACAGCTTCTATTGTGTCTGTGGTTTCTCCGCTTTGTGAGATTGCAATTAACAAGTCTTCCTTTGTAAATAAATCTCTATAACTATCTAATTCATAACCCTTTAGTTCGATAGCTTTAACGCCAGCCAATTTCCGAAGATAAAAAGAGATCTGACCTGCTGCAAAACCTGCAGTACCACAACCAACTACATAAACCGTTTGTGAAGCTTTTATTGCTGTTACTAATGGCATTAAATCTGCTTCTGTAGACAAAGTAGCATTAATAACAGTTTGTGGTTGCTCTGTAATTTCTTTAAGCATATAGTCGCTGTAGATTCCTTTGTCTATATCTTGTTCGGTTACCTCTACTTCTATAAATTCCAATGGCAATATTTCTAGCTCTGGGCCAGCTACCGAAAATTTCTCTAATTGGCCTTTGTGCAGTTTTACTCCCTGCAAATTATTAAGCTCTAGAATTGTATTGGTATGGTTTGCGAAAGAAAGGTAGTCGGACCCTATAAAAATATTTTCACCCTGTTTGCCAACTACTAAAGGAGAACCGTTACGAATTGCAAAGATTTGCTCGTTCTTGCTATCGAATAAAATAACAGTATTACGACCTTTTAGTTGTTTAAAAGTTTGAATAAATGCCGAGAATAAATCGTCGCTTCCTGTTTTTAAATTTTCTTCAATTTGACGCAAAATAACTTCTGTATCTGTTTCGGAAACAAATTGGTGGCCTTTGGTAATTAAATCGTGTTTTAAATCTTGATAATTCTCTGCAATTCCATTCTGAGCAATGGCAAAGGTGCCGTCTGCAGAAAGATGTGGATGAGCATTTAGCCCTGTAACTCCTCCATGAGTAGCCCAACGTGTATGAGCAATGCCCATATAGTTTTCGCTGGTTGCTGCTTCGCTAGTATTAACGTCGGCAATAATTCTGCCGGTTTCTTTTTTAAGGGTTAAGTTTGATTCACCTTCTTTTTTGTAAGCAACACCCCAAGAATCGTATCCTCTATACTCTAATCTTCGAAGACCCTCGACTAAAATTGGCTCAGCGTTAAACTTGCCTTCAAATCCAAAAATGCCACACATAATAAATACCACTAAAAAATTTAGTTAAAAGGCACGTAAAATCTTTCGGAGGGGAGCAAAAACCAAAAGAGAATAATTAGATAACCAATACAGTAAAGGAATTTTACAGTTTCAAACGGAAAATTCCTAGAAAAATCTAGTATTTATAAGGATAACTAGCTTATTTAACCTTATATTTGTTAAATCGCACCTTAAAAAGCTCTAGGAGAGTAAAGAAATAGCTGCTGGCAGAAACCTTACTGCCCTCTTTGCTGCTCCAGGTAATTTCTAGGGGAACAGTTTTTAGGCCAAGCCTACTTAAGAGATAAAGAATTTCGAAATCGAATCCCCATCTTTTTATTTTTTGCATTTTAAATGCTTTTAATGCCGCTGGGGTGAATAACTTATAGCCACATTGTGTGTCTGGGTAACGTAAGCCCAGTAACAAGCGAATAACTAGATTGCTTAAGTGTGCAAAAATTTTGCGAGGAAGACTTACTTTAACTTGCCTTTCGTTGGTGCGAGAGCCAATTACTACGTGGGCCTTTTTGTCGCCAAGAGCTTCTAGAAATTCACCCAAAACGCTCCACGGAGAAGCCAAATCGGCATCGGCCAAAAAGTATAAGTCTGCCGAGCGAGATTCTAACATTCCTGTGCGGACAGCCCAGCCTTTTCCTTGGTTGTGATGGTAACCCAACACACCACCTTTAAGTTTGAAAGATTCTAGCAATTGCCTAGAAACAAGATTTGTCTCGTCTTTAGAGCCGTCGTTAACAATAAATACTTCTACATCGAACTGATCCTGAATGCCGTCATGGTCTGTATCTATGCTTGTATCTAGGGTGTTTAATGTACCCAAGTAAGCAGCCAACGCACGAAGCGTTGTGGGTAAACGCTTCGCCTCGTTATAAGCAGGAATAATAATATTTAATAATTTTTTAGGACTGTCCTTTGTCGCCATAACCTTTAGGATGCTGCTTGAACCAACTGTATAAATGTGAAATTGAATCTTTGAGCGAGTATTTTGGTTCCCAGCCCAATTTTTGTTTTATTTTACTGCAATCGGCATATAACTGCGCGGGGTCGCCAGGACGCCTTGCCCCGTAGTCTAATTCAAACTCTCCGTGAATTTCTTTAAGGGCACTAATTACTTCTTTTACACTACTACCTTTTCCGGTAGCCACGTTAAACATATCCGAACCACTATTATTTAAGACATAATTTACTGCCAGTACATGAGCAGAAGCAAGATCTGCTACATGAATATAATCGCGAATACAGGTACCATCTGGTGTTGGGTAATCTGTTCCATAAACAGTAAACTTATCGCGAATGCCCAATGCCTTTTGAATAAGCAACGGAATTAAATGCGTAAGTGGCATATGATCGTCTCCTAAAATTCCGTCTGGATCGGAACCCGTAGCATTAAAATAGCGCAAAATAACAGAATCTACCTTTTCACTTTCTAGCGCATTCTCGCTAGCCAAAGACCTTAACAAGTTCTCTACTACCAATTTAGAATAGCCGTACCAACTTTCTGGTTTAAGGTCTGCATCTTCTTTAATTGGCAAGTTTGCATCGTCTCCATAAACAGCAGCAGTCGAGGAAAAGACAATCTTTTTTACGCCATTTGTTTGCATAGACTTAATAAGATTTATGCTGCCACTAATGTTGTTTTCAAAAAACTCTGTTGGAGTTTGCATAGACTTTCCTGCCTGAATAAGCGCAGCAAAATGCACCACTGCCTCTGGTTTTACAGCGGCAACACAGTTATTAATTTCAGAGTAATTTAATAAGTTTCCTTTAGTAAGTGCCACTGTTTGCCCGGTAGCCTTTTCTACTTCTTTAAGTGCTGCCTCGTGACCACAAATAAGATCATCGAATACAGAAATTTCATATTTACCTGTACGCAGTAACGCAAGAATTGTATGAGACCCAATAAACCCGCTGCCGCCTGTAACTAAAAGCTTTATTTTAGACTGGCTGTTCTGTTGCTGTGTCATATTGCTTAATTATTTCTAAAATTAGATCTGGATAATTGTAACGATGATCTTCTGCTGGCTGTTCTTTATAGGTGTAGGTTACACCTTCGAATAGTTTATCTGCTGCATCTTTTGGGCAAACTTCATCTGCACTATTGCGAATAAAAGTAATAGGCCCAGCATAACTCTTTAAAACTTGGTTATAAGTTGCAAACTCTATTGCAGACATATCCTTGGTAGGAATACCCATTACTAGTAAATATTTGGGGGCTCTTCCATAAGCTTGCATTACTTCTAACGCCAATAAAGAACCTACAGATTTAGCAATGAGGCCGTAACCCTGACCCTTAAAGTTTTGAAGCACTTTTATAAGTAAATCTCTTTCGCGCTCTAGGCCAAAAGGCAAAGTTTCATCGAACCAGTGATCCCATTTTCTGGCGTAAACTTGCAATTTTGCCTTAGATATTACTTTAGAAATACTTTCTGCTTCTTCTAAATTTTTGGTGGAATAGCCAGGTAAATAGACGTGTATCATTTATTTTTCTGTAAATTAAACGGTAACTTCTGTAAGTACTTCCTTATCTTTCCTAAACACAATATGCTTATATGCTAAATAACTGGTAATAACTTGAAACGAAGTAGCAAGTATTTTTGCAGCAGTACTACTTAGCACTACATTATCTGTAAGACTAGAAAACACTGTGCCAAACCAGAAACCAAAGAAAATATTGTTTAAGGCAATGTTAAAAATAACTACAGCTACATATTTACCAAATTGTTTGGCAACATTATCTGTATTATCTTCGAATGACCAAGCCTTATTTAGCGTGTAACCGGTAAAAGAACCCACAATTGTAGTAAGCAAATTTGGTAGGTAAATAACAGACAAGATTGGAATTAGAGGAAGATGCACAATGTCTACCAAGAACAGAAGTAAAAGAAGCTCAAATAAAAAATCTGCACTGCCAACTATAAAAAATCTTATAAAGTTGAGAGGTAGTTTTTTAATAACAGGAAGCATTAAGGCAATCCTGGCAAAGAAGTCGAGTACTTTCACAGTTATTTTTACAAATCTACTTTCCCAGAATTTCATATTATTTAAGTCAATTTAAGCAAGTCAATTAACCTAGAAACCACAGCAGGCCAAGAATACTGTAACAAAACTGCCTCTGCTTGGGCAGCAGTGTAAGGTGCCTTTCCTTTTTCTGGCGCAGTTTTTAGCCTAGCAACCAGCTCGGCCTCCGATTGTGGATTAAAGAATTCTGCCAACCCAGAAGTTAATTCCTTAAACGGAGGAATATTGCTTACTATCATTGGTTTCTTGGCTTTAACAGCTGCCAATAATGGCAAGCCCAAACCTTCATATAACGAAGGATTAACATATGCTTTGCAAGACTCTAGCAAGACAATTAATTCGGCATCGGAAACATACTCGGTAAAGACAACTTTGTCTTGCAGTTGAGACTTTAAAGAATTATAAGTTTCAAAAATTTCGTCATATAACCATCCTTTTTTGCCTACAATTACTAGTTTTGCAGCGGCAGATTCATCGGCTACTAAATAATCTGCATATGCTTTTAGCAGCAAGCTATAGTTCTTGCGCGGGCTTAATGTGCCAATTGCCAAGAAATAATTGTTTTCAGACAAGCGATATTTTTCTAGAGTAAACTTGCTAAGTGTTTTTTTCTCATTGGCATTTATTTCTATATCGTCCGACATTCCGGCTCCAATTACCCAAACTTTCTCTGAATTTACATTATATTTGGCAATAATTTCGTCTTTTACAAACTTCGTAGTGGTTAGAATATAGCGCGCTTTATGCATTGCAGCGCCAAACAAAAAGTTAAAAGCAAAGCCCTTGGCTTTATTGTCTTGCAAACCAAAAAATTCTGGATGAACCACAGGAGAAATATCGTGCACAAGCCAAGCTGTATTTGTGTAAAGCCATGCTACTAAATGTGAATGGGTGTTTAGCAGTAAGGCATTGTCTTCTTCCCGAGCAACTTTTACTACTGCCCGAGCAGTTCTTAAACCAACAAACCTACCACCAGGAACTACAATATTTTTTTCCCTAAATCCTTTTTTAAGAATCGATTCTGGCAAAACTTGCTCGTTCAATGTTACTAACAAAGTTTTGCTGGCCACTTCTAACGAAAAATTTTCTAGTAATGATGCTACATAGCGACCAATGCCCTCTTTGTTGTAAGACATTACAGTGGTATCTACTACTAGCTGGGCAGGCATTTTTTCAAACTTTTTGAGATTAGTTTTTTGGCAGCTAAAAAGTTGGCATTACTAACTCTGCCATATTCTGCAGATTTAGGGTCGCGCTCCTGAGATGTAAGGGCGTAAATTTCACGTTTAACGGGCTCTAGTGCAGGATTATTTGCATTTAACCAGTTTGCTATCTCTCTAATAAGATAATAGTTACTACCGTGCCAATCCTTTAGATTTTCTAATGCGGATTGAACCTGTTTTGGGTCTGTTGCTCTATAAATTGGCGACTCTTCTATATACTTAAAAAGCTTTTTGGCAGAGATTTCTGCCAAAAACTGCTGAATCTTAGCGGCAGTTAGGCCAAGCTGCCCTGGAAACTCTCTTACCAAGTTTATAAAAGTAACATAGACAACTCCTGCACGATCATTGTGGCCCAGCACTCTTACATTAAAAAAGTCTAGGTCTGGGCACTCTGGAATTTCTTGTGTGAATTTACCTTTATAGAACACTTTGGGTGGCATAAAGTCTACATAACAGAACTCGCCGCGCCTATTGTTATATACAAAGTTTCGCAATATAGCGTCTATGCCCACTGTTAAATGGGTGTTCTTTGTAGATTTAAGAAGCGGCTTATAAACGTCGTTAAGAAGTTTATCTAAATACATTGAATAATTATCATTATCTACAACGTCCATAAAGTCTAAACCTGCAAAAACTTCGCGGATTTTAATGCTGTACCCATCGTTAAAAGGCACAACATCTATGTCATTCAATTTAGATGACGGAATATGAAGTACATCGTAGGTATGGCGTTGCAAAAGAACTTGTTGCCTTATTTCTTCGGCTTCTGCCCTGGCCATACTTATACGTAAAGTTTTATCGATGAATTTTCCCTTAGGAGTTTCGACAATCTCAATAACCGAGTTATATTTTGTATTTGTACTAAAAGCCATTTTGTCTGGAAATTATAGTAACTTCTCTAGTTCAGTACCTTTAAATTCTCCTAGCAAGCCTTTAATTTTGCCAATATCGTCTTTGTGACAAACAAAAATTGCATCTGGAGTATTTACAACTACAAAGCCATCTAGTCCAATAGTTGCCACCAACTGATTATTCACAAAATTATAAATAAGAGAATCTTTTGTTTCGTAAGGATAAACCATACCTTTACAAACATTATCTTCATCTTTTTCTTGCAGATATTGCTTTAGAGCGTATAAGGTTCCTGGGTCGTTCCAAGCGTAATCGCCTGCCACAATAACTGTTTGATCTGGAGAAAGGTGATCTACCACCAAGTTATCGAAGTGAATACTTGGCATTTGAGGGTAAATTTCTGCAATAGTTTCTACCTCATGGTCTGTGCCCAATTTTTTGGTAATAACTTTTAGCAAGGTAGAAACTTCTGGTTGAAATTTTTCTATAGTCTCTAATACAAAGTTTGGAGTAGTAAGGAAATAGCCAGTGTTCCACAAGTGCTTGCCGTCTTTTGCCCATTTAGTAGCATCTTCCAAAGATGGACGATACTTAAAACCAGCAAGTTTATAGAATTTATCTCCGTCAATAGAATCTACTTCTTTGCCAGTAGTAAACCAGCCCAAGTTCTCGTTAGCAAACTTTGGAGTTTCTCCGAAGAAAACTAATTGTTTTGGATTCTCTTGCACTCTAGTTGCAGCTGCGCGTAGAGAGCTTAGGAAGTTCTCTGTATTGGCAGGAAACGAATCGCTCCACAAAATAAGTACTGGTTCTTCTCCTGCTCCTAGCTTGGCCAATTTGGCCATAGCCAAAGCAACTGCTGGGCCGTTATCTTTTTGTTCTGGTTCTGGGAAAATATTCTGAGTAGGAATCTTTGGGAAAGTATTTTTTACTAAAGAAACTAAAAGCTCGGTGGTACCAAAGTATAAGTTTGCCCAACCAACTTCTTTCTGTGCAGCATTTGCCAACAGGCTAATAGTAGACTGATTGTTAATAATTGGATGAAACTGTTTTGGATACTTATTTCTTGAAATTGGCCAAAATCTGGTTCCAGAACCTCCTGCAAAAATTACGATATTCATTGATTAGTGCTTTATTCATGCAATATTAGGTAGAATATTTTACATCTTATATCAAATATGAGGCAAAGCATGAGTAAAGGTAGAGTAAAAAAAGCGTTAATTCTTGCGGCTGGGTGGGGAACTCGCTTCCTACCAATTACTAAAGTTATTCCCAAAGAACTTATTCCAATTGGAAATAAGCCCACCCTACACTATTTAATCGAGGAATGCGCTAATAGTGGAATTGAGGAAGTCTGTATTGTTATTCGCGAATGGGGCAGCTTAACAGAGCGCTACTTTGAGCGAGATATTGCACTTGAATCTTTGCTAGAGCGTTTTGGAAAATCGCATATTATTCCAGAAATAAATAACCCAACAATGGGTTTAAGAATTCATTTCGTTAAGCAGTTACCCGTACCAGACCCCTACCCTATGGGCCACGGAACTCCTGTACTTTCTGCTGCCAACTGGATTGGCGACGACAACTTTGCCTTAATGTTCTGCGACGACCTTGTAAAAGCCCCTGTTCCTGGCCTACAGCAACTTAAAGATGCTTGGGATGCTAACCCAGACTTAACTGGTGGCATTGTAATGACTGCCGAAGTTAGCGACGACGAACTTGCTGCACTTTCTAGCGTAGAATACGGAGAAGACTGCAATGCAGGTGTAAGAAGGCTTAAAGATTACATCGAAAAGCCCAAAAAAGGTCAAGCAAGATTTACTAACGATTCTATGTTTGGTCGCGCGGTTTACTCTGCCAAAATAATTGATTATCTAAAAGAAAACCTGCAAACAACAAAAGACAACCAGGGCGAATTTTCTACTTGGGACGCAATGATGAGCATGAACAAAGACATGCCCGTTGGCTGTTTAACTCTAGAAGGAACATGGGTAACGACTGGCAAACCAGACCAATTGCGCGCTGCCGAGAAAGTAATGCTAGATTTATAAATCTTTTTGTACTTACCACAGGATATATGGCATAATATATCAGTATCAGTTTGAAAGAGTTTTTACTCTTCATGACGCATCGTAGCGTGAGGCAAATTGGTACTTTTTTTATGTTTCCGATCCATCACAGATAGAAATATTTTATTACCGGTTTTATCTTCAATAACTACCACCTTAATTCTTGTCCTCTTTTTGTTAATCTCAATTTTCGATTCTAAAGCATAAAATTTATTGAAGCTTCTATTTCTTATAGATTTTGTATCTTCAATAACAATCTTTGCAAAAGGTAATAACTTGAACCTTCTAAACCGATCATTGGGAGATCTCCTTGAGTAGTTTTCATTACCAACTAAGTGATTCCAACCCAGAAGAGTTACTCTTACATGCGATTTTAAAACGGGGCAATAACTTCCAACCTTCCTCCACTCGTCATAAAATTGCCACGCTTGTTTTTTTGTACTAACCATCTCTTTAAATAATAAAGAGACGGCCTGAAACAGTTCTGAAACTAATTAGTTAGTCTAAAGTTATCGCTGGCATAAAGTTTGCCTTCTGCGGCAACATACATTGCTTCTACCTTAAAATCTTGGCAGAGCTTGTCTACAGAATCTGGCCCCATTATAGACAGTAAAGTTGTAAGCGTATCTGCAGTTGTAGCATCTGGTGCCGAAATAAAAGTTTGCCAGACTTCGTTTACTGGCTGCCCTGTTTTTGGGTCTAATAAATGATGGAATTTTCCTGCTCGCCGGGCAGAAACACCAGAACAGGCAACAGATTCTCCACTAATATTTAAATAGTAATGTAGGTATTTAGGCTCCTGGTTAGGCAATGTTAAAGCTAAATCTATTTGCCACGGTTTTTCTGTAAACAGGTCTGTTCCAGCACCAGAGATGTCGCCTCCGGCATCTATTAAGAAGTTTTCTACTTGGTATTTTCTAAAGATCACTGCGGCTAGATCTATAACCCAGCCTTTACCAATTCCTCCAAAGTCTAGTTTCTGATTTGCTGCCAATGTTAAGTTATAGCTGCCTTCTTGTTTTCCTACTTGCAAAGTAACTTCTTGCCAAGTAGGCCTTGTTTTTGCTAAACCATCTGCTCTTGCAGGGTCTGCTTTTTCTTGAATTTCTTTGGCATTAAAAGAATTTTCATAACCATGTGCAACCAATAAGTCGTAAATTGTTGGGTCAAAAGCTCCGTTAGAATATTCTGCCAGTTTTAATGCACGCGTTAAAATTGCCGCAAACTCGGAATCAACTTTAATTGGCTTTTTTTCTTTTTCTGGGTCTGCAAAATGAGCATTTACTTTAGAAAGTTTGCTGGTAGGTAAAAAACGCGAATAAGTTTCCTGAAAACGCATAAATTGGTTAATAACCAGCTGCATTACTTCTTGTGCCAGCAGACCAACAGGCTGCCAGAACTTAATTGTTACAGTAGTGCCAAGACATTTAAACTTATGTTCATAAAACTGCATAGAAAATTTTAGTGTCTGCGAGTGTGTTTGTGTGCTGCAACTCGCCTACCAACTAACCCCCAATAAATTAGCATTATGCCCAATAGAACCATAATGATTCCACTAAAAGGCAAGTCACTCTTGGGCAGTCCAGAAATAGTAACAGGTAAGTTTTGATCTACCAACACAGAATTTGTACCTACTCCTACAACCAATGTTTGCGGGGTGCAGGTTAGGATATTTGTATTCGATTCTGAAACAAAAGTACTATCTGCCTTTACTAGTTGCACTTCGGTTGTACCGTTTGTAACAACTCTAAATTTAAAAGTAGCCACTGATTTATCTAGTGCTTTGGCAGTAGATGCTTCTCCTCTTAAATTAATTACTCCAGGAGAGATTGTAGCCTCATTTTTGGTAGCTGCAAAATCTGAGTCTAAATAGGTAAGTTGAGTTCCTGCCAATCCGGTGTTGCCATCCATTACCTGAACCACAGTACTTTGGAAAGTGAACTTAAGGTTAAAAGATTTAAGCTTCTGACCAGCAGAATTAATTCTAATTTCAACTGGAATTTCTCCGCCCACATTTACAACATTAGGACTTGTTACTATTAACGTTACACAAGGTAAAGTGCTGCTACTAGGAGTAGCTGTAGTTGCTGGGGTTGGCGTTACAGAAGTTATAGGTGTAGCAGCAGTTGTTGGCCTTGGTGTACCAATGAACTGACTAAAGTCTATGTCTGTTACAAAGGTAGGTTGAGCAACCGCTTGCGCAGACTGAGCTTGAACAGCACCAAAAATTGACTGGCTTAAAATCTGCATAGCAATTGGCTACAAGTCAAAGCCTTTTTCGCGGATGGAGAATCGGGTTAGCTTTAACTCTGTCTTAAATAATTCAATATATCTAGGATCGTACTCAATATAGAAAGATGGCCAACTGGTACTGCCAATATCGCGCTTTATTATTACAGAACCAGCAGTAATAGAGCCGGTAACTTTTATTCCTTCGCCATTTTGACCATTATCATACTGCGAGAAGAACTCATTATCTGTTACAAATGCTGCGTCTAATCTGTCGTATTTATTTGCAGGGCCACCAGGTACTGTAGTACTACCAACAGAACCGTTCTCTACTATAATCTTACCTTCTACAATAAACATACAGCCAACATTTGGGTTGCTAGGGTCTACTGTAAATGGAGCGTTAATTGTTAAATTGCCTTTAACAAAAATCATAAATCGTTTATCGCATACAGAGCCAGTACTAATTGTTACTCCTCCGGTACCATCTGCAACGTTTATTTTACCTTCTTGTAGTTTTGACCCTAAAGGAGTGCTAGCATTGCTAAGTGCGCCAGCTGGTTGAGTAAGACCACCACCAGTTGCAAATGTGTTTACGTTAGCAGAACCCAGATTGTTAGAAGCTATTTCTTTTAAATATCCGTACCAAGTATTTCCTGGTGGAACTATATTTGGAGAATCGTAGTTATACATTAAGTAGTTACTAGCAGAAACTTTGCCTGCTGCTTTATTTACATTACTATTATTGGCACTGGCATAATTTTGTCTGGTACCAAAAATATATTGAGAAGTTGCCATTACTCCTGGAAGAGTTACATTTGGCATTGTGCCAAAACGCACGTAGATATTTCCACCGGCCGATGCAAATTTAGGGTCTGCTGCCTGTGGTTTAGAAAATTCCTCATCGCACTTTAAATCTACAAGGCTAATTCCAGGGTTTCTCTTTACTTGTTCTGCACAACAACTATATTTAACCTGAGATTTATAGTAGTAATCTGCAACTCCTTGTACAACTCCAAAGCCCAATTGGAAGGCTTTAAACTGTTGATCGGTAAGAGAAATATCGGACGCACTTGTTACTGCACAGCCACCAGCAGGAGTATAACGGCTGTAAGATTGCACTGTTGTATCTGCCTTTGCGGGTGGTATATGTACTAGGATAGCCATTGCCATCGTAACAAATACAACTAATACAGCTAATGACCTTGAAATAACCGATCCACTTATCTTCATTATTATTATTGTGGCAACTTAAGATTTCTTTTGCAAATATTTTTTGCGCAAAATTAGACCAACCCCAATTATTGAAATTCCAGAAAGAATTAAAACTACATCTTCTTTTAAGCCCGTTATTGGCAGCTCAATGATATTCAAGATATAAGCGTAAGAAGTTTGGCCAGACAGGTTAAAAGTGTTGTAGCCAAGCCCCAAGTTTGCTGCCTGATACTGCCATACATTGTTACTTGCGGGCTTTACACTTCCAGATACTGCATTGCTACTTACACTTAAAGTACTTGTGAGCAGGCCAACACCAGCTAGCAAGACAGTATTCATTAATGAGTAAGGCAAAATTCCAAGCACTGCAGAGCCATTGCTTAAAGAAACAGAATAAGCTGCATCTGCAAAAGCTGTTGTGCCTGTAGTGTTTTGGTTTAGCATTCCAATTGCCCTTACTTCTATTGGGTCTCCGTTATTAATACTTACAAAAGCTGTACGAGTAGTTTTTAATGTACTTCCTAAACTAAGGGTGTAAGTTTTATTTGCAGAAACACCAGATGACCACAATCCATCTTTTGTTTTTCCGTAAACAACATAGTCTCGTTCTAGATCGTATGCCGAAACCTGAATTGCCGGAATCTTGGCGCTAACATCTGCTAGAACCAATGAGTATGAGTCTGCAGCAATAACAGCAGAAACCGTACCTTGCAACACGCGTGGTGCAGGAGGAGAGCTTGGAGCAGCAGGAATAACAATGGCAAATAAAGAAGGTGCAACCCCAGCCGAACTATATTTAAAGGTTTTTAAATCTGCAGAGTCTTGTCTTGTATTTGTTCGAGCCTTAATAATATCGCTGGCGCTTGCACCATAAGCCGCAAACTGAGTATTAAGATCGTCTGCTATTGCTGGAATATTTGTGCCAAAAACATAGCTATCAGAATAAATTAGAAATTTAATTATTGTACCTGCAGTAAAGTTACTGGCTTTAATATCTACACTGTGGGTATAACGCTTTTTTGCATTATCTACGCTACTATCTCTGCTGTCTGCAATTTTGGTTAGTTTGCTATTGTCGTTTACCTCTACAAAACCACTAACCGCGTGCTTTGTGGCCCAATTTACTGTAAAGCCTGTACTACCCAAATTGCTTACAAATAAATTGTAAGGAGCAACTGCACTACGCTGCTCTGCACCAGAATTATAAGTACTGCTTAATAATTGTTCAGAAATTGCATCTGTATTTGGCAACACCACTGGCAGGCTTACTGGTAAAGATTCTGGTCTTGCTGTTGCAGTAGGACTTGTAGAAGGACTACTAGGGTTTGGCGTTACCAGAGTCGCACCAGGAGTAATTTTTATTAAAGGGTCAAAAGATAAGGCTGCGGCAGAAAGTTTAATATCTGCTGTTGGTTCTTTATCTCCGGCAAATTGCACTATGCCTTTTCCTAATCCTGAACCATTTACATAGAGCACAATGTCTTTGCCAGTTGTGCTCATAACCTTGCCAGATGTGTCTAAAAAGTTGTTGCGATCTAAAACAAAAGTATTATTCTTACTAATTAAGGTAGAAGCAACAGTAGAATTGCCAGTGGTATCTCCTAAAACAGCGTAAGCCACCCCTTCAGAAAGAGTGCCAGTAACAGAAACTTTACCTTTAAAGGGGCTAGGAGTACTAAGCTCGCTTGGTGTTTGCGGTGTTGTAAACTTCCATAAAGCATCTGTAAACACCTGCCCCCCAGAGTTAAGTTCTAAAGTGTAATTTGTTCCTGCTTTTAAGTTAGTAAGGTTTATATAGTGCAACTTATACTGCCCTCTTGGGTTTTCTCTGGCTTCTACCCCTGCAATTTTGGTGGCGCCGTTTACTGCAGAAGCACTACCTTCTACAGCATCTTCTGTAAACCAAGAAATAGTTGCAGCAGTTGCAGAGACATTGCTAACCACAACTTCTGTTGGTTGAGCAGCCGAGCCTGCCCTAGACACAATATCCGAAGCAATTTTTACTCCTATGACCAAAATTGGCAGCGCCAAAACCATAAAAATAAACACAGAAATTGTCATTTTTCTACGAGCACGAATTTTCATTTTATTTTATTGTAGCGGTTACGCACGCAACAAAGCCATACCCGCAATAACATTCGTAAAGCCTGCCTGTTGCAGACAAATTGCTGCACTTTCTAGTGTAGAGCCGGTGGTAATAACATCGTCTACTAAAATAATTGGCCTGGTTTTTAAGATTGCCTTCTCTGCCAAAGATAAAGTATTAAAATAGTCTTCTTCTACTACAAACTTACTTGCTACCTGCTGTGCCCGCTCTTCTCTTCCTAACCCTCGTTGGGTGGTAATCTTGCCTCCTCTTTCTAGTAAATTTATTACCTGCAAAGTAGGACTTCTTGCTACCTGGCAAAAACCATTTAACAGCTGCCGAACTTGGTTATAACCTCTTAGTTTTTGCTTGTCTTTTAATAATGGAATAGGCACCAACAACACAGAGTTAGTAGAATTAAAGATAAGTTGCTGTAGCTCATTCTGCTCTTGTTGCAAGTATTTACACCACCATGCTCCTAGCTCTTGCAACAAAATATATAAGCCTTCTTCTTTACCCATTAATAATAAATCTTCAACTTCGTAGTTATAATAAAAGTTTGGGAAAACTTTTAGACCCGTATGTGGCAAAACAATTGTTTTAGGTGTTTTAGGATATGATTCTAAAACTTTTACAGCGCACAAAGAACAAAGCAAGGCTCCTTGCCTACTGCAAATGCAACAAAAGCGCGGAAAGAACAGCCCAAAAAATGTAGTTAAAAATCTTTGTAACATACCCTATTTTGCGCGCCACTTCTGAACTTTCTGTTAAAATTAGGGATGAAAATACAACAGTTGCCGGAAGGGCCGTATTCTCCTCTCACGACGGAAGAGGAAATTTTAAATTACTGGTTGGAAAACAAGCTTTATAAGCCAGAAACCGCTAGTGACATTCTGCTAAAGCGAAATAAAATCGCCGCAGACTGGAATCAAAAAGACACATTTACTATTGTTAATCCTCCACCAAATGCCTATGGCAGACCGCATTTAGGTAACACCTCTGGTTATGCCTACCAAGATTTATTCTTGCGCAAAGCACGTATGGAAGGAAAAATTGCATTGGGCATTCCTGGTAAAGATCATGCAGCTCAACAAGGTGAGGTGGTATATATTCGCGACGTTCTTAATAAGCAAGGCAAACAAAAAAGCGATTTTACTCGCGACGAATTCATAGACAACATTTACAAGTACTTTGTTGAAGTAATGAAAGTTGCTCAAGAAGATGAAAAACGAGTGGGCTTGTCTTCCGACTACGACAGAGACCTGTTTACCCTAGATTCTAGAGTTAAGCCAACCGTTTATGGCACATTCTCTAAGATGTGGCACGATGGCATGATTTACAAAGGCGTTCGCATTGTAAACTGGTCTCCGGGTCTTAACAGCGCAGTTGCAGATATAGATACAGAAAGAAAAGAAGAACCCGGGTTGTTCTACTATTTTAGATACCCTTTGCCAAATACAGATTTTCAAATTATTGAGTGGGCCAAGAAAATTAAAGGTCAAATTATAAAGGCAAACTTACTGCCAGAAGACCAACAAATTATTACCAAAAATGTAGAGAATAAAACTGAACTTGGAGTTTTAGCAGAATACACATTGCAATTGGTGAACGGAGAATTAGCTCAGACCAGAATGTTTATTTTAGGAGTAAAAGAGATTGCTACAGAAACAATGGTCTTGCCTGTTGCTCTTGCTATTCCGTTAAGAGGTCCTGCAATAGTAATTGCTGTTACAGAAACAGAAGACGACACAAAAGCCAGCACAGCTTTAGATTGGCAAACAAGAGGCAAACTTACAAAGTACTTTAATGAGAATCAGAAACTAGATGGCTCATATTTTATAAGGCTATTTAGCGAAGACGACGACAGCCCGGCAAACGATTACGCCCGTAGCTTTGTGGTTGCCACAGTAAGACCAGAAACTGTTTTTGGAGACACAGCTTTGGCAGTTAACCCGAAAGACGTGCGTTTTTCAGAATTTATTAATGATTTTGTAGATTTAAATACACCCCTAGGAGTTAAAACTCTAAAGATAATTGCAGACCCCAACATAGACCCAACCTTGGGTACAGGAATGTTAAAAGTAACTCCTGCCCATTCTGCTACAGACTACGATATTTATTTGCGTCACAATTTAGACCATCCAGAAGCGCCAATTGGCTATATAAATGTAGTTGGCACAGATAGCAAACTAAACCATATGGCAGGAAGATTTGCTGGAATTGATGTAGAAGCAGAAGGTCGTCAAAAAATTGCAGAAATACTACGTACAGAAGGCTATTTAGTAGGAGACGAACCCACAACTAGCAATATTACAATTTGCGAACGTACAAAAACAGTTATTCAACCATTAATGTCTAGTCAGTGGTTTATAGATACCGATAAGCTAAAGTTGCCTGCATTAAAGGCAGTGCAAAGTGGTGAGGTAAAAATACATCCAGACTATATGGGCAAGAAAATGGAAGCCTGGTTGCAGAATTTACGCGACTGGCCAATTTCTAGGGCAATTTGGTGGGGCTATAGAATTCCAGTTTGGTATAAAGGCGAAATTAAAGAAGAGACAGACCAAAATGGGCAAATAGTAGTAAAAATTGCTGGGCAAAGTGTAACAGACATGGCAACGGCCCAAAGCCAAGGTTTAATGAAGTTAAACCTAGAAGAAGAATTTGCCCCAATTTTGGTTCCCGGCAGAATGTCTCCAGAAAACTATACTCTCTATGCAGACTTAAAAAAGACATATCCTTGGGCCCAAATTGCTTATACAGGTATGCAGGATCAGAAATATAACGACTATTTGGCAGCCTTTACCAGCATGCAGTTTAACGAAAAGACTACTGTAGTAGCGCACTCGCTTGGGTGCACAGCAATTGCCGACTACTTGGTTTCGCACAATATGAAGGTAGATACAATTATTTTCTTGGCACCTTCAAACTCTGCTTCCAAAAACTACGAACAATATAAGAGTCTAGGTTTTTACAGTATGGAGCCAAAATATTCAGAACTAAGTAAGCGTTGCAATAAAATAGTTGTAATTTATAGCGACAACGACGAAGTTTATCCAGACATAACTGTCTTCGAACAATACGCTAAAACGGTGGGCGCAGAAGCAATTCTAGAAACAGGTAAGCAACATTATGTAAGACGAGGCTACTCACTTACATCCGAGGCTTTAAATAAAGTACTAGGCGAGGCTGCGAGCCGATATGCTGCAACTAAAGCCGCCGAACTAACAGCCAGCGGTTGGGTACAAGACGATAATGTCTTCGATACCTGGTTCTCTTCTGGTCAGTGGCCAATGGCAACGCTAGAAGCCGTAGGACTAAAAGACTTCTTCCCTACAGCAATATTAGAAACTAGCTACGATATTCTTGAACAATGGGTAAGCAGAATGATTATGCTTGGCATTTACCTTACTGGCCAAGTGCCATTTAAAGACGTTTATCTGCACGGGCTAATAAAGGCAGAAGATGGTCAGAAGATGAGCAAAAGTAAAAACAACGTTGTTTACGCCGAAGGCATTATTAACGAATACGGTGCCGATACGTTGCGCTTATTCTATGTTGTAGGCAACAAAGCTGGCGCAAGTTATAGAGTAAACACAGAAAAAATTAAGGGCAATCGTAACTTCTTAAATAAATTATGGAATGCCACCAAGTTTATCTTTAACAACCTTACCCAAGAAGATGGAGTAGGACAGCACCCTGCAATTCTAGAAAAAATAGCTTACTTAGAAAAACAAAGTAATTTGTTTGCAGGCATTGAAGTAGAAAAACTGTTTAATTTTACAGGCGCATTAAATATCCGTAAAGAAGACCTTACAAAGCAACTTATTACCGAAGCACCAATACTAGACATTGAGCATGGCTTTACCTTTGCAGATTTAAGCTACTTGTCTTCCTTAAAAAACCTAATAGCCGAGGTAAATAGTCACTTCCACGGCTTCCGCCCAGGAATGGCAGTAGATGCAGTGTTACAGCACTTCTGGAAAGTATTTGCAGATGTGTATATTGAAAGCTGCAAGTCTAGGTTATTCTTGAAGGACAGAGAGGGAAACCCAATTAACAGAGAAGAAGCTTCGCAGAAATCTAGAGCGAATGCGCTGGCAATTTTGGTTTACGCACTAAAGAATTACATCAAAATGCTGCATCCATTTATTCCTTTCGTTACAGAAAAGATTTGGAAAAGTTTGCCAGAAGAAATTAAAGAGAGCGAAAGTATTATGTACTCAGACTGGGTACACTAGCTTGGTTCTTTGCCCAACAAATTGAACACAAAGTCGCGGAGAACGTAAACCATAGCAGGCTCATTTACCTGTTCTCCGTAGACTAGTTCTAAGGCTTTTCTATCTGCTCCTTTTGGAATTAAGTAAGGAGCATCTGTTTCTAACAAAATTCCACTAGAATAGAGACCGGCCAATCCTTTAGAAATATTTTTCTTTGCCAAACGCTCAACAGTTGCTCGTAAAAGTTCTGCTGTATCGTAAGTAAGAATTGCATTAATTCCCACAAATACTCCCATTTGCTGAGCCTCGTTAAATTGGCTTGGTTTACCTGTAAACGAATGTAAGATTGCCTCACCTTCTGGGTAGTTTTTTAATAAATCTTTAAGAATGTCTAAAACTTCTTGCTCGCTACTACGAGAGTGAATACTTACTGGCAAATTTCGTTCCCATGCCCACTCAACCTGAGCTATAAACATTGCCTTTTGAAGTTTTAAAGATTGTCCTGCATCTGCTGCACTAAGCTCGCCGTCTGTTACCTGTTTACTTAACCAATAATTATCAATCCCTATTTCTCCTACCAGCTCTACTTTTACTCCCAGACTTTCTGCCTTTTCTAACAGGCTAGTAAGTTTCATCTTTACAAATAGACCAAGCTCTTCCGAGGTTTTATTGTAAAAATCGAAAGTAAAGTTGCTACTACTTGGAATTAACACATCTGGGTCTATGCCAATTGCTAGACGAAGTTTTAAGAAAGGAAAACGAGGCTGATAATTGCTTACCAAACGCATGTTTTTAAGCGCGCTGTCTATATCTACGCTCATTAGCCAGATTTCCGAAACCTCGCAATATGCAGCCCGCTCTAAAACTAAACGTTCCTTACCAGAATAAACGGGGTCGTGCAGGTGCGCATGAGTATCTGCAAGAACTCCATTCTGAATTAGGTTATTTAGTATTGTTGGCATCTTCTTTTGCGGTTAGCTCTAATTGCTTTACCAATGGGGCAATTGTTCCTAAAGAAAGAGTAGTGGTTTTAAGTTGTAATGGCTGCCAGTAAGATTTTCCAGCTTCTACTTGTGGCAGTTCTAGACCAAGCTGCTCGCGAATTCCTGCAGCTAACTGCGGCAAGAATGGCTCTAAAAGAGTAGGCAAATTAATTACAATACTAAGTAGAGCCCCCATTTTTTCTGATGCTAGAGTAGTGTCTGTCTTAATTGTGTGCCAAACTGTGCTGTCGTTAAAAAATTTATTACCGTAGGCAGAAAGCTCCATTATTTTTTGCAGAGCTTCTACAAATTTCTGATTATTAAGCTTGTCTGAAACAATTTCGTAAGTTTGTTTAATCTCGGCTAGAACTGCTTCGTCACTCTTTGCAGCCACAACATCTAAAATATCTGTGTTTTTGGAATAGAAGGTAAGTGTGCGGTTTACAAAGTTGCCCAAGTTGGCGGCAAGTTCGTTGTTATTGGCGGCAATAAATTCATCCCAGGTAAAGTCGTAATCCTTATTTTCTGGCATTCTAGAAGCAAGGTAGTATCTAGTAGCGTTTTTGCCAAACTCGTTAATAAAACTATTTGTTTCAATAAAGTTTCCAGTGCTCTTAGAGAATTTTGCACCACCAAGATTTAAGTATTGGTTTGCCGGCACATTCCAAGGTTCGTTTAGATCTGTGCCCAGCTTGTCCGACAAACCCAGTAACATTCCTGGCCAAATAATTGTATGAAAGAAAATATTGTCTTTGCCCATGAAGTAATAAGACCTTGTATTTGCATCTTGCCAGTAATCGGACCATTTTAAACTTTGTTTAGGGTAGACATCGTAGTTAACTGTGCTTTCTGTTGGAAGCAATGCTACCCATTCTTCGTCGGATAGATTAATACCCAATAATTTCGCTACAGAAGGGGTCTTTTTGGTTGTGCGTACCTCTGCTTCTACACTTGCAGTTATATAGCCAGAGACAGCCTCAAACCATACGTAGATAACTTTTCCTGCTTCTCCTTCAATTTCGTAGCCAGTAGGAAGGGCAACGCCAAAATCTTCCATGTCGCGAGTAATTGCTCTAGGCAGCAAACCCTCCTTAAGCCAAGCCTCTGTAGTTGCCTGCACATGTTTGCGCCAATCTTGGAAATACTTGTGGTTCTTGTAGAACTTTTCTAGTAAAGGTTGAAGTTTGGCTAGGTCTAAGAAATAATTTGTCGACTTTCTTTTGCTTAAAGTTTTGTCACCAAAAATAGAGTAGGGGTTAATAAGTTCATCTGGAGTAAGCGCTTTTTGGCAATTGTCGCACTGGTCACCTCTTGCCTTTTCGAATCCACAATTTGGGCACTTCCCTTCTATATATCTGTCTAACAAGAACTTGTGCTCTTTTTCGGACCAGAACTGCTCTATCTTTGACTTTGTGATAAATCCTCCATCATGTAATGCCTTGAAAATTGCTTGCACTACTACTTCGTGCAGTTTTGTGGCTGTAGAAGTATACAAAGAGAAGTTCATATCTAACTCTTTCATAACCTGCAAGTGGCGTAAGTGCTGCTTGGCAGTATATTCGCGAGGGTCTACACCTTCCTTCCATGCCTTTACAGCAGAAGGGGTTCCGAACATATCGCTACCACTAACCATTAAAACGTCTACTCCGTTTAAACGGAAAAACTTATTTAAAATGGAAGCTCCTAGCAGGTAGCCTGCAGGATGACCCAAGTGCAAATCTCCGTTGGCGTATGGCCAAGCTACAGAAATAATTGCCTTTTGTGGTAAGTTATTGTTCGCTGTCATATTAATTGGATTATACTATTATTCGTGGCTGTTTTAAGCCTGTTTCTAGGGCACAGCAGCTTAATCGCGAAATCTATCTTTAACTTTTTTCATATTCGTGTTTATTCGAACAGGTTCGGGGTCGGTTTTAATTTCTTCTTCTTTTGGCGGCGGCGGGGCAGGACGGAAATCTGGCAACGGAGTATTTTTCTTTAATACTGTGTCTTTTGGCCGTCCTACAGCAAGGTTCCTAGCTGCACGAGCTGCAAATAACTGAGTAAGAATAATTTCTATTACCGCATATAAAACCAAGGTTAGTAAGGCAAGTTGGGTGCTCCAGTAGTTAAACAAAAGTAACGCAGCCAAAGCGGTTGGCAAGGTGCTTAACCACACTGCCCTTCTTATTGCAGCAACATAGTTTGGTGGTTCATAGAACTTTTTGAAGAATAGCTTGTCTATTAGCAAATGCAATAAGCCAAATACTCCTGCCACTATAAAAGCCGAGCTTAACACCAGGCCAAGTAATGACCTTTTATTAAGCAAATTAAACAGCAATCCTCGCTGATAATACTGCGCCAAGAATGTTTCGGCCTCTACTTGAGTAACAATTACCTGCTGATTCAAATATGTGTCTGCCACATTCCAATTTATTAAGGCCTGAGAATTCACAATATACAAAGCCATGAAGACTCCAACAACCAATAACACCAAGAATAGGGCAGCTAGTTTCATTCTTTACAGTTACATTTAGATCTCGTTATAAACCTTCTGATAAATAAGTGCGTCGTACTCTAGAACCGGACTTTCGCACACAAAGTAACCGCTAACTTTATATTCTTTAAGAACCTTTAACAAGGCCTTCCAATCTTGCTTACCTCCACCCAATTTGTTCTTCTCTATAAGCTCTGCAAAATTGGGCTCCATTTCTGGAATATCAATGCCATATTCGCTTTTATAACTAGCAAAACTTGGCAATAAAGTAAGGTGATTTTTCTCACCTTTGTCTCCAAAGTGAATGGCAGACATGTGCATATGCAAATTCTGCAAATATTCTTCGCCTAGCTCTTTAATAATAGTGTCAAAAAACGCTCTATACTCGCCTTCAGTGGCAAAGATGCCATTAAAGCGGGCATGATTATGTGCAAAGTCTAAACAGAAGCGGAAACGATCCTTATAGCCTTTATCTTCTAGCTTTTTTAACATGCTAATTAATTGGGGCAACGAACCGAACTGACTTTCTTTGCCCGTTAGTTCCGGTGAGATTTTTACCTGCACACCTTTTGTCTCGTCTGCCAATTTTATTAAACCATCAACAATTCTGTCTGTAACAGCTTCTAAAGATGCTCCTTGCATAAAACCCGAATGGAAAGTGACAGATTTAAGGCCACATAATTCTCCAATAGTAATTGCCTTGCCTGTGCGTTGAATACTGGCATAAAACTTTGCTGGTTCAGGAGAAGCGAAGTTAGTGAAGTATGAGCCATGAGCAGTAAGAGTAATATTCGCCTCTTCTGCAGCTGCTTTAATTTCTGGTGCAGCCTCTTCTTTAACATAGACAGATTGCACAAATTCAAGCTCCATGTGCTGCAAGCCAAGACTAGAAAGGTATTTAATACCAGAAGCTGTGTCTCTTTTAGGTGATGTAAGTGGAACTCCACCGGTGCCAAATCGAATCATTATATTTATTTACTCGAAATTAAACTATTGTTTAGAAGCAATATAGCCTACCTCACATTGTACCGTTCTGCTGTTACAGGTTGGTAGCGAAATCTGACGAATATTTAGTGTAGAAAGATCTACGTTATAAAGCGTATCTGCAGAATAGCCAGCATCTTTATTTGTTACTACAACTAAATTGCCACTAATTATTTTGGCATCTTGCGCTAACGGTAATTTTATTTTTTCTGTTCGATAAAGCGCAGAACTGGTTGTAGTTGCGGGGGTTGTGTAGAGCAACAATAAGAAGCGCGAATTACTGCTGCGCGACTCCTCAATAAATAGGTCTAGTTCCGGAGTTAAGATTTGAGGCACCAAAGTGTAATCTTGTGCAGAAACATAAATAAATGTTTGTAATCGCAAAGCGTCTCCTAGCTGGGCAATAATACCGCTTGCCTGCGCCGCAGATATTCCCAAACTATTTAACACCAGGTTAAAGGTATTTTTTAAGTACAAATAATCTACCTGGCCTAGCACAGGAAAATCTGCGGCCGGATAACTCTCTATGGAATAAGATTCTGGCAACTCTGCGCCTCCATCTATTTTCGTGCGAGTTAAAGAATAATACTTGGCTGTAAATTTATCTAAAGTCTCTTGGGCGGCCGGGCAACCGGCCGCAGTGGTTATAACTGCAGCCAACTGGTAACACAAACCTGTCTGCACACTTGCCAGATAATATTTATCTTGATAACTTCCTTTAAAATAAAGATTTTCGTTAGAACCAAAAGCGCTTGCCTGAGTTACTGTGCCATCTTCGTCTACAATTTGCAGTCTATACTCGTATCCGGTTGAACTAGTGCCGCTTTGTTCTAAAAACACTATTTTGCCATTTACAATTCCTACTCCATTTAGATTTCTGGTGCTGCGATAAAGATCCTTACGTTCTCTTGTGCCAGAAACAATACTTATCACTTGGGCGCCGCCACTATTGTTTTGCAAAACAAATTTATTATCCTCAAACCACGCAAATTGCTGCTCTACAGGAATATCAGAATTCTTTAATTCAAAACTATAAATTTCTTGCAGTTTGCGCGTAGTGTCTAGGTTATAAACCTTTACTAAATTATCTTGGCGTTGATAAATAATCTGGTCGGCATCGTAAGAAGAAATGCCAAGCACTACTTTATCTAGGTCATTCTGAGCATTGCCAGAGACATTTACTGAACGATTCTCTACTGCAGAGTTGTTATTTAAGAAGGAAGAAATAATAAGATAGACAGCAACAATTACCGCTATTAGTAACGCATTAATACCTATTAAGCCAATTATTAACTTTCTTTTTGTCATTGCAGATTCCTTAATTCTAGCATCTGCATTGAAGATTGGGGCACCTTATGATATTATCAAATCTATGCCAAAAAGAACGTACCAACCGTCAAAGAGAAAGCGTATTAACAAGCTCGGATTCCGCGCTCGTATGGCTACGCCAGGAGGAAAACGTGTAGTTTCTCGCAGACGCGCAAAAGGCAGAGTAAAGCTTACTGCTTCGGAAGATTTCCGCGTAGGCAAGAACAAGAGATTCCCAAAGATTACATAATCCTAGGACTATCCGGTGCTTCCTAAACATCTCCGCTTTCATTCCAAGAATGATATCGATATGGTATTCGCTGCTAGACGCAGTTGCGCCACTTCTCACTTTAAAGTCTTTTTCACTTTCCCATCTTCTCTTACTGGTAGTTCCCAAGCAGCAACGCCAAAGTATGCAGTAATGGTAAATAAGAAATTCGGCAGTGCTGTAGAAAGGAATAAAATTCGCAGGCAAATTTATGCGTTACTCCGTAAAGAAGGAATGGCAATGTTGCCAAATAATACCCGGGCAATTTTCTCTAGCTATAGTTCGCTAAAGTCTTTAAGCTCTGTAGAGCTTCGGGAAGCATTTTTAGAAGTAGTTACTAAAATAAAAAAAGCCGCTTAAAGAAGCGGCTTTTTTTATTTGTTTGCAAAATTGTTTATGCGAATTGAGCGAATGCTTTGTTAGCATCTGCCATTTTCTGAGTATCTTCTCTTTTCTTAATAGCACTACCTTCGTTGTTATAAGCATTTTGAATCTGAGTAGCCAATGCTTTTGCAAAGTTAGTATTCTTTCTGCTATCGCGAGAAGCACTAATTATCCAACGCAATGCCAAAGTTGTCTGTCTCTCTGGGCTAACAGGTACAGGAATTTGGTAGTTTGCTCCACCTACACGGCGTGAACGAATTTCCAATCTTGGTTTAATGTTGTTAATAGCTGTTTCAAGAATCTCTAATTTAGAAATTCCTTCTGGTCCTTCATGTTTATTTTCTTCTGGCTTAGCCTTTAGAGCTTTAGAGTCTAAAAGTTCTAGAGCACCATATACGTTCTTACGAGCGATATGCTTCTTGCCGTCTTGCATAACATAATTTACCAATTGAGCCACTAACAAGCTGTTAAACTGTACGTCTGGCAACAATTTTCTTTTTTGTGGTTTTTTACCGCGCATTACCTAAAAGTTACTTACACTAAAAATTATTTATATTAAGCTGCCTTCTTGGCCTTTGGACGCTTAGCTCCGTAACGTGATCTACCTTGCATTCTGCCTTCTACAGCAGCACAGTCGTATTTTCCACGAATTACAGTATAGCGAACACCAGGAAGATCGGGCTTACGACCAGCTCTTACAAGCACAACACTATGCTCCTGTAAGTTATGACCGATTCCAGGAATATAAGCAGTAATTTCCTGCTTATTAGACAATCTTACTCTAGCAACCTTACGTAGCGCAGAGTTTGGTTTTCTAGGTGTTCTTGTAAACACGCTTAAACATACACCTCTACGTAAAGGGTTAGCTTTCTTAAAAAACTTATTACGTACACTGTTGTAATTAAACTGCAGTGCTTTGTATTTTGTGGTAGCCGAGAAGGTCAAACCCTTAAAGCGGATCATTCCTCTTTTCTTTGCTCTACCTTTTCTGACTAATTGCGAAATTCTTGCCATTAGTTTGTTCTATATATTTAATCTAAAACTTATGTATAGTCTGTTATCTAAGCTCTGCACCTAATGGAACAGGTCTGCCGATTATAACATTCTCTTTTAATCCTCTCAAATAGTCTTCCTTGCCAAGTATTGATGCTTCTGTTAATACACGCACCTGATCCTGGAAAGAGGCTGCAGATAAGAAACTTTCTGTTCTTAGAGAGGCATTAGATAGACCCATTAACTGACGCTTACCCTTAATTGGCAATTGATCTGTAGCTTTCAGGTTCTCGTTTTGCTTGCCAAAAGTATTCATGTCTACAAAGTCGCCAGCCAAGTACTTGCTGTTGCCAGCGGCTGTAACCAAGATAAATCTAGACATTTGCTTTACAGCAATTTCAACGTGCTTATCGTCAATACCAATACCCTGAATACCGTAGGTATCCTGAATTTGGTCAATAATATACTCCTGAGCAGATAACAAGCCACGGAATGCCATTAACTCTTTAGGGTCAATAGAACCTGCTGTTAATTGCTGTCCTTTTGTAATCTTTTCCTTACTCTTTACCAAGACTTTGGTCCAGATTGGAACTTCGTGCTGCTCTTCTTCCTCAATTTCTCCTTCAAGCTTCAATTTGCCGTCTGCCAAAGTGGCTGTTCCTGTAAATGGAGCGTAAATTTCGTTTCCTTCTGCGTCTACAAACAAGACCGCATTCTCTTTAATTGCTTTCTTCTTGGTAATCTTTACTTCCTTGGCTGTGCTAATGTCGAAAATTTCCTTCTTGCTAGCGTGGTTACGGATAGTAATATAAATTTTGTTTGCAACTTCGTCCTGAGTTACTTCAGATAAACCTTCGATAGCTGAAAGTTCTGCTTTTCCTTTTGGAGTTCTAGCTTCGAACAACTCTTCTACACGAGGTAAACCTTGAGTAATGTCGGCTACGGCTGCAGATCCGGATCTATGCTTGGCGTGCAATGTAAGTTGAGTAGATGCCTCTCCCATAGCTTGGGCGGCAATAACTCCTACAGCAATACCTAGATCTACCTTACGGCGAGTTCCCAAGTTATAACCGTAACATTGTGCACAAACACCTTCTTCTGTCTTACAGCTTAATACGCTACGTACTTCTACAAACTCAATAGTGTCGTCCTTGGCAATTATTTCTGCCAATTCTGCAGTAATTTCTGTGTTTGCTGTTACAAGATCTTTTCCGTCTGCTGCTACAACTTTCTTACATACCCAACGGCCTGTAATTCTGTCTGCAAAGTCTATTCTACGGTGATCAGATTTGCGCAAGTGCACACCTTCTGTTGTTCCACAGTCTTCTTCTCTTGTAATGACATCCTGAGCAACGTCTACCAACTTACGAGTTAGGTAACCAGACTCGGAAGTCTTAAGAGCTACGTCGGCAAGAGCTTTTCTTGTACCTCTAGCAGCTACAAAGTATTCTAACGAGCTTAAACCATTCTTATAGTTAGAACGTAAAGGCAATTCTACAATTCTTCCAGAAGGGTCAACGATTAAACCTTTTACTCCAGAAATCTGACGTAATGGGTTTTCTACTGGAGATGCTCCAGATTCGTTAAGTTTTACCAAGTTATTATTAATTCTTTGGTATTCCTTCCAAGTAGAGACTGTAATTTCCTCTACAACGGTCATCCAAGCGTCCTCAAATAGCTTTCTGCGCTCGGAGTTAGTCACAAGTCCACTTTCGTAGTAACCTTGCAATTCTGCCTCTGTAGCTTCAATTCTGGCCAATAGTTTTAAGTTCTCTGGACTAATCACAAAGTCGCCCATAGAAATAGAGAATCCAGATTGAGTAGCAAACTTGAATCCTAGTCTTTCAACATGATCTAAGAAAGTAATAGCTTCGCCGTTACCGTATTTTTCAAGGATTTTTCCAGAAATTTTACCAATACTCTTCTTATTCAACTGCTCGTTCATAAACTTATGACCAGCAGGAAGAATGTTGTTAAATAATACGCGACCAACAGTTGTTTCTACAACTTCACCTTTCATTAGTACGTATACTAATTCACGAACTCCAACCTCTTTGGCATGGTACGAACCAATTGCGCGCTCTGTGCTTGTAAAGGCCTTGCTAGGACGTGCGTTTGCATCTTCAATACCTGTTAGGTAGTAAATTCCATAAGCCATATCCTTTTCTGTATTAATAACAGGCTTTCCGTCTGCCATTAACAAGATGTTGCTGTCGGGGAACATTCTAGCCTTAACTTCTGCTACTGCTTTGTCCGATAAAGGAACGTGCACAGCCATTTGGTCACCATCGAAGTCGGCGTTGAAACCCTTACAAACAAGTGGGTGCAACTTAATAGCATTACCTTCTACCAAGATTGGGTAGAATGCCTGAATACCCTGCTTATGCAGTGTAGGAGCACGGTTAAGTAATACTGGTCTGTTTTCAATAACTTGTTCTAGGATATCCCAAACAATGTCAGATTTTTCTTCGTAGAAGTTCTTTGCTGCTTTAACATTTGCAGCTAATCCTCTGCTAATAATTTCGTGAATAACGAAAGGCTTGAACAACTCCAAGGCCATAGTTTTTGGCAATCCACATTGGAAGATAGAAAGTTCTGGACCAGCAACAATTACTGAACGACCAGAGAAGTCTACACGTTTTCCAAGCAAGTTTTGTCTAAATCTACCTTGTTTACCACGTAACATATCGGACAACGACTTATAAGGCTGTTGTCTAGAGTTCTGTACTGCGGTTCCGGGTCTGTGAGAGTTGTCTATAAGAGCGTCTACAGCTTCCTGTAACATTCTTTTTTCGTTACGCAGAATGATTTCTGGAGCACCAAGATCGATAAGTCTCTTTAAACGGTTATTTCTGTTAATTACACGTCTGTACAAGTCATTCAAGTCGGAAGTAGCAAATCTACCACCAGGCAACTGAATAATAGGACGTAGATCTGGAGGTAAAACAGGTAAGAAATGTAATACCATCCACTCTGGCTTGATATTATTCTGAGTCATACCTTCAAATACACGCATTCTCTGCACTAATTTGCGCAAGCGCAATTGAGAACGAGTTGTCTTAACTTCTTCTGTCATTCTAATTAACTCTGGAGCAAGCTCTACCATTTGTAATAGCTTGTAAATTGCTTCTGCACCCATAGATGCTTCGAAGAACTCTACTCCAAGGTCTGCTAGTTCTGTGTACTCTTCTTCAGAAAGAGTTGCACCACGGCTAATATTTCCTACGTGGCCAGCAACTTCTTCAAATTTGCCTTCTAGAGCTTCTAAACGCTGGTTGTGAATAGATTTAACTTTGGCAACTTCTTTTTTCTCGTTGTTGCTAAGTCTTTCCATTTGCATTTCTGCTTTACCTGCATCTTTGGTAGTTTTCTTTAAAGCCTTACGTTCTGCTTCAAATTTTTCTGCCACTTCTGCAACTTTGGCGTCTAATTCACTGTTCGATTCGGTTAAAGCCTGTACCTTTGCCTGCTCTACTGCTTCTACTGCCTGTTGTCTGGCAGCATCATCTACTGCTGTTACCAAGTAACGAGAGAAGTAAATAACAGTTTCTAGCTTCTTCTGAGGAATACCTAAAATTAAAGCTAGTTTGTTTGGAACACCATAAGCGTACCAAACATGAGTTACAGGAGTAGCCAAACGAATGTGTCCTAGTCTTTCACGTCTTACACGTTTGTGAGTAACTTCAACACCACATTTGTCACAGATAATTCCCTTATAACGGATCTTCTTGTATTTTCCACAGTAACATTCGTAGTTTTTTGTAGGACCAAAAATCTTTTCGTCCATTAAACCGTCTACTTCTGGCTTGTGAGTACGATAGTTAATGGTTTCTGCCTTACGGACTTCACCATGTGACCATCCCAGAATTTGTTCTGGAGAAGCGAGTGCTATTTTTATTGCCTTAAAGTCTTTAAGCATTGTTGTTTTTCGCGCTCTAAAATAAGTTAGCTAAGTTTTTTATCGTCTTCTACCTCGAACCCAGAATCTTCTTCTAGCATCTTGGCTTCCTCTTCGGTTACCACCAAGTTCTGATCTCCAGATGCAATTCTTGCGTTAATTTCTGCAAGTTCTTTTTCATCTAGGTTGGCTTCAATGATTTCTGTTAAATCATTGTCGTCTTCTGTAGGTTCAATTAAGTCAATATTTAGACCTAATGCACGAAGTTCGGCAATAAGTACTTTAAATGATTCTGGAACAGACGGTGGTGCAATAGGCAAGCCTTGAATCATCGCTTTGTAAGCGGCAGCTCTACCAACAACATCGTCAGATTTAATAGTTAACATTTCGTGCAATACATTTGGCACTGCATGTGCTTGTAATGCCCAAACTTCCATTTCTCCAAAACGCTGTCCTCCAAATTGAGCCTTACCACCAAGAGGTTGTTGTGTAACCATGGTGTAAGAACCAGTTGAACGAGCGTGAATCTTATCTGCAGACAAGTGGTTTAGCTTGATGATATGACGTTTTCCTACCAAGATTTTCTCTGGGTAAGGTTCGCCTGTACGACCATCAAATACTGTACTTTTTTCTGAGTAAGTAATTCCTCTATCTTCGAACATCTTTAATAGAGGCTCTTCTGTACTTTCACCGAACGGAGGAACCGTAACCTTTACGCCAAGCTGACTAGCCATTGCTGCGGTCTTAATTTCGTGCAACTGACCAAGGTTCATACGTTTAACCATCGAAGAAGGTCCAAGAATAATTTCTACTCTAGATCCGTCCTCCAAGAAAGGCATATCTTCTTCTGGAAGAATTGCAGAAATTACACCTTTATCTCCGTGTAATCCTGTTAATTTGTCTCCAACAGAAATCTTACTAGTTCTGGCTACCCATACTTTTACCTGCTTTAATACTCCAGGGTTAAGTTTGTCGCCGTTTGTTTTATCTAATAGTTGTACTCCAATTACAATTCCATTATCTCCGTGAGGTAAGCGAAGTGAGTTATCGCGAACATCTCTTGCGTATTCTCCGAAGATTGCACGCAATAGTTTTTCTTCTGCAGTTAATTCGGTTTCTCCTTTAGGAGCAATAATACCAACCAAAATATCCTGAGAATGTACGTAAGCTCCAATACGAACAACACCAGCTTCATCCAAGTTACGTAGAGTATATTCTCCTACGTTTGGAATATCGCGAGTAATTTGCTCGTCTCCTAGTTTAGTTTCGCGGATATCCTGAATGTACTCGTAAACGTGCACAGAAGTAAGGATATCTTCTTTAACCAATTTTTCGGAAATAATAATACCGTCTTCAAAGTTATAACCATCAAAATGCATATATGCAGAGATTAAGTTACGACCTAAAGCAAGTTCACCATTATCCATTGCAGGACCATCTACTAGAACTTCGCCTTTAACAACTTTCTGACCAGTAATAACTTTTACTGTCTGAGAGAAAGATGTGTTCTGGTTAGTACGAATAAACTTTTCTACCTCAAAGTTTGCAACATCGCCATTCTTATATTTAATTTCTACTTTTGCTGCGTCTGCAGAAACAACAACTCCATCATCTGCGGCTTCAATTAAGCGACCAGATGCTCTGGCAACAATGCTTTCGTAACCAGTTCCAACAATAGGAGCTTCAGGAGAAAGCAATGGCACAGACTGACGTTGCATGTTCGAACCCATTAATGTACGCACAGGATCGTCGTTGTAAGAGTAAGGAATTAGACAGAATCCAATACCACCAATTTGGGCTGGGTTTACGTCTACATACTCTAACTCTTCTGGCTCTACGTTCTGGAACGAAGCGTTGTAACGAACGAATACACGGTCATTAACAATGTTTAAATCTTTGTCTAACTCTACGTTTGCAGGACCAATATGCTTTGCAGTTTCATCATCGGCAGCCAAGAATTCAATGTCTTGTGTAAGTCTGGCATGAATCTTAATGTCCTGAATCTTTGCAGCCTGCAATGCTTTAATAGTTTTTTCGTCTACAACTGTGTTTGCAGTAGCAACTACTTTTTCTTTAGCATCTAAAACGTCTTCCAGAAGTTTTACATTCTTGTAGTCGCCTTTGCCCAAGTTTGCTACGTTTACCAAGCTAGATACTCTTTGGTAAGGAGCTTCCAAGAAGCCATAGTCATTAATTCTGGCGTAAATAGCCATATGAGAAACCACACCAATAGAAGGACCTTCTGGAGTAGTTACCATACAAAGTCTACTGTAGTGAGAGTTATGAACGTCACGAACAGAGAAAGTTGCACGTTCCTTGGTTAATCCACCAGGACCTGCAGCTGTAATTCTGCGCTTTGTTTCTAGCTCAGACAAAATATTTTCCTGGTCCATGTAACGAGAAACGCTACTTGAACCGAAGAACTGATTAATAGCAGCAATAACTGGACGAGTATTAATTAACATACCAGGAGTAACAGGCTCTTCTGTAGAGTAAGTACTCATTCTGTCCTTAATATTCTTTTCCATACGCAGAACACCCATACGGATACGTTCTCCAATAAGTTCACCTACGCCACGTACTCTACGGTTTGCTAGAGAGTCCATATCGTCCATCTTTACTTTTCCTGTGTTTAAGAGGATCAAAGAACGCACAATTTGCACTACGTCTTCTGTGTGAAGAGTGTAATGCTCTGAATCTATTGGTGTTTCAATGTCTAACTTCTTGTTCAACTGGTAACGACCAATTCTACCCAAGTAGAAACGACGTCTGTCGAAGAATAATCCATTTAGGAATTCTTTGGCTGCTTCCAAGTTAATAGAATCTTCTGGTCTTAATTTTCTGTAGATTTCTAACAATGCTTCTTCTGTATTCTTAGAAGGGTCGCGCTTTAGAGTAGATTCTAGATATTCAGCTCCTGCTTTGTCTTCAAGATTCAAAATCTTCTTAATGTCGCTGTCTGTAGAGTATCCAAGAGCTCTTAACACAGTAGTTAAGTATACTTTTGGCTTTTTATCTAACAATTTAATAACAAGTGCGTTGTTCTTGGTAATTTCGAAATCGAACCAACGTCCACGCTCAGGAATAAGTTTAACCATCCCTAGTTTCTTACCTGTTGCGCTAATGTTCTTCGATTCACTAAACAAAATACCCTCGGAACGTACAATTTGCATAACAACAACACGTTCGTTGCCGTTAACCACAAAGGTGGCGCGATCGCTCATTACAGGAATGTCTGCAACAAAGATTTTCTGCTTCTTAATTTCACCAGTTTTCTTATTGGTCAACTTTACATCGATATACATTGGACGGTCATAAGAAAGGCCCAATTTCTGAGCTTTAGTAAAACCGTTATTTATTTCACCCCAACTAATATCAGAAAACTTTAATTCCCATGATTCACCAGTGTAATCGGTAACCGGGTTTATCTCAGAGAAGATCTCCTTCACTCCTTCTGCAAGTAGCAGTTCATAGGAGCGCAGGTGAGATTCGATAAGATTCGGCTCGAAATGGCGAAGGGACACTGTGCTCAAATTTATTCTCTCGGTAGGTTTGGCCATGCTCGACGTTTTTTGATTAAAAGTAAATTAAATACGCAAAAAACCTGCGACTGAAATCACAGGCTGGGATATATTACTTATTTAACTTTGATTGGCACCGTTTTCCCTCAAAGCGTATCTTGTTAATACCATGCTAGAAAGCGAATTGTCAAGTATTCGTAACAGTTATTTTACCAGTGCTGTCGCGGGTTATTACGTACGGCCTAGTATTTTCTAAAGTAATAATTTGCGAGTCTATTTTGATACGAACAGTATTGGCTCTACTTACCGAAATTGATACATCATTTTTGGCAGAAAATTCTCTTATTTGACCACTTGCTAAATTCTGACCAATAAATGGCTCTTTGTCTACTGTAATTTGCACAAAAGTTTCTCTGCCAAAAACTTCTACAGAGGCAGGAAATCTTTCTGGAAGCGTAGAAATAGGCAAACTATTTGGAGTATCTACTGGCGCGACTACTGCAGCGCCATTTATTTGCCTAAACACTACCAAAGTAGCCACTGTTTCTTGACCAATTTGATTCCTAGCTTTAAATTGGAAGCTATTTTCTCCTACTTGCAGAGGCAAATCGGCTAATTCGAATGCTTGTAAGCGACCTACATTAACCAACGAATCATTAAGTGTTACAGTGCTTCCCAAGTCTACCTTGCCTACAATTGTAATTTTTTCTTTATTGGTAGTAAACGATTCCGATTTGCCTGCCAACACAAGTGCTGGTTCAGACAAACTAAGCTCTGGAGCTTTAAATACACCACTTACTTGCCTTACAAAGAAAGCCACACCAACTATAACCAATAGCAAAATGGCAATAATTAAGAATCTTCCAGGAGTTAGCTCTATATTCATTCTTTTGGCCGGCACTCCAGACTTTAAAACCAAACCAGCGGCAGAAAGTGCCGGCTCATGCTTGTCGCGCCTATACATTGCTGCTGCTCGCTCTGGGTTAATTCCCAAATATTTGGCGTATTTCTTTAGAAAACCTTTGGCGTAGACATCCGAGGCAAACTTTTCGTAATTGCCATTTTCTAGCGCCACTAGATATTCTCCGCGAATTTTTGTTTGTTCAGAGATTTCCTTTAGGTCTAAACCTAGCTGTTTACGCTTCTCTCGCAAGAGATCTCCAATATTTTGTACTTCGTAAGTATTGCGCACCATATACTAGATTATATGGCACAAAGCAGAGCTATTACTAAAAAAGCCAGCAGGAAGTAATTTTCTAAAAACTAATTGCTAATAAACTCTATTACGTCTTCTCCAAAGTAGGTGTCTACCTGTGAAACAATTGGGAGTTCGGAAATATCGCTAGGTTTTAGAAATATTTCATAAACACTCATTACAATAAAAAAACCTATTGCGAACAACACCAGAATTGAAAAGCTTTTACTTATTTTCATAATGCACTTTCACTCCTCCAGTACAAAGTTAAAAGAGAAAGTTGGAATGTCTGGCCTGTAGTGCCGCCAGTGCCTTTATTTTGTCCAATATTTACGCTTTCAAGCAAATATACTCTTTTGCTTGTTTCTAGCGCAGCTAACATCTTAGGAAAATCGGCAATATTGCCTGTTAAAGATATGGCAATACGCATATATCTTGTTCTATCTGCAATATTTGGCTCTTTTGGTCTTACAGTACTAGCAGAAAGCGATCCGGCGGCACCAGCACCAAAATCATTTTTTTTATCTACTGGGTCTTCCGAAAAACTTGCTGTTTGGAAACTTAAGCCAGATGCACTTGCCATTGTATTAATCTCTGCATAAACTTCTTTTTGTCTAGTTCCTTCTGGGGTTTTTAGACCAAATAAACTAAATAATTCGTTAAATCTAGTAAGAGAAGCTGCGTTATCGTCTTCTTTTTTCTTAAGTGTTACCAAGCGCTGATACTTTTGGTTCATTTGACCATTTACATCTTGTAACTGCTGATTTTTATCTAACTGAGCCTGAATTGTAGTAATTGCCGGTGTAATTGCAAAGAACAACATTCCGGCCAAAATTAATAAAGTAGTAGCAGCGGTAGAAATAACTCCACCCCTACTGGTTTTCATTAATGCAATTAAATCGCTGGTACCAGCAACTTTCGACCTACCAGACACACCTGGGCTTTTAGAACTTCTGGTTGCCTCTAATTCTTTTAGTTCGGTTTGAGCCTTAACTCCAACTCCGCTAGTAGGCAAAGTCTCTGAATCTACTCCTGCACCTGCTCCTGCCGAAACTGGTTTAACAGCCCCAGTGCCACTTACTGGTAGTACTCCTTCTTGTGGGTCTGCAGATCCGGGTGTAATTTCAAGTGCCATCTTAATTTGAGGTTACATTAGTTGAGTTAGGTACAGGGGTAGCTGTGGTAGAGCTTCCTGCAATGCTTAAGATTGTGCCAGTTTTACGTGGATAAACGTTTTCTGTGCGAATTTCTACTTTAATACTAAATTTCGCTCTTGCCCCCAATGTATCGAAAGTATTTAACTGTACGTCTTTATAATCTTGTGAACTCTTTAATACAGACTCCAATTCTCCTAACTGAGTGGTAACTCCTTCTCCGGTAATTGTTACTACATTCTCTTTAAGTGTAAATGTAAGATTATCTGTGTTTGCAGGAATAAGCTTCACGATGTCTCCGATAACAGTAGAATAAACCGGGCTGGCACGCCAGACTGCCTTGTAGGCAGTAAATCTTTGCTGATAAGCAATGAACCTAGCTTCGTTATCTTTAAACGAGTTTAAACGCTGAATATTTGTTTGCAATTCTTCTGCCAGTGCTTTTGCCTGAGTATCTACAACAATACGTAAAACAAAACAGACAATTACAGTAATTTCTACAACTACCACAATAATTTTGCCGGCTTTAGAAATCCAGTCGTACCATTTATCCCAGATATCGGGAGGAAGCGTATTGTCTTGTAGCAGATTAAATCCTGAATAAGACATGGGCAGTCTTTTTCTTACGTTGTTATAAAAATAATAATAGTATTTAGGTGGCCTAACTTAAACCATCTTAGCAAGTTTTTTTGCAGTTTTATATCGGTTTAATAATTTGTGGGACTGATCCATAAGTGAAAGTTGTGGTTGAACTCGACTCAAATCCAGTCCCAGCTGTTTTGGCAATTTATAGATCCTTATCAAAGTAAACCTTGTCTGTACCATTCTGATAAGTAGTACTCTATTCAGTTGAGCTATAGATACTAATAAGTAACTTCAATTTTAGTGTAAGACTCCATAGCAGTAGTTACCAATTCAATAAGTTTTAAATCTTTATTAATTAGAAAAACTCGTTTGGCATCCCAGGCACAAGCCTCTTCCTTTTCTGCATTAACTAGTTCATTCTCAACACATTTTTTTGTTTCACTGGCAAATCGAGTAATTTTAATGTTACTGGCATCGACATCGATCTTATCTGCATAATAAATGTAGCCTCTTGCACTATTTTGATCTACAACAGAAGCAACTGCAGTAGAGACATTAGAAGTTGGATAAATACTATCTGCAACTATTTTACTAGGAGCGGCTGCGGTAGAACTTCCTGTAACTGTTTCGGAAGTTTCAAACCCACTAGTTTCCTTATACTGAAAAACTTTATTATTTTTTGCATCATCAAGGATTTTAGTTAGCTGAACTGCGTTACAGCTAGGAAAACAATTTGCAGCTGGCACTGTTGTTGGTGCAGCGGTTGTTCCTGGTGCCGGCGTTGCTGTGGCCAAGGCCATTGCATCTGGAGTTGCAGTTTGTGCCACAATTGCTGGGGTAGAATTAATGTCGGCCGCTGTAGTTGGGTTCATTGTCTGCCAAAGCAAATATGCTCCTCCTAGCAAAATAATTGCTACTAAGCCAATAATTCCAACTATTAGAAATTTCATTCCTGCACTTTTCTTCTCTGCCATTGCGGCTGGAGTTTCTGTAGTTGAAGTTGTGGTTGAAGAAATTGTAGCTGCAGGAGTTGCTGTAGGTGCCGAGACAGGTGCCACAGGAGTAGCAACAGGCATGGGAGCAGGTGCAGAAACCGGATCTGGTTCTGGCATTACAAATCCAGCTGGCGGAGAAGTTGGTGCTACAGGTTCAGGCGTTGGAGTTACGGGGGTTGTAGGAGTAACAGGGTCTAAGGTTGGGGCAATTGGGTCTGCCATAGCAAATAAGTTTAAGCTAGTTTAATAGCTTTATCTTAGAATAAATCGCCAAAGAATTGGGAAAAGGAATAAAACTGCACCCAACAGGAGTCGAACCTGTAACCTCTACTTCCGCAAAGTAGTGCTCTATCCAGTTGAGCTATGAGTGCGTGCAAGAAACTGGTGCTGCATTATAACATTGCCACTGCCTACTTCTCGTCTTCCATCCAAGTAGTAATTGGCAAATACTCACCCAAAGTAAAAACAGAGATTATATCTAGGTTAATATCCTTCTGAGGCACATAAGTTGTATGGTCCAGTAAGATTTTTAGCAGCTTGTGAGGATCTACAATACCCATCTGCACTATTAATCTGTCTGGCGAGGCTGGCTGCTCTAAATCTATTACCAACTGATAAGCCTGTCCTAGCTTAGAAATCCACACTCCCTTTAACATTTCCCATTTAAACAGCTTTGCCCCTGTCTGAATTCCTTTATTTGTTACTTCGTGAGTAGCAATATTGGGTTTTATAGAGGTGCTTAAGAAAATTAAAATCATTGTGGCTATTAGAGCCAAAATAAGGAACATTTCCTTTAAAAGTGCTGCGGCAACTATGCCCAACATAAACAAAAGAGTTACAACTAAATACCAAGTTTTAGAATGTTCTGTATACGCTCGCTCGGCCGATTGCCAACTAAACAAGGTGGTTAGCGGTTTTAGTTCTGTTTCCATTGCCTTATTCTCGCTCTCTAAATCTCCTAGCTGTTCTTGTAGACTAGCAATCTTCATTCGCACCGAGCTTAGTCTGTCTCGTTCCTGAAGATTTCCTATTTTATTGCTAGTTTCGCTTTCCGCCATACTTAACTCTAGGTAATTTGTCGCAGTCTGTAAACTTATATTGCTATAATGCACCTAGGTTAGCTAAAATCTAGCCTGAATGGACTAATGGAAAGGTGGCTGAGTGGTCGAAAGCACCTCACTGCTAACGAGGCATAGCGCAAGTTATCGAGAGTTCGAATCTCTCCCTTTCCGAGTGGTAGATGTGCTTCAGTCTTACTGGAGCATAGCTACCACTTTTTATGGGGAGATTCGAAAAGAGGAAAAACAATGCCCAAAATGGCATTGTTTTGACG
>Ga0105047_10000148_pt1 | contig 101103 bp, 73 predicted proteins | sample MAT04_FD_78384 | JGI IMG/M metagenome (GOLD analysis project Ga0105047, IMG submission 78384) | Freshwater microbial communities from Lake Fryxell liftoff mats and glacier meltwater in Antarctica - MAT-04 (megahit assembly) | ecosystem: Environmental > Aquatic > Freshwater > Ice > Liftoff... | reverse complement strand
GACCGGTTACCAGGCGATGGCCGTAAATCCGGTTCGCCCGATTCAGAAACTGGTCACGGGCTTGCTGGTGAATATCGAAAAAGCCCTGATGGCACTTACGATAATCATTATTCTGGTGTCAGGCGTCGGGATTTTTGTCAGCATTTACAACTCAATGTCAGATCGCCGCCGCGAAATCGGCATCATGCGAGCACTGGGAGCCGGGCGGATGCATGTGTTTGGCATCGTGCTGGCCGAATCCACGCTGCTGTGCGTCGGAGGCGGATTGCTGGGCTGGATGATCGGCCACGGTCTCGCCGTTGTTTCCGCACCGTGGTTGATTGAAAAGACGGGCTTATTGATCAACCCGTGGGCCGTGAATCCGTGGGAAGCGACGCTGTTTCCGATTCTGGTCGGTCTTGCCGCGCTTGTCGGATTCCTGCCTGCAATGACGGCCTATCGCACGAATGTTGCGGATGCGTTGAGTTCCTAGTAGGTCGTTCAAACATGCAGATCAACATCTGAACCCGACTGCACCGACTGTCGGACATCGCCCAACGAATCACGGAAGTCAGTAAGATCCTGAGTCAGCGTATGTCCAACAATAGTCAAGTCACTGGAATGGATGATCATGTTCATGCCCGATCTGGCCCACTTTGTAAGTTTCTCTTTGCCATCCAATCCTGAATAATGCATGCCCACGCCAACACCGGCACTGCGCGCTTTTCTGAAGATCGTCTGTACGGCCTCTTCGAATTTCGGATGATCGTACTGTTCCGGAATTCCCAGATTAATCGACAAATCATGCGGGCCAATCAGTAACGCATCCACATCAGGCACCTCAAGAATCTCATTCAGTGCATTCAGAGCAGGGACACTTTCGATGTTGACAATACACAAAGTTCCTCGGTTGTAGTTTGCCAGATAGTCTCGTTCAGACTGCGGCAGTTGTTCGTCCCCTGTCAGTACTCGCGCCAACCTTTCGCCTTTCAAAGGACGCAACTTCACTGCGCCGCGAAGGTCGCGAACCTGAGAGACGGATTCTACATACGGAGCGATCACGCCAGCGGCACCGGCATCGACCATCTGACATGCCAGATAAGGATCCGGTGCAGGAATGCGCACAATCGGTGCCAGACCAAGCCCTGCGTATGTCTGACACATCCAGGACAGTTGAGTACGGTCCAAAACAATGTGCTCAGTGTCGATAAACACAAAGTCCAGACCGGTTTTTGCAATCATTCGCGGCCATTGCGGTGCTGGCGAAATGATGCACGTTCCGAACACGCGCTGGCCCGCACGCAGCGCAGTGCCCAATTGATTTTCATTCACAGACTCTGTCCTTTAGTTGCGTTTCCATTCCAGGATGGCGGATTCAGGGAATTCTGCCAGCATGATCGATGTTCGATGATTTGTGGTGTACAGCACCAGGATCTTTCCATCGCTTTTCTGAATAATGTACGGATACGCAAACGAGTTTTCGCCACCGGCGATGTTTCGTCGGTAAGGAAATGTTTTCCCCTGATCCGTGGAAACGGCAATGGACAATGGAGTTCGTTCGTACATGTGATCGTTGTACACGAGTACCAAATGACCGTTCTTCAGCTTTTCAACATCCACGGCTGAGTTCGGATTCTTGAACTCCGTATCCGTGGCATCGCTCCATTTTCGGCCACCGTCGAGAGACTCCGCGCGCTGAATAAACCCGCTGCTTTCCGGTCCGTAACCACCGCCTCGACGCATGAAACAAATCAGATGCTCGTTGGTGAGCTGCGCGACTTGTGGCTGCAGATTGCCCTGCTTTGAGTGAATCCGGTTTGTGGCAGTCCATTTTTTTGTGGTCGGACTGAAGCGCAGGAAATAACTGGCCGTGTCTGGTGCCAGAACTTCCTGATTGCCGCCGGTCTCATGGTACATCGGAAGCAGGTAATCGCCATCCATCAGCACGATTGGCTTTCCTCGCACCATGCTGCCTGGCTCTTCGCTCAGCATAAATGAATCAGACCAGGTCGTCGCACCGTTGGTGGAAATTTTTGCCTTGACACGTGCGTCAGACCAGGTGTCGCCGTAAAGATTCACGTAGAACAGCCAGACAATACCGTCCGGAGCCTGCCACACCACGGGGTTCCCATCGCCATGAAACGGCGTGTCGGCGATGACCACAGGTGCCGACCAGTGTATCTCGCCGGACGTTCTGCGCGAGCCATAAACTGCAGTATCAGTACTGTATTCGCCCGATCCGCCGTAGTAGGCGATGTACAAATCGCCGTTGCTCAACTCGGTGATTGACGCTGGATGTTTGTAAAGCCCGGGGTGTTCACTTCCAAACACTCGATGCGTTTCAATGTTCATTTTCAAACGACTCTGCATATCTTCAGCCTGCAGAACGCCGGTCAGCAGCACAAAGCCGCTCAACACGATAGACAAAATGCGAAGACGGTTCATGGATTTGGTTCCTGCATGGAGAAACTGCGGAGACGTTAAAGTTTCGAGTTTGATGGTGTGTTTCGATGCCATTGGGCGAGAGTAGATTCCAGGTTGCCAGCGGCGACATCTGATTAGGCTAGCCTGTCGCTGAGTGCTGTCTCGCCTGTACTATATGAGCCGTCGCCCTTGTCACTACGAACAAAAAGTCCCGCCCGCTGCCGGCTTGCCCGGCAGTAGCGAAGATTTGAAATTAGCGAGTGAATCCATTGATCATCAGGTCCCATGCCGGTTCGTCCGGCATGAGCCAAAGCTTTTCACTTGCGTTCCGGCTCGACAAGCGAGCCGGGGACGGAGTGCTCGAACGTTTCCAGCTAACTACAAATCGTATTCACCTGCACGACAAGCGTGCAGGGGTCTCTATTTTGTGAATCTTGACAAGAGCTTTGCCCCAAGCTTCCACATCCGGCCCCATCGGGGCAGCATGTCGCCCTTCGCACCCCTCCAAGTATAATCAGCGTCGATATCTCATGTCGCGTCGTTGCTGTTTCGCGGTTGAGAGGCATCCGTAGGTTTCTCATTCATTGGATAATTCATCGAATTGTCATTGTCCCTGGAAGAACTGTGGTGCCCCGCCGACATTACGACATTCCGCAGTGAATCATGTTTTTTCAGTCCAGAATGAGTAAGGAATTCGCGAGATGTCGCAGGAAGCCTATGTCTTTGAAGCCTTGCGGACACCGCGTTCCCGTGGCAAATCGAGCGGGGAACTTCACGAAGTCAAACCCATTGACCTTGTCGTGACCCTGATGCACGAACTGGTCCGCCGCACCGGTCTGGAGACATCGCTGATCGACGATGTCATCCTCGGCTGCGTCACTCCGATCGGAGACCAGGGCGCGAACATTGCCAAGATTGCAGCTCAGCGCGCCGGCTGGGACATTGATGTTCCTGGAGTTCAGTTGAATCGATTTTGCGCTTCGGGACTGGATGCCGTGAACACGGCGGCGATGAAAGTCCGTTCCGGCTGGAATGATCTGGTGGTAGCTGGCGGAGTGGAATCGCTCAGCCGCGTGCCAATCGGTTCAGACGGAGGTGCGTGTGCCTTCGATCCAATGACCAGTTGGGAAACGCATTTCGTGCCGCAGGGGATCGGAGCCGACCTGATCGCCACACTGGAAGGTTTCAGTCGTGACGATGTCGATCGCTTCGCATTGCAGTCACAGCAGCGAGCTGCTGCGGCTCGCGACGCCGGACGATTCGACCGTTCCGTTGTCCCCGTCAAAGATCAAAACGGGCTGATGATCCTCGATAAAGACAGCTACATCCGCGCGGACACCACACTCGAAGGATTAGGACAATTGAAACCTTCGTTTGCGGCATTGGGTTCACTTGGTTTTGATTTTGTGGCTCAGCAGAAGTATTCACACGTCGAACGCATCAACCACGTCCACACGGCCGGAAACTCGTCGGGGATTGTGGATGGTGCCGCGTTGGTGCTTGTCGGCAGTGAGGAAAAAGGTAAAGCTCTTGGATTGAAACCGCGAGCCCGAATTCGATCGGCGGTGCTGGTCGGTACCGATCCCACGATTATGCTGACAGGTCCGGGGCCAGCCGCTAAAAAGGCACTGAAGATGGCAGGCATGAATGCAGGCGATATTGATCTGTTTGAAATCAACGAAGCATTCGCCAGCATCGTCATGCGATTTATGCGAGACCTGAATCTGACCAGTGACGAGAACGTAAATCCCAACGGAGGATCGATTGCAATGGGACATCCATTGGGTGCCACGGGAGCGATGATTCTGGGCACGGTGATCGATGAAATGGAGCGGGCCGACAAGCAAACGTCACTCGTGGCTCTGTGCGTCGGCGGTGGGATGGGGATTGCGACGATCCTGGAACGCGTCTGATCGCCTGGCAGTCAATTCTTAATTCGAAACAGATTTTACATATTCTGGATGAATCATGGCCATTTCATACGAAAAAGACTCCGATGGCATTGTTCTGCTCACGATCGATATGCCCGATCGTTCTGCAAATGTCCTGAACGATGTTTTCTTCAAAGCGTTTCTCGAAGTGCTCGACAAACTCGAGGCCGATAAAACTGCTACTGGAGCGATCCTGGTTTCCGGCAAGAAGTTGTGGATTGCCGGAGCCGACATCGACACGTCGTTCAATTCGTTTGATCCGGCGCACTTCTTCAGGATGAGTGAACTGCTGAAGAAGGATCTGCGTCGTCTGGAAACAATCGGCAAACCAGTCGTCGCCGCGCTCAACGGCACCGCGTTGGGTGGTGGACTGGAAGTCGCGCTGGCTTGCCATCATCGCATCGCGATCGACAATGATCGCATCAAATTCGGCTTTCCCGAAGTGGGGCTGGGATTGCTTCCGGGAGCGGGCGGTGTCGTGCGAACCGTCAGGCTGATCGGCTTGCAGAACGCGATGGAGTGGCTCACGCAGAACAAGAAATACACGCCAAAGAATTCTTTGAAAGCCGGCATGATCCACGCGCTGGCAAAAGACCAGAATGACCTGATCGAGCAGGCCAAAGCCTGGATCAAAGCACATCCGGAAGGCAAAGCTCCGTGGGATGCTGATCCGAAGTATCGAATTCCAGGTGGCGATCCCAAAAATCCAAAGATTGCCGAAATGATCTTTGTGGCTCCGGCCATGATCCGGAAAGAATCCAAAGGGATTTATCCGGCTCCTGCAGCGATCCTGGCGGCTGCCGTCGAAGGCGCTCAGGTGGATTTCGAAACCGCCAGTCGAATTGAATCCCGTTACTTTGCCTCGCTTGGCGCAGGCCAGATCAGTCACAACATGATCAATGCGTTCTGGACTCAGTTGAATCAGATCAAAAAGGGCCAAAGTCGTCCGCAGAATGTGCCGCCTCAGCCGTCAAAGAAAGTCGGCGTCCTTGGAGCCGGACTGATGGGACATGGCATCGCTTACGTCACAGCAGCGGCGGGGATGGAAGTCGTTATCACTGACAAGGATCAGGCATCGGCTGACAAAGGAAAAGATCGGATCGGTGCAATCCTGAAAACGCAGGTCGAACGCGGAAGTATGACTCAGGTAAAAGTCGACAGCGTTCTGGCTCAGATCACAGCGACTCCGGACTACAGTCAACTGACAGGCTGCGATTTGATCATCGAAGCGGTGTTCGAAAACCGTGAACTCAAGGCCAGCGTGACAAAGGCTGCCGAGGCCGCCATGGATCAAGCGGGAGTCTTTGCATCAAATACCTCAACGCTTCCGATTACGGGACTGGCAAAGGCCAGTATTCGTCCGGAAAAATTCATTGGCCTGCACTTTTTTTCGCCGGTCCACAAGATGCAGTTAGTTGAGATCATCGTCGGTGAAAAGACGGACGATGTAACTCTTGCCAAAGCATTTGATTATGTGCTTGCGATCGGCAAAGTTCCGATCGTTGTCAATGACAGCCGAGGGTTCTACACATCGCGAGTTTTTTCAACATGGTCCAACGAAGGGCTGACAATGTTGCTGGAAGGTCAGCATCCGCAATCGCTGGAGATGGCTGGTCTGCAGGCTGGAATGCCGGTTGGTCCATTGGCGGTGGTTGATGAAATCTCGATGGGGTTGTTCGATCACATCCGCAAGCAGACGATCGTCGACATGAAAGCATCGGGCGAACCGGACACCCCGCTTGCGGCTGCCGCTCGCGGTGATCATGCCGCCCCGGTCGTCGAAAAAATGCTGAGCCTCAATCGACCGGGGCGTGCCGGCGGTGGCGGATTCTACGAATACACCGAGAAGGGAAAACACCTGTGGCCGGAGCTGATCAGCATCTTTACAAAGGACAAACCTCAGATGCCACAGCAGGAAGTGATCGATCGAATCATTTACATTCAGGCCATTGAAGCTGCACGCTGTATGCAGGAAGGCATTCTGCGAAATACTGCCGATGCAAATCTCGGTGCCATTTTCGGCTGGGGCTTCGCGCCACAGCATGGTGGCCCGCTACAGTTTATCAACAGTTGCGGTCTGCCGGCATTTATCCAGCGCGCCAAAGAACTGGCCTCCGCCCACGGCGCACGCTTCGAACCACCACAAATCCTGCTCAACATGGCGGACAAGGGTGAAAAGTTTTAGGAACATCCCGAAACAAAATTCGTCAATTTAGAAAACATGAATTGGTGTGCCTGTGTTCAAGTAGGTCCTTTCTGCCGGAAAGGATTTCGCAGCCCCGCTGCGACCTGCGACCAGATGCGTTTCCACTTCAAACTCATGTCGTCGGAGATCACGGCAACGCTTTTTGTTTTGCCCTGGGACATCCCGCTCTCGCTTCGCCTTGCGGCGGTTCCAAAAAATTCATCCCGGCAGGCGTGGACCTACAGGGAATCGCCAAATCGCATTTTTCCGCAGAAGCATTTGTCATAGGCCACTTGGCTTCTTGAACAAATGCCGCGATTATGGAATTGATAAGCTTCGGCTCGGCTGGCTCGTATCGCGACAGGCCCACTCCGCACCACAGCGCTCGCTACTCCGCGCCGGTCTCAAATATGAATCTCTCACGTCTGCAGGAGCTGGTGAATATCGCAACTCTCCTGTTACTGCGCGGGGGAAATCGCGTTAACAATGATGACGAACCAAACGCCGCACTGGAATAACATCATCAGCACCGTCAAAACCAACCCGCCCACTCTCCATCCCAAGGAAATCATCGAGCGCCACACCAGAGTTCCGCAGGCTAGCAGCGCCACGACTGGGATGAGACGGAACAGCAAGACCACAAAGCCTTCCGCCGGGGCAGGCACTTGCAATCTGTCCATAATCATCAACAACAGAACATAAGTCGTCGGACTCAGGAAGACTGCCAGCCAAACCGGCACACTCAACCAGACCGGCAGTCTTTGCGAATGAGGGGGATTCAAAGCGAGCATAGTGGCCGAACAATATAAGTAAAGAGCCAGGCAGCAGGAATAAAACGTGTATCACCTGTTTTCGCACTGGCTGGATCAATTCTATCACTGGACCCCGAAGTTGCAACGGCGGTCCTACTTCCAGTGACTATATGCCAAACCACGCTGGCAGGCTGTTAAACTCCCGTCGCTTGAACGGTTTTCACACCATGCGCAGGCCCCTGCGGCAGTTCGAGCGAAATGTGGGATCGTTGAAATGACTACGGCGAAATCTGATTCGGATCCACAAACCGCTGGTTACCAGCGATGGACTAACCTCACTTTCCTGCATTGGCGGGTATCGGCTGAGACATTGCAGACGCTGCTGCCAAAGGGGCTCAGGATTCAGCAATTTGACGGCAGCGGATGGCTGGGAGTTGTGCCGTTTTCGATGGAATGCGTTCGACCGTGGTGGTCTCCACCGGTGCCCGGTCTGTCATGGTTTCTGGAAACGAACGTTCGCACTTACGTGGTCGATGAACGCGGTGTGGCCGGTGTCTGGTTCTTTTCTCTCGATGCGAATAACTGGATGGCTGTAAATGTTGCCCGGACATTCTGGCATCTGCCTTATTTTCTGGCCACGATGACGTTGCAGGATCATGGCGGAGACCAATCAGTCGGGCCGGAGTCCATTCAATACACTGGTGTCCGTAAAGAATCTCCTGCTGCTGAGTACAAAGTGAAAGTGGATCTGCGGGATTTCGGACGGCGGGCAGCCGAACCGGGCACTCTGGATCATTTTCTGGTCGAACGATACCTCCTGTTTGCGATGGATCGCAAACAGCGATTGAGGACTGGTCGCGTTCACCACGCTCCGTATCAAATCGTTACGCCAACGTCAGTTGTTGGTTCCCAATCGCTCACAAACGCCGCCGGTTGCGATGGTCTGACTATTGCCAACGTTGACCATGCTGCGTTCTGTACCGGCGTTGATGTGCGAGTTTCGCCGTTGCGAGACGCATTGCTTACATCGGCCGGTGACACATAGTGCGTCTGCATTCGTTTAAACCGTGGCCAAAGGCCAGGCTTACACTTGGCGATTCCGGACAGCCTCGCCTGCGGCCACGGGTTAAAGAATTCAAGCGCCACCGGCGAGCTGACACTCGCTGCTCGCCAAGAAATCAGCCTGTCAGAACAATTCGGCAATCGGGATTCCGCTGTCAACGACAAAACGCGGTCGGCCTTGATGGTCCGTGTACTGAACACTTTGCGGGACACCGAAGTAGCGAAAAATTGTCGCGGCGAGGTCTTGCGGTGTGACGGGGCGTTCTTTGATCGAACCGCCGTCGCTTTCTGTCGAGCCGATCACCTGGCCGTGCCGCAAGCCTCCACCGGCAATGCACATCGACATCACTTCCTGCCAGTGATTGCGTCCGTCGGTGCTTCCCTGTGTGCCCATCGTCGGAGTTCTTCCGAATTCTCCCATTGCGATGACCATTACCTTGTCCAGTAATCCTCGCTCTTCAAGATCGCTCACGAGCGTTGTGATTAAATGGTCAAACAACGGCAGCAATGGTCCCAGTCCTTTCGTAATTCCGCCGTAGGGTGGGATGTTGTCGCCGTGAGTGTCCCAGGTGCCGGACGCGCCGTGGTAACTTGAATCCAGAGTCACAAACGTCGTGCCGGCTTCGACAAGTCGCCGGGCAATCAGTGCTTGTTGACACCACAAATGTTTTCCGTACCGCTCGCGAATGGCGGGATCTTCCTGTTTCAGATCGAATGCGGTTCTCGCGCGTTCACCAAGCAGCAGATCGACGGCCTGTTGCTGGTAAGAATTCAGCGCGGCCAGTGATCCATCCTGATCAAGTCCGGCCTTCAGTTGGTCAAATTGCTGCAACAAACTGATGCGTTCATGCAAACGTGACTCTGACAAGCCCGTCGGCATTCGAAACAAATCTCCGCCAGTCACTTGTCCTGTATCAACGCCGACGTTCGTATAGACTGGCAACGTGGCGGCTTTGTCGCAGATAAACGGATCGTATTGTTTCCCGAGATAGCCAGCGAATGCCAGATGGCCACGCGCCTTCATAAACGCGGCATACGGCGGCATCGTCGGATCGTTTGCACCATGATGCTTTGCCACCATCGAAGCCAGTGCCGGATACATGTCGGCTTCCGGATTTACGCGAGGTTCTGCGGTCGGATTTGCCGTTTGAAACACGGAGTTCGGTTCATGGTTGCTGTGGCGTGCATCGACCGACCGAATGATTGTGAATTTGTCGAGCATCGCGGCCTGCTTCGGCAAATGTTCACAAATCACGACGCCGGGCAGTTTCGTCTGAGTGACTCCGAATGGTCCGCGATTGATCCACGGACGGTCGGGCTTACTGTCCCAAGTGTCGATATGACTGGGACCACCAGCCATCCACAGCAGGATGACACTTTTTCCGGTCGGCAGACTGTTTCCCGAACTGGCACCTTCGGCCTGAGCCTGGATCAGGTTGGGCAGAGACAAGCCGGCGATGCCCGCCATTCCGGCTTTCAGCATCGAGCGGCGCGTGTCGAGGAACACACCTTCACGGTCACGACCGAAAAAATTCCCGAACGAATGGGCTGCGTGCTGTGGCATGACGCATTGCGGAAAAGATTGAGACACAGATGACATGACATTCTCCGGAGGCGGGAAAAAAAATCGGAGATTAAGGTGGGGATCAACGTAAAAGCCTAACGATTTTCAAGGTGTTGTTCAAATCGGCAGCACGTCAACATTAACAATCAAGCGATGTTGGCCGCCGCCGATAAAGACACCGGTTAGCGGTGGAACGTCGCTGTAATCTCGGCCCCAGGCGAGCGTGATGTGATCAGTCGAACATATCGTATTGTTTGTAGGATCGACATCCAGCCAGACACCGCTACCGCAATAAGCGGACAACCACGCATGCGTTGCATCGGCACCGATGAGTCGGGGCTGCCCTTCCGCTGGCACAGTTCTCAGGTAACCACTGACATACTTTGCCGGAATACCAAGTGACCGCAGCATCGCGATCTGCAAGTGAGCAAAATCCTGGCAGACTCCGCGTCGCAGTCGAAAGACTTCATCCACCGGCGTGTTGACCGTCGTGGCCCGATTGTCGTATGCAAACTCGTTATGAATCCTTCGCGTAAGATCCAGCACAGCGTCGCGGATGCTGCGACCTGCCGGAAACGACTCCCTCGCATATCCTTTTTTGTCGGAGGACCAGAAAATCCTCGGCGACACGAACTCAAATTCGGCCGCTTCCCGATCTTCCACCGTCGCATGGTTTTTAACACCTGCGGCCACCTGTTCCCAGGGCAGCTCCAACTGCATACCAGCTTCGGGTACCTCAGTGACTGTCACGACCGATGTCGCGGTCACCGTGAGCTGCTGATATCCCTCATTGAACGAAAACAGATGCACGGGATTTCGAAATGAATCAATTCGCCGAGTACAAACGGAAGGTTCCGGGTCGATCGTCAGGCTGAAAAGATCGACTTGTTGCCAGTTTACCGGGCGCAATTCCAGCCATGCCTGATTATGCCCGATTGATACAGATTCGTGACTGTTATAATTCGTCTTGTGTGTGATGCGGTATTTCAAGTCACACCTCCGCCGAATTCCGAGAACTGACGCGGAACTCCGGAGTGGACGAGATATTTTCGTGTGAGCACATTGGACAACTGAGTCATGTTGTCTTCGACGATTTTCAGAGCCGCCGTCACCGCTTTGGGATGCGACGCAGCCAGATCTTCGCTGGTCAGCATTCGAACAGCGTGGGCCGCCTGCATCACGATTCGCATTTCGTCCGATCGCAATGGTCGTGCCTCAAATCCCGGGAGTCGATCGACATGCGACACAACTCGATCAAGCTGAAACGCCAGTGAACGTGGATTGGTTTCATCGGTGATCGTCAGGTCCAGCACTGCGTTGCGATAAAAGTTCTCGCGGTAGCGAAATCGATACGTCATGCGAACATCGAGCACTTCGACAAGCGACTTCAGCAGTGCTGGTGAAGTCGGCCCGCGTTTCCACTCGCCCGACAGCAGCAGCCGGGCCGTTGAACTGGCACGTTCTATACATCGACCAAGTTCCAGGAATCGCCATGACGGACCGCGATTCATCCCATCAAAAATAAGACCGCTGACAGACGCAATATCGCCGACCAGCGAATTGGTGGAACTCACGACATCGGTGATTTCCCGCCATTCCTTTTCAGATGCGTTTCGAAATTTCTCTGCCGTGACGTTGATCCGGTGCCACGTATCCGGACTAATCCAGTCGCGAACCAGCGACGCCAGTCGAGTCAGTTCATTCACGACTCGCGCAAGGCCTCCAGATTCTCCGGCGTCAAACACGGCATCTGGTAACGCCTCCGTAATTGTCGGCAACTGGGATTCCATTCCATCTACAACAAACCCCGGCTCCAGTTGCCCGAATTCGCTCAACGCCCGTGCCAGAAAGCGAACTTCCGCCAGATCCACGTTGCCTTCGTCCGCCAGACGTTCCGCCAATGCACGAATCAGGCGTGCCAGAAAGTCGCAGCAATCCAGTGATCGTCCAAGCCAGAACAGATTGTCGGCGACACGGCTTGGAAACAATGCCGAAGTGCGACGCAATTCCGTCGGCTGATCGTGTGGATTCAGCAGTGTTACCGGATCGACTTTGCCATCCGCGATCACCCACAAATCCTTGCTGCCTTCTCCAGCCGCAACGGACAATTGCATCGGTCCGGTGTCCGGAGCCATGCGGATCAGACCACCTGGCATCAGATGCCATTCGTCGTCATCTTCCACAAGGAAGGAACGCACAGCCGCATGGCCGCACTGAATTCCGTCGGCAGACCACACGGGTACAGCCGATCTGGCTACCTTTTCCTGTGCGACCCAGGAATACGGATGAGCGTGCAGATGAGCGATGAGTTTTTCGCGTTGTTCGGCGGTCAGATCGCTGACGATGATTTCTTCACCACCACTTTTTTGAAACGCCGGTTTGACGACAAGCTGATCCAGTCGACTCAGGACAAACTTCATGCTTTCAGCTTCGCCGCACCACCAAGTCGAAATGGATGGCATCTTCAGCGGTTCCCCCAGCAGTCGCTGGCTGAGTCGCGGAAGAAACGCCATAAACACCGGAGCGCCGACAATTCCGCAACCCGGCGTATTCGTGACGGTCACGTTGCCGGATCGTATGGCGTTCAATAATCCTGGAACGCCATGGGCCGCATAACCACCAAGTTCCAGAGGATCAAGACCTGATTCGGCACCTCGGGTCAACACAATGTCCACTAGTACGAGGCCGGACAATGTTTTCAGATACACTGTATCATTGCGAACAGCAAGGTCGCCGCCTTCTACCATTGTGTATCCCAGATATCTGGCCAGATACACGTCTTCAAAATAGTAAGGGTGTCCTGGTCCGCTGGAGAGGAGCACAATTCGTGGGTTGTCAACTGCCCGCGGAGTTCGACGTCGCACGGAATTCTGCAGACGAGCAAAGAACGGAGCAAGGCGTTCCACAGGAATCTGTTTGAACGCGGCTGGCATGGTTCGCGAACTGACGATGCGGTTTTCGAGTGCGAATCCAGGGCCAGCAGGAGCTTCTGAGCGATCGGCCATGACCCACCACTGGCCTTCGAGAGACCTGGCAAGTTCCACGCCATACAAAAACATCGGGACCCGATCCATCCGACCAATATCACAAAACGGTCGCAGGAATTCCGGATTGGCGTACAGCACTTCCGGAGGCAGCGTGCCATCATCGATCAGGCTGCGTGATCCATAAATATCCGCAATCACAAGATTCAGTAACCTCGCGCGCTGACCCAGTGCATCGGCCACAACAGCCCAGTCGGCGGCGGTGATCAGCATCGGCAGAAGGTCGAGTCGCCACGGTCTGGCCACGTCGCCACCAGTGCCGACCGAGTGATAACTCACGCCATTTTCACGGAGCATCCTGTCGGCTTGCTCATTCCGGCGCGCAAATTCGTCAGCCGGAACATTGCGCAGTGCGGACAAAAACTTCGTCCAGTGCTGCCGAGGTGCACCGTCGCCATCATACACCTCGTCATAGACGAATGCCGGGCAGGTAAAGATTCGTTCCGTCTTTGCGCTTGATGACAATCCCGTAGCCATTCCGTCGTTTTCCGAAATTTTTTAAAGCGTTCCGCGACGCAAATCCAGCGTACATGGAAAGTCGGGTGACATTCGCGGCGTTTTCGGAAGAAGCTGACCGCCGGTGTGACCCATCCGGAAAAAACGCCCTGAACGACGACTTTCCGCAGCCAGTGCGTTGACCGGATAACCGTCCGGATTCAGACCCCCTGGATGCTCTACGTTGTAACGACACCCGCCCAAAGATCGATCATTGACCGTATCAACCAGATCGAAGATCAGCGGCGTATGAACGCCGATGTTTGGATGCAAACAGTTTGGCGGTTGCCAGGCCCGATAACGAACTCCGCCAACAAACTGACCAGGGGTTTCGGTTGCCTGCAAGGGAATCCGCACGCCGTTGACGGCAATACACATCGTTGGCGAAAACATTCCCGTCACCTTGACCTGCAGTCGTTCGACCGAAGAATCCACGAACCGTGTCATGCCGCCGCCGCCTGGTTCTTCGCCCAGCACATACCACGGCTCAAGTGACTGCCGAAGTTCGACATGGACTCCGCTGTATTCGAATGTTCCAATCAATGGACATCGAAACTCGAGATGCGTGCCAAACCAGTTGACGTCAAAGTGAATTCCATCCGAACGCAGCGCATCGACGACGTTGCTTAAATCCTGCCACAGATAATGTGGCAGCATAAATCGATCATGAATAATCGTCCGCCAATGAATCAACGGAACCTTGTAAGGCTTCTGCCAGAACATCGCCACCATCGCCCGCACTAACAATTGCTGCGTAAGACTCATCCGCACATGCGGCGGCATTTCAAAACCTCGCAGTTCGACAAGACCAAGACGACCGGCAGCGTGATCCGGCGAATACAACTTGTCGATACAGATTTCCGCACGATGCGTGTTGCCGGTAAGGTCGACCAGCAGATTCCGAAACAACCGATCTACCTGCCAGTTGGAAATAGTGCCACATCCCGGTTCAGGAACCTGTTGAAAGGCGATTTCCAGTTCGTACATCGCATCATCGCGACCTTCATCAATACGCGGTGCCTGACTCGTAGGACCGATGAACAGACCAGAAAACAAGTACGACAAAGACGGGTGATTGTTCCAGAATCCGACCAGACTGCACAACAGATCCGGACGTCGCAGGAAGGGACTGTCGGCTGGTGTCGCAGCCCCAAGCACGAGATGATTTCCGCCCCCAGTTCCCGTGTGCCGCCCGTCCATCTGAAACTTCTCAGTGCCAAGTCGACACAGACGAGCTTCCTCATACACGGAACCCGTTATGGCTTTCAACTGTTCCCAGTCGTGTGCTGGATGGACGTTTACCTCGATGACACCCGGATCCGGAGTCACCTTCAGCATTTCAAGCCGATAGTCAAACGGCGGCACGTAGCCTTCAATAATGACCGGTGTCTGCAGAGACTCAGCAGTCTCTTCAATCATCGCCACCAGTTCCAGATAGTCTTCGAGAGTACCGACCGGCGGCATGAAAACTCGAATTTGCCCATCACGAGGTTCGACACACAACGCCGTTCGAACGACGTGACCTGTCGCAAGTGAATCGGTCTGAAAGTCATCGCTGAATTCTTCAGGATCGTCGCTGAGTCCCAGCCGCTGCATAACCTGTTGCTGCTGCGGCGCGTCCAGCGTGCGACGCTCACCGGCGAGGCGTTCCTGAGCCGTCTTGCGGATTTCTGCATAGCCCGGTAACGGTGCTCGTCCGGCAAACGGATCGCGAGGATGCACCTGCAATTCACTATTGCCGGTGACAGGCAGTGATTCGAGCGGCAGACGCAGCCCCATCGGAGAATCGCCGGGAATCAAAAACAAACGATGTGATCGAAATGGCCAGAATCCGCTCGACCATTTCGCATTGGACTGCCACCACGCGCGAGTCAACGGCAATACGAATCCGACTGGGCGACTGATGCCACGAGCTAACGCGCGGGCCAGGCGTCGTCGGTCTTCATCGGCGTCCGGATCGAATTTTTTCGGATCCACATCGACTGGCAATTTGTTCTCGATCTCCAGCATGTGGAACACGTCTTCGTACGCTGGTCGAATCCAGCGGTCCTCAACCTGCAGCCGATCGACGAGTTCACAGATAAACGTGCCGGCCAGTTTTTCGTCCGCAATGGGTTTGCTGGCGTCAGCTTTCCCCGGTGCCAGTCCCAGATCTGCCAGCAGCGCGGGGTTTTTCCAGATCGGCTGACCATCGCGTCGCCAGAAGCAACTGTACGCCCACCGCGGCAGGGATTCGCCAGGATACCATTTTCCCTGACCATAGTGCAGAAGTCCGCCTTCAGCGAATTTACCGCGAAGTCGCCGAATCAGTTCATCGGACAGACGCTGCTTGTGCGGACCGACGGCTGCTGTGTTCCATTCATCACTCTCCATGTCATCAATCGACACGAAAGTCGGCTCGCCCCCCATCGTCAGCCGCACGTCGTCAGCCAGCAGGCGGCGATCCACTTCCGCTCCGACAGCGTCAATGCGTTGCCAGGCTTCTTCGGTGTATGGCTTCGTCACACGCGGATCTTCGTGAATTCGCGTTACCGTCATTTCGACGCTGAATTCGACTTCCGATTTTTCGACACCACCCGAAATCGGCGCGGCCGTCTGGGGCGAAGGTGTTGCGGCGAGCGGAATATGTCCTTCGCCTGTCATAAGTCCTGATGTCGGATCCAGCCCAACCCAACCCGCTCCTGGCAAAAAGACTTCCGTCCAGGCATGAAGATCCGTGAAGTCAGCGGTTGGGCCTTCCGGGCCTTCGAGTGGTTTTAAATCTGCGGTGAGCTGAATCAAATAGCCCGAAACAAATCTCGCCGCCAGCCCGAAACTTCGCAGCAGATGTACCAGCAGCCATGCCGAGTCGCGGCATGATCCTGATCGCTTTTTAAGTGTCTCTTCCGGAGCCTGCACACCAGGTTCCATGCGGATGAGATATTTGATGTCCTGCTGCAGCTTGTGATTCAGTTCCGTTAGAAAGGTAATCGTCCGCCGAGGCGAAATATCCACCGTTTTGCGATATGCCTGGAAGTCGGCAGTTTTGCAGTACGTGTCCAGAAATGGTTTCAGATCCGTCGCCAGTTCTTCGGCGTAGTGAAACGGAAACTGCGTCGCATCGTCTTCCAGAAAGAAGTCAAACGGATTGATCACCGTCATGTCAGCGACGACATCCACGGTCACTGAAAAACGGTCAGTCTTTTCATGGAACACCAGACGACCGAGATAGTTCCCATGCGGATCCTGCTGCCAGTTGACAAAATGATTGGCCGGTTCGATCGTCAGCGAATACGCTTCGATCGGCGTTCGAGAATGCGGGGCAGGTCGCAGTCGTACAATCTGAGGTCCCAGAGTGACAAGTCGATCGTACTGATAGACGGTCTTATGATGCAGTGCAATTTTGATAGGCATTGATAGCTTAGACACGACCGGAAACGAATGTCATCCGCACGTTTTTCCAGATCGCTGATCAATTCACCGGTATCCGCAGTGAGTCTGCAAAATCTTGCTCTCATCACGGTACTCAACGCGATCGACGATGACGGGTTAAACGTTAGACGTATTTGATAATTCGATCCGCAGTCCACCCTTTAAAAAACGAATGATCGCCATCGCCTGGCTCAGGCAGGATCGTAACAGACGTTTCTATCCGCTGCACTCAAATTCCTACCTGCAATCTGGGTTGTTTGCGTAGATTCTCAGCATGATGAAGCTGTCAGTCGGAAAAGACAAGCGGTCGAGGTACATCACCCCCGACGACAACTCCAGAAACACAATTCCGAGTGTCGCCCAGTGCGTCCGTGGGTTCCCAGCGGTGGCTGAATGGCAGATTGGCGACCACCGCGTCGAACGAGGGCTTTTGAGCGGGTCGGCCCGAGGGGCTTTCACTGTGGGTTTTCGACAGAAAGATTTGACGACAGAAAAATTGCAGTATCGGTTTCAAATCTTTTTGTCGCAAAAATCTTTCTGTCGAATCAGTCACGCGTGATCATCACCAAATCCACTTGTCGATGGGTGATATTGAGCCAATGGATTCGGTCCAAAGGGCTGGCGGCAAGCAGCTTGCGAAACGCGGTAAAATTATCCTGTGTGAATTCTGTGAACGTAGTCACGCCAATCGCTGTGTCGGCACCTATAACATGAAATCGTTGATTGCCGATCCGTTGACCGGCCGAAGTCATTGGTAACATTTGTTCTGACTCGCGGTTAATCCCACAGCAATGTAATACCGCGCGCCGGTACAGTGCTGCATTTAAACCTGTTCCCCAATCGGCCATCAATTCTCGAATGAGCTCGGCCAAACCGCTCTCTCCGCGATACCGCGTCAAGTTCGTGTGAAATTGCTTACGTTCAGCAGTGGTCAACGTTGTATTGATGAACTTCGATTCGACTGACTGCGTTCTGAAATTGACAAGTTTTCCGTGAGTGGCGTCGGTTAAAAACAGGTAGCCCAGCAGTTGACTCTCGTGCGCCGGCAGCAACGCGGCAACAGCCATGAGTTCGTAGATCGCTTTACGGTCAACGACCAGGTCCATCGCGAGTGGAATTTTGAAATCGCGGAAAGAAAGTTCGATGGGGACTTCGATGGTTGCGTCCATGCCAGCGGCATGCAGCAGGTGCAGCAACTTCTGATGATAAACCGCTTCGTCGGCCAATCGTCCCAATTCGTTGTGAGTCGCGAAAACCTGCGCCATGACGGCATAGTCAACCGATCGCATTCCGTTGTCGGTGATCCGAGGCAAGTCGATTGAGCAGTGGACCGGCATGGTGGACCTTCGTATGGTTAATCTTTCTGTCGAAGTCCTGGTTTCGACAGAAAGATTCTGCGACAGAAAAATTGAGGAGTCAAGCGGGGGCGTAAAATGAGGGTGGCCGCGTTCCGCCTTTGGCCTCCTCTGAAAAATTTGTGGGCAGAATTTTGCAAGGAGGACCGGGCAACGCGAGCGGCGGCGCACCAAGGGGGAGATGCACACAGTGGTGGGCCTGCGCGGCTTAGCTGCCGCTTGTCCCACCCTTAGACGCCATCGCACAAATGTCGGTACGGTACGGAAAGAATGTCCTCTGTTGAGACAGGCGTAACCGAAGACGGACGTCTTCGGCTCGCCAACATAGCGTTGCACCGTTCAACGAAACAATTTTCTATTCGGCGTGTGCAGAACCGGTTGCCAGATTGCCGGAGCGTTGTTGGCGGCGTTGCAGTGCGGCTTCGATGAAGCCTTTGAACAGCGGGTGTGCGTTGTGAGGCTGCGATTTGAACTCGGGGTGGTACTGGACGGCCAGATACCACGGGTGTGTTGCGATCTCCACAATTTCCGCAAGATTGCCGTCGGGACTGGTCCCAGCGATGGTCATGCCCGCTTCCATAAATTCTTTGCGGTAGTCTGGATTGAATTCATAACGATGTCGATGACGTTCGCTGATCTCGTCCTTCTTGTAAGCCGCAGCGGCCCGAGTTCCCGGGGTCAGCACGCAAGGCTGTGCGCCAAGTCGCATCGTGCCGCCTTTGTAGCGGATTCCTTTTTGGCCTTCGAGCAGACAGATCACGGGATGTGATGTGTCGCTGGAAAATTCGCTGCTGTTGGCATCCGACAGGCCAAGTACGTTGCGGGCAAATTCAATTACCGCGCATTGCATACCGAGGCATATCCCGAAGAACGGGATCTCAAACTCGCGGGCGAACTGAATCGCCTGAATTTTGCCTTCGATCCCACGCATTCCAAATCCGCCCGGGATCAAGAGTCCATCGACACCCTTCAGTAGCAATTCCGGTTCCTGCCGTTCGAGTTCTTCGGCTTCGATGCGTTTCACGTTGACCTGAGTGGAATGAGCAAATCCTGCGTGATCGAGGGATTCGTAAATGGATTTGTAGGCATCGCGATGTTCGATGTATTTGCCGACAACTGCGATGGTGACTTCATGGACAGGATTGCGAATGCGGTGAACCAGCTCGCGATAATCATCCATCTTCAGCGGTCCGGCGTTGAGATGCAGTTTCTGGCAAATCAATTCATCCAGACCATGTTCAATTAATCCGACAGGCACTTCGTAGATGGAAAACTCCTTATCGACTTCTTCAATGACCGCTTTCTTTTCCACATTGCAGAACAGCGCGATTTTGTCAGTGTGTTCGCGACCGATCGGGCGTTCGGTGCGGACGATCAAAATGTCGGGCTGAATCCCGATCTCCCGAAGCTGTTGAACACTGTGCTGCGTGGGCTTCGTCTTGGCTTCTCGAGCGGCTTTCAGGTACGGCACGAGCGTCAGGTGAATGAACATGACGTTCTCTTTACCGATGTCGAGCGGAATCTGGCGAATGGCTTCCAGAAACGGCAGACCTTCGATGTCACCCACCGTGCCGCCAAGTTCTGTGATGACGACATCGACGTCGGGAGTTGCAAGACTCAGGATGCTGGCTTTAATTTCGTCAGTGATATGCGGCACAACCTGAACAGTGTGTCCCAGGTATTCGCCACGACGTTCCTTTTCGATCACTGAAAGATAGATCTGGCCAGTCGTGTAATTCGAATGCCGATTCAGTTCGCCCGACGTGAATCGTTCGTAGTGACCAAGGTCCAGGTCGGTTTCGGAACCGTCGTCCAGGACGTACACTTCGCCGTGCTGAAAGGGACTCATGGTGCCAGGATCGACGTTGAGGTACGGATCCAGTTTCTGCATCCGCACTTTCAGGCCGCGACGTTCAAGCAGCATCCCGATCGATGCGGACGTGAGTCCTTTACCAAGTGAACTTACGACGCCGCCTGTGACGAAAATGTGCCGACTCATATCTGGACCTGCGTTCCTGTCGGCGTTGAAAGTCCCGCGTTCAGAAAAGGCTGCTGACGACGCGTGGCTCAATGAATGGGAGCCTTGCTGCCACGGGGTCACTGAAAGCCCCGTCTTTCAGGAAGTACTTCTTACAGGACTGAACCCCGGGTCTCAATGGAACACGGCTGCATTCTCGCTGAACCCGAGTAATTGTGAAGCGGTTTCCGGAATTCCTGAACATCACGTGTTGCGAGGAATGAGAAATCGCGAGATTTGAGAATGCTCAAAGTTGCCCTAAAGTACAACTACGTGGGCGAAAGTTCAAATTTGAAGGCGGTTGGTGCTGAAGAATGGTGGGTGGTTTGGTGAGAATCGGGGAAGGTCGGGTTAGGTAGGCAGATCTGTCCTCAGATCTGCATTATAAAACGACGCTGCGGCAAAACCAGGACGGTGTTTTTGAGCCGAGCGGTTAATGTATTTGTTGGCGATGGGTAAAGGATCCCGACCTGAGGACAGGTCGGGCTACGTGGGCAGACCAAAGTTAAACGACTGAAAAACTATGGCATCATCCATTTTTGATCTTACCGGCGAAACGGCGGTTGTGCTGGGCGGTACGGGAGTTCTTGGGGGCGGCATGGCATCGGCGCTGGCGGCGGCGGGCGCGAAAGTCGCCGTCGTGGGGCGCAGTGAAGAACGTGGAATGGCTCGCGTGAAACAGATTGAAGCGGCAGGTGGCGCTGCGGTTTTTCAATCGGCCGATGCATTGGACGCTGCTTCGTTAACAACAGCACGCGACGCCATTATCGGCAAGTTGGGATCGGTCAGTATTCTGGTTGCAGCCGCAGGCGGCAATCGACCGGATGCAACACTGCCGCCGGGCAGCGATTTCTGCAAACTTTCACGCGACGGCTGGAACGGTGTATTTGATCTTAACCTGGTCGGCGGAGCTTTACTTCCGGCGCAGGTCTTTGGGGAAACCATGCTGGCTCAGAAAAAGGGCAGCATCATCAATATCGCGTCGATGGCCGGCATGATTCCGTTGTCACGCGTTGTCGCGTATTCTGCCGCTAAAGCCGCCGTGATCAATCTCACGAAATTCATCGCTCGCGAATGGGCGACGCAGGGTGTTCGAGTCAACGCGATCAGTCCTGGATTTTTCCCTGCCGATCAAAACCGGGCATTGCTGTTCAAAGATGACGGATCGTATACGGAACGCGGCGGCCAGATCATTGGGCATACTCCGATGGCGCGTTTCGGAAGTGCTGAGGAACTGGACGGGGCCGTTGTGTGGCTGGCGTCTCATCGAGCTTCGTCGTTTGTTACGGGGCAGAATATCGTGATCGATGGTGGATTTTCCTCGACAACGATTTGAGGAGACGTGTGTCGATGGAACGACGAAATTCGGATCTTATTTTTTCGTCAGGTCACCATGATGCCGACTGCTTCAATGCTCAAAAAACTGCTGCGTTCAATACCGCTGGGCCGCAAGGCTGATCCTGACGTCCGTACGGCCGTCGCGTCGGATGATCCTGCGGCATTTCAGCGAGCGTTTCTTGCTGTTCTCGCCAGGCCAGTGAAACGCATTCACAAGCAACTCAAATCCCGTGGACTGCTTGCGTCATGGTCGGTCGATGCCATGGACTTGAACGGACGCGAACGAGAGCTGGCGGCATCGCTTGACGATTTGTCCGTGCGAGTGTCAGAACGCTCTTCAGGGAAACACAAAAAGCCGAAAGGGAAAAAAGGTCAACGGTCACAGGTTGAGTCAAGATTTGATGAGGTTGTGGCGAACTGGCTTGTGGAAGCTGGCAGCGAACCGGGGCCGTGGGAAACTATCGCCGTCGCGGAAATCCTGCTGCGAGAAGGACGTTCGCTGTCACCGGAGAATTTTACTCAGGCGCTTGCCGTTCTGGCCGATGCTGCACTCCGTGATTCCTCGGGCAGCTTATTTGACGTCCCGACACCGGTGGAGGAAGACAATGCCATTCGCCAGATGATCCAGCAAGGGGAATCGCAATGGCTCGCCAGTCTGTTGTTGAGTCCACTTGGCGGTGTTCAGACGCTCGCGAAATCGGCAACCGAATCATTGCGAAAGATCCTGCTGGAATCTGCCGACAAAGATGGACTTGTTCATGGTTCGCTGTTGAATCGACTGCCTGACTGGCTGGCACCGTTGACGCGCTGCACGATCTGGTCAGAGGCTTTTCGCGAAGAGCTTTGGCAGGGCGACAGCGCTGAACGGCTGACACTGGTCACCGAACGAGCTGCGTTGCTGTTGCTGCCTGTTCCGCATCAGGAGGCCGCTGATGTTCCCGGCAAAGCTGGTCCGTCATTGCTGACGATCCTGGAGTTTCTGATTCCTTGCGTCGGATCGATGCAGGAAAAGCGGTTGACAAAACTGGCGAAGAAATGCCGCAAGCCAGCGGGCGAGGTCACTCAACCGAAGAAGCTGAAGAAGTCGAAAGCTTCAGAAAGCGAAACAGAGCAGCAGGAAGCATCGGCTGACAAAATCACGACTTCCGACAAAACATCAACGGCAGATGCCAGACACCGGAAGCAGAAAGACGATCAAAAGCCGCAGAAGAACAGCAATCGAAAAGCACCTGAGAAGAAGGCAAATCCTGAAGTGTCGTGGCAATCGGATTCCGGCTGTCTCGCGATACTGCGAACTTCGATTGATGCCGATGCCGATACCGTCACACTCGAATGGCATTCGGGTACGCCGCAGTTGATGATCGCAGCGGCAGGCGTTCCAGTTTTTACGGGCAACTGGAACTGGTCGGTGCAGTTGGATGACGAAGTTCTGCCTTCACCGACAGCGTGGAAATGCAGTTGCTGGTTTCTTGATCCGGAAACTGTGTTTGTCGAACTGGAAGCAGAAGACGCTTCGGTTGTCAGACAGATGCGTCAAGTGTTGCTGGCACCGTGCGATCGATTTGCGATGTTGACCGACAGTGTCACCAGCAATGATCCGGAACGTCGAGTGCAGTTGACGACAACTTTGGCGCTGACGCCGGGCACTGAGTCTTCTGCGTGTGACGTCACGAGAGAACTTACGCTGTCTACAGGTCCACGGAATGTGCGAACGTTTCCGCTTTGGCTGGAAGACGACCGAATTCACCACGCACTGGGAAGCTATCGGGAACACAACGGGCAACTGGAACTTACAGGCGTCGGCAAAGGCGGCGTCACACTTCCTTTGGCTCTTGACTGGCATCCGAAGCGGTACGATTTACCCGCCGACTGGTCTCGATGCACGGTCACAGAATTGCGTCGCAATTCGGGAACTCACGAAGCCAGTGGTTTTCGGATTCGCGTCGGCGACCATCAGGTTTTGGTGTATCGCAGCCTGACGAATCCTACAGTGTCTCGCGCTGTGCTGGGTCTGCATACATGGGATGAATCCGTGTATGGCCGCGTCCCAAAGAAAGGCGGCCTTCTGCAGCCACTGGTGGAAGTCGAGTATCCGGAGTAGGCTGCATGCGGCTTGCCGATGCAATCCCTGAATGACTGCAACGTATCCACGGCGACAGATCCGGGCGGCACAATAAAATTCGACTTTGGGATTAACTCGGCAATAGATTTTTCGTCGCTGACTTTTGTGCCTCTTGGTGCCAGTGCGTCGTTGGAGCTTGGAAAACGTTTGGAGAATACAGACACCGTTCGTTATGCAGATGGATCGGTTTGTGCGTGTGCATTCGAAGCAGAGTGCATTGTCAAGATTGAAACCCGCGAAGGCAAAGTGTTTCATCTGACGGTGGATGCATCGCATCATCATGCGGCGGTGTTCCGGGACCATAAGTACATTTGGGGCGGCAGATTGCCGAATAGTTCATGGGTAACCGATATCCCGTCCCGTCCAAGAGCGTGATCGTCTCGCCCTCCCGGAAGTAAAATGGTTTGAGCTCTTCCTTATGACTGAGCTTCGAACAGAACTCCGCCGCATCATTCCAACTCACGGTTTCCACCGGATGCTCGGTGGTGTCCATTCCGACCACGGCGTCCTTGCCCGGCCCCATCGCCTTGAAGTGCGATGGATTCGTCCCCGGCACCTTTTCATAGTCCGCCTGTGTGACTTCATTGACGCCCAGGTAGTTTGCCTGTGTCAGAATGACCTTGTGCTGTGGGTATTCGCTCCTGACCTGATCCTGCCAGTCCGTTAGTTTTGGATTAATATCCTTTAATGCGGCTTCGACCTCAGCCGCAGTGCTGCCCATCATGAACTCGCCCGGCGGGATGAGGACGAACTTCATGCCGATGGAGTTGGTGTACTCGACTGGCAGCTTGAGATACGCGGCCCATTCTTCCTGATGCTGCTTCGCCTGCGCCGCATCAAACGGAGCAATCGCCGGGGGCGGGGCATCAGTGGGCCATCCGTGCCAGCCGGTGTTCGTAACGACATCAGCGTCCTGACCCTGAATCAAGTGTCGTACAGCATCAACCGACAACGCGATGCGGAATCCGACATCCTTGGCTCCCCCTAACATAGCAATCCGATTGGCTGAGCGGCAGTAGTTATTCGGTAACCCCCAGTTAGCACCACGAATCACGTGTTTCTGGTCAGACGCCAAATCAACTCTTGGGTCAACCAACGTTTCAGCCAATGGTCTCAGTTCTCCCGGCTTCTCGTTCCATCCATCAAAAACCCACTCGCTGACATTGCCGTAAAGATCGAACAGACCAAACGGATTTGGCGCTTTTGAACCGACAACATGCGTCTTGGCGTCGGAGTTGTCCGCAAACCAATCTGACCAGGTTAGCCCATCGCTCGTCTTGCCATGCCAAAAGCTCGTTGAGGTTCCCGCGCGGCACGAATATTCCCATTCGGCTTCACTGAGCAGGCGATACGCAAGTTTGTAACGATTCCAAATGGGATCGCTGTTTGGGCTCACTCCTTCTTTCTCTCCAAGTAACTGGCAGAAGCACAGTGCAGATTCCCAGGAAACCATTTCAACCGGTAAGTTCAAGGCATCTTCGCCAGCATCTGCATCGTGAAAGAAAGAAGGACTTGTGCCAATGACTGCTTTGAAATCGCGCTGCCTCACTTCGGTTACGCTTACAAAAAGCGGCTGCTTCAGAACGACGTTGCGAAGTGGAGATTCGCTTGAAACAAAGTCTGGCCAATTGACATCCATCAATGGATTGTTGGATTCCAATTGCGCGACTTGCTCTTGCGACGTGCCCATCGCAAATTCACCCGGTGGGATGAGGACGAATTTCATGCCGAGGGAGTTGGTGTATTCGACCGGCAGCTTCAGGTAATCGGCCCACGCCTTCTGGTGCTGCTTCGCCTGCGCCGCATCGAACGGAGCGATTGCCGGGGCCGGAGCGTCGGCAGGCCAACCGTGCCAGCCAGTGGGGTTTTCGATTTTCGATTTTTGATTTGAGATTGAGGAAGGATGGGACGGGGTTCCTTCTTCGCGAATCGTGACTTTGGAGCCGGGGGCGGGATCGACGTCGAACGCGATGCCGGAGGGCCCTCGGACGGTGGTCTCTTTTCCGTCCTTGTCGCGGATCGTGATGATGATGATTCCCAGCATCAGCAGCAGGCCGCCAGCTCCGCAGGCAGCGAGGAGTTTTTTGCCGGGCGGTTTTCGCGGTGGCGTGGTTTGTTGAGTTCTTGGGGTCGGCGAAGTTTTCGTACGGTTGGGGATGGCTGTGATCTGCGGTAGTTCTTCGGTCGAAACCTGCGGTGCGATCGGCAGACCGGTCAGCGACTGGATGGGTGGTGATTCCGTCGCGGCGGTGGCAGCGACCGATTCGATTTGGGCGGCAGGTTTTGACGCGGCAGTGGTTTTCTTCTGGTCCTGGTAAATCGCGGTCAAAAGTTTGGCGACTTCTTTGGCACTGGCCGGACGTTTGCTGCGATCTTTTGACAGCAGCTTTTTGACGAGTTTGCAGAATGTGGGATGCAGGTCCGGAACAATGGATTCGAGTGGCTTGGCATCCTGCTGAACGACTGCCATCAATGTGGCGGTGACATTACTTCCCTGGAACGGCAGTTGTCCTGACACAAGGTGGTACAGCACACTGCCGAGACTGAACAGGTCGCAGCGAAAATCGACGTCTTGACCCAGTGCCTGTTCAGGGGCCATGTAGCGCGGTGTGCCCAGGATGGAGCCTGATTGAGTGAGTCCGGCGTCGTTGGAGGCGGGACGCACAAGGCCGAAGTCCAGAATTTTGGCTCGACCAGTTTTTTCTTCCAGCCAGATGTTGTCGGGCTTGATGTCGCGGTGAATCAGATTGCGTTCGTGAGCGGCCGCCAGTCCGGCGGCGACCTGCACGCCGATTTTCAGGACGTCCATTTGTGACAATTTGCCTTCCCTTTCGAGCCGCGTCTTCAGCGATTCGCCTTTCAGGAACGGCATTGCGATAAACGGGATACCCTGATCTTCTCCCACCTGATAGATATTCACGATGTTGTCGTGTTCAATGGCGGCGGTGAACTGGGCTTCTCGCAGAAAACGATCTTTGGCCGATCGTGTGGCTGCGACCGATGGTTTCATGACTTTCAGGGCGATCTGTCGTTTCAGTTTTGGGTCTTCTGCCAGAAATACCATTCCCATGCCACCGATGCCAAGCACCTTCAGAATTCGATAGCCGCCGAGTCGCCCGATTTCGTCGGGCTGCTGAGCGGGGGCCAGTACCGCGAATGTTCCATCGTCCGATGTTGCATCCGTTATAACTGTGTCATTGAGCGGTTGCTGGCCAATGGCGGTGACGTCCGGCTGCATTGTCTGCAGTTGACTGCCGAGCTGCTTGCCGCGTTCGATGGCTTTGGAAAGGATTTCTTCGTCGCCTTGGAGCGGTTTTCTCATCTTGATGGCTTCCGTAAGCTCGTCGCTGAGGGACAGGGTTCCTGCGACTGACGTGCAGGTCTGGCAATGCTCCAGATGCTCGCTCAATGATGTTTGTACCACAGCGGGGAGTTTGCCGAGTAGTAGCTTTTCCAGCGTGCTTCGATCAGGACAGGTGCCGGTTGGCATAAATGAATCCAATGCGATCGACGATGGTTTACGTTGTCAGGTGTTTGCTGCGGATGAGTGAGCTTCGCTGAACTGATGCTTCGTTCTACGGATGGGCTGAGACTTCCTGTCACGGATTTTTGAGCCTGTAGCCGAATTCGTGAGTATTCGGGTGTTCGAGTGAAACGAAATCGGAAGTCGCACAACTCCCGCTACCGACTCACAATCTCAATCCAGCAACCCCTCAAGTTCCTGCTGCAGGCGAGCGAGTACGCGGGACTTTGCCAAATACACGGAATTCAGTGGGATGTTCAGATGATTGGCAACGTCTTGTGCTCGTTGTCCTTCGACGATCTGCAGCCAGCATGCCTGCCACGTGACGGGCTGGAATTCAGAACGCAGCAGATCAAGGGCCCTGTTGATGACAACACTACGGTACTCGGATTCAATAAACAGGTCGTTGCTGTCGGCTTGAGTCAGACGATTGAAAACGGCCGTCGAATCAAGTTCCGTCTGCCACGATCGGATCGCATTGCGGCGGTGCATGTCGGTGACACGATTCACCGTGATCGTACGCAGCCAGCCCCGAAATCGACGATTGGGGTCAAATTGGAATTCCGCTAGTTTCGTCACCAGCGTGGCCAGCACGTCCTGCAATACGTCCGAAGCATCGTCCGCGTTCAGCCCTTTTTGCCGTGCCCAATAGAAAATCAACGGAGCATACAACTCGACGAACCGCTGCCATGCCGATTCAGCCTCGGGCTCGCGCAGTCGATCCAGCAAATTGATCGAAGTTGAATTCATAAAGTGAATCAGATTCTTGCATCAACTGCACCGCTCGACTGCGAATTGCTCCCATCGGCATCATAATCAATCTGCGGTCGAAATACACAGTCACAGCCTAGCGTCTACAAACCTCGCCCCCATACCAGCGGCCGACCAGTTCGCCCAACTTCCCCAGAAGTGTAACAAAATGACATTCGCGGAAAATAGTTTGCCGTGTTTTTGGAATTGAAATTTGAAGAGAGCCGTGTTTTGAAATCTGAAATACGATGTAGTGAGATGAAGGTATCTGGCGGGCACGAAAACGGGGCATAAGATTCCCGTCATGTTTATTCGAAAGTACTTCAAAGATGAAAACGGGAGCGAACGGCGCATTAGGCGCTCGTCGAATCTCATCGAACCAAGCGAGGGCCACGGCAGCGGGTTGTAGCCTGGCTCGGCAAGCTCGACGAAGCCGGGCGGCTGGGAGTCAAGCAGGCTATCGACAGCACGGACGCAGCCACCGGTCAGCAGGACAAATCCACACTCGGTCATGACCGTTAGCAGCTGCTTTTCGAAGTCGATGAGAACACTACGAAGCCGCGATGGGAAGAAGTTAACGTGGCAGGAGTCCGTGTCGAAAACACACGGCAGTTTGGAAGACCGTGGCTCGCGCTGCATCTGATTCGCAAGCTGCAGCTCGACACGTTTTTGCAAAAGGAAATCCCGGAAGGACGTGAGCATGTTCCGTGGGACGTCAGTTCGCTCTTCCTCATCATTGCGAGGCTGCTCAGACCTTCGAGCGAACTTTGCATCGCAGAACAATGGTATCGATCGAAAAAGGAAGAAGCGATGACGCAGCGTTTCGAAACGAAGATACAGGAGGCGCTGGTTCGTCTGAAGGCTGACTGCGAAAAGAAGAATCGCGACGTTCAGAAAGTGGAGCGTCAGATTGGTCGCCTTCTTGTAAAGAACAGCCGGGCCGCAAAACTTTTCGACATCATGGTCTCAAAGGCGGAGACTAGTGGCGCAATTGTTGAATTGTGGAAGGTGGATGGCTCCCGCAACTGAGCCACTGGCACCGTACGATTGCTTTGCGATGTTGACCGACAGTGTCACAACCCTGAATGGGTCGTTCGTGTTGACTGGCCGAAACGCCAGGGCTTCCTTCACTTCGTTCAGTCCAGCCCCGGCCACCCAATCCTGATTCTTAGCGTTGACGATCCGTTAGAGCGTTTCGAGTATCTTCCTGTCCACAATCTTCCTGTCAAAAACTCGTTCATTGGCCATTGCGTCACATGCTGCCTGGTCGTCGCTTTCGGTCTCGGCCAAAATGCGCTTCCCCAATTCCACCGCAACCGGGCGGTCTGAGTGTGACAGCGCTGAAACCAGAATCGCCGAGAGATGTTCTGGAGAAATACGTTCGAACGGAGAGGTGATTTCGGTGACGGTGAAGTCAGCCAACGCACTCCAGTAACTGAACACATTCGACGAAGTCACGGCGCGCACCCAGACACGGTAGTCGTACGGTGCCATGTTGGAGGACGGCATGTAACTGTTCGTCGTGATGTTTGTGAGGTTAATCACAACGCCGGATCCATCCCGCTTTTGAACCCACAGTTCGTAACGAGTGGCTCCCTGCACGGGAGTCCATGAAAACGTCGGCGTGCGATCTGATGTCGTGCCAGTCGGAGTCAGTACGGTCGGTTTACCACCGACGTTGAAATCCAGCGGTTGGCTCCATGTGCCAACAACACCAGCATTGTTTGATGCACGCACCCACCAGCGATAATCGCTCACTGGCATTGCGGACGAAGGCGTAAAACTCGTCCCTGTGAGATTCGCTGGGTTCAACGTAATGGCATTGGTCACAAGATTTCGAACGAAGAGTTCATACCTGGTGGCTCCGGCGACAGCCTGCCACTGGAAGGTCGGTTGATTGTTGAAACTCGGACTGGCGGGTGACACAATCGCCGTTCCCGGCGCGATATCGAACTGTTTAAAGGTGGACCAGTTCGCTTGATTGTTGCCCGCATCAAGTCCGCGTACCCAAACCGTGTATTTTCCAAGCGGCAGGTTGCCGGGAAGCTGATACGAAGTTGCCGTGATGTTGGAATTGCGGACGACCTGCTGCTGTCCGGTCGAAGCATTGTTCAACCACAAATCATATTTTGCAGCACCCGGTAGTGCGGGCCACGCGATGGACGGCGCACTTGTGAACGATGGCGCGAGATTGTTGATCACAACCGGTGAAGTGATTTGGAAATCTTTTGGAGCCGACCAGGCCGATGTCACTCCGGCGGCTGTCCTGGCGCGGACCCAGACACGGTATTGCCCGATACCCATGGGAGTGTTGGAGATAAAGATCGTACCTGCCGGCGTCGACTGAATCACGGGATTCTGACCGGTACTCAAATTCTTGACCCACAAGTCATAAAGAGCCGCTCCGCTGCTTGCGGTCCATGTCAAAGTCGGTGTTTGAGAATCTGTGGCTCCGATTGGCGTCAGAATGACTGGCGTGTTGAGACTCAAGGTCATGTTCAGCGTCAGTCGATTGCCGCTGCCGGTGAGGATCTGCAAGCTGGGTATCGTGACCAGGCCCGCTGCGTCTGCTGTAACCGATCCTGACTGCAGAACCTGCGAATTGGACACGTTGATGTTTTGCCATGTCACGACAGCACCGGGAGTTGCTTTAAATGCTGCCGTTTTTTGTGGTGTCACATCTGCTGTCTGGACTCCCGCACGCGAACGCAGTGTGACTTGATATTGTGTCGTCGTATCGACGATTGCGGCACCGAAGTTATTCCACGGAACGGACCAGTCGAGTTCCAGATTGTAGAAATTGGTTCCTGTTGGCGGCGGGGTCAGCGGCCCTGAACCTGAGGCATTTGAAAACGCGATCAGGCTGCTGTCTTTTCGGAAGATCCAATCGGTTCGGTTGACGTTTGGAACACCGAACATCGCCGTATTCTCGTAGTCGAATCCCATCCATGTATGATCCCAGTTATTTCGCTGCTCGGCTGTAAACGCAACGTGAGCGTTATTCAGAGCGGCGATGATCGGTTGACCCTGGGTTTGCCAGTCGATCACATCATCGATCTTGCCGTGACCAACCATTAACATCGCCATCGGTTCGTTTCGCATGACGGGAAGCATCGCCTGGTGATTCATCCAGGTGTAAACACTCGTATTATTGTATTTCACAAGCCTGGAGGCATACGGTCCTTTATTGACGATGGGCAGGTTAGATGCCTGCGATCCCCAGATCTGAGTGAACTCATTCTGAAAGGTTGGGTTCGTTCCGTAATTGGTCATGGGTTCGCTGGAAAACGTCCACGCAAAATAGTCACCGTAGCGAATGCCGAGCGATAAAGCACCCGACGCGCCCATCGAATGGCCTTGAATGTGAACGGCGTTATCATCCACATTGAAGTTTGCTTTGACCTGATCCATCATCTGAAACAGTCGCTGCTCTGTAAAGTTTTCGATATGGCCGCTCGTCGGAATGAGTCCGTTTGTATTGTAATTGTGGTCGGCAGCAAAACCGTACCACCAAGTATTACGGAACCCTGACTGAGCACCGCCATCATCCGGAAAGACCTCAATCACCGGCCAGCCGAAATCCGCGTTTGATTCAAGGCGATATCGTTCGCCATAGGCATGAAGCATCAGACGCATCGGCCATGCCACATTCGGATCATAGTTCACAGGAAGCGCGACGCTGTAGTTGTAGGCATATCCCTCAAATGTTGGATTCCAGTTGGCATAATCCATGTACTGCGTGTACACACGCCCGTTTCCGCCGTTGATCGTCGAAACCAATACCGGCTGAGGCGCGGCAACTGTGTCCGATACCGGGCTCGCGAGAGAATTCGATCCTGACGTCAGCGTCAGGTTTTCGTTTCCGCCGATGACTTCGGTCACAGCGTAATACCAGTTTCCGGCCTCGCCTGCCTGGATCGTGTATACGAACAAGCCAGTATCATCACTCAACGCAGTTCCAAAATCCTGAACGACAAAGTTTGCCGGAGCACCAACTCCCGTCAGAGGATGATGAGAAGTATTGTCGTCCAGCGGTCCCCATTTGGATGTCAGCTTCTGCGCCTGTGCAACGTTACCGGTCGTAATCGGTGAGGTTGAGCGATAGACGTGATAGCCTTCGCCAGTGACGTTTGTGTCTTCCTGCCACGTTACAAAACTCTGTCCGGAGCGATGTACCACCTGCAACCCAGTCGCCGCCAGCAATTGCCGATACTCCAGCACTTCTGCGGCACTGACACAAGTTCGTGATTTTCGTTTACGGACGGAACTCTGAAATCCCTGGAGGACTGTTGACAGCAATCGAAGGCCTCGATCAACTTTGTTCATGGACAAATCTCAGCAGCAGAAGCAATTTGCAATTCAAGTTGCCGCACAAGTGTGCCTGCTAACAGGTCGTCAATGAAGAGGCAGTTCAAGAAGTCAGGGATGAATAATGCGTTTTTGAAGCATTGCACCGTCTGTGTCGATTCTAACAGGACTGACGATTTTTGATCGGAGCGGCAGATTTCGCCGCTTTTAGCGAGAGAGTGCGAAAAATGTCTCGTTTTTTTGGCCCACTGGGTTTGAGAAATCTGCCCGTCATCAATCAATCCGCGTGGAAAGCTGTACCGATAATGTCTTATTTGACGATGTTTGCGTTATGGCAGCGTATCGCGAACATATTACTGTGAGCGGCATTCTGGGTGTTGCATACGCAGCAGCCGGGGTGTTCCTGTTCGGCTATTCTCTGGTGCAGGCGGTGATCGCGGCTGTCCTTACCTGGATTGCCGGCATGTTGCCGGATCTGGATTCGGAAAGCGGACGCCCGATTCGGGAACTGTCGAGTGTTGTCGCCGCGTTTGCTCCGCTGCTACTCCTTCAAAACGCTCAGGCAGTGGGAGTTCGAGGTGACCGAGCGATGTTATTCGCGATCGTCGCCTATGTCACGGTGAAGTACGGAGGTTCATTCCTGCTGGGAAAACTGACGGTTCATCGCGGAATGTTTCATAGTATTCCGGCCTTACTGATTGCTTCGGAGTTCACGTTCCTTGCCTATCACAGCGATGAAGTGCGAGTGCGTGTTCTGATGGCTGTGGGAGTTGGCATTGGATTTCTGTCGCACCTGGTACTGGATGAAATGTACAGTGTGCAATGGGACGGAATGAAGGTGCGCCTGGCAAAATCCTCTGGCAGCGCCATGAAATTCTTTGGCTCGGAAGCCTTGCCAAATGGTGTGACGATGGGTTTGTTGCTGTGTCTCAGCTATGCAACTCTGGTGGAAGCCGGCGTTGTGCGTGATCCAGGACAAACTCCGGCACCGGAACAGATTCGCATGACGTCTGATCTTAAGGATGCCCCGCCGTTTCGCATTGCGGAAGAAAATGTCCGAGGCACTCAGCAGCTTTGATTTCGCTAATTGATCGCAGCGATCCTTACGCGGCATCGCGTGACGAGGACGCTTGCTGTGATTGTGGCGTTAAGGACGATTCGCTGGATTGCATTTCGCGAACGGTGAGCTGATCGAGAAGATCACGGATCGTTCTTTCTGCCTTACTCCGATCGTTCTTCCAGCGATCCTGAAGAGTCGCGAGTTCGTGCTGAATTTTCGCAATGACTTGCTGCTGTTCATCGACTACAGAACCAGCCACGCGCGCGGAAAGTTCTTCTTCCCGAGCGATGAACCATTGCTCCAGTTCAACGCGGTCATTGCGGAACTGCTGTTGTCGCTCCGCCACATCGGCCGCCGTCAGTTCGACTTTGTCACGTTCTGCGGTCACCTGACTGCGGAGCCGTTCGAAGAAGGACTGCACATCGCCACGAGCCTGTTCCAGGCAGGCGCGTGCGATTTCAGCCGACGCCGCATCCCGTACCAGACTTGTCCGCGATTCTTCTGTGACCAGACGCTGTTCCAGAATTTCGCTCTGGGTCTGATCGAGTTCCGCGCGCAGGCGATTGAGTCGTTGTGAACGTTCTTCCAGACGTGCCACGACATCCGCCAGTGAGGCTTCCTGTTGCTTCGTTCGCCGCTGGCGACTTTCGATATCGCGCAAATTCGCATCGCGGATTTCTTCACTGCGTTGTTGTTGACGCTGAATATCCCCCAACGCAGCCGCTTTGGTGCGTTCGATGATCCGTGTTTCGCGATCCAGTGAAGACTCCCGTTCCAGCAACAACTGGCGAATATGTTCCAACTGCCGGAACCGCATTCGATGTTGTTCCAGGAATTTCAGACGCTCATTGCGAAACAACTGCTGCTCACGACGGAATTCTCGCAATTCTGTTTCGAGATCTTCTTTTGCCCGCGTCAGATGCTCAAACTGAAAACGGTAACGACGTTGCAGATTGCTCTGTTCTGTCAGAATCCCCTGACGCTTCTTTTCAATCTCCTCACGCAATCGCTGCTGTTCTGCATCAACCTGCTGACCAAAAAGTTCTCGCTGTTGCTGAAGATCTTCGGCCTGTTGCTGAAGTTCCAGTAACTGCGTTTCATAGGCCTGTTCCCATTCGGTTTTCTGACGGTTGAGCAGCGTGATTTCAGCGGCTAGCTCTTCACGAGTTCTTTCACCAAGACGAATCCGTTCGGCTTTCAATTCTTCAGAAATCGCCTGCAATCGATCGGCGTGTTCCTGCCGTTCTCGTTCCGCCTGAATGCGCAGACGCTCACGTTCTGCGTCGAGCATCATGCGTTCCTGGCTGACTTTCATCCGTTCTTCGTCCAGCTCGGCGCGAACGGACGCTTTCAGGATGACACGCTCTTCCGCCAAAGCTCGCTGAGCCGACCGGAGTTCTGCGGCATTTCGCTGTATCAGCTCTTCCTGCTGACCGACTTTGCCGATGCGCTGCTCCAGCTCGGCCATCACTTCCCGCTGTTCGGTCCGCTCGCGAGCGACCTGTGACGCGAACTCCTGGGCACGCTGTTCGAAAGCACGGCGGTCGGCTTCAAGCTGTCTCTGTTCAGATGTCAATTCGGATCGACGTTGCTGAAGTTCAGAGAATCTCTGTTGAAGAGATTCTGCAGCGGCAGACGCCTGAAACAGAATTTTCAAAGCATCCGATTCGCCCGACGCAGCAAACGCGGCGCTGGCATCAACGGCATTTGCTGAATTTGCGTCCGAAAACCCCGCGCGACCGCCGGATAGATCTGAACCAGTCAGATCATCATCAGAATTCTCCGGCATGTTCGGGACTCCTTTCCCAAACGACAACTCAGACTGAAACAAATACGCTCGGCGATGCGGAACTATGCCAGGGCTTTGTCAAGCATGTTGACAAACTGCTGCTTAGGCGGAGCACCGACCACTTTGTCAACCATTTCGCCATTCTTGAACAGCATGACAGTCGGAATACTTGTGATACCGTACCCTGCGGCTGTCTGGTGGTTGTCATCAGTGTTCACTTTGCCAATTTTCACGCGACCAGCATACTCACCAGCCAGTTGTTCCACTGTTGGCATCAAATGGCGGCAAGGGCCACACCACGGAGCCCAAAAATCCACCAGGACCGGTTCGGAAGATTCGAGAACTTCGGATTTGAAGTTCGCGTCGTTGAATTCAAGCAGATTTCCAGCCATTTCCCCAGTTCTCCTTCGATTGTCTTACGCTGATCGCCATTGATCGCGTTTTAAAACGTGTCGGCACTTCTCCGGCGATTTGTTCAGGCTCGCCATCTTCGTATCCCGCAGATTATTGGCCAACCTCGAAACAGTGTCAACGGAGCCACATTTTGGCACCGCTTCTGCCCGACCGCCGAAGACAGGCAAAAACTGCCACCGAGGCAGTGCTTGAAAGTGGTTGATGCAAACAATGTGCCTGTTTCATCCCCGACGCCGGGAATACCGGGCGCCCAGTCGGGTTTCTCGGAGGGCTGACGCCACTCCGCTCGCTGGGACACGTCGAATAACGACGGGGTTCGGACGGGATGATGTTTCACCGCACGGCTGTGTCTCGACCGTCTTTCGCAAGAATGTCACGCGCGATGCCCTGCCACGGACGAATGTCGAGCTGGTAGGGGCCGTGAGCGTCGTTGAAGCTGCCGAAATCGCGCTGATATTCGCTCAGACGCTGCAATTTTTGAGCGACCGCAAGTTCGCCTGGATGTCGCGAACTCGGACCACGGCCCCAGACAATTTCTGATCCGCCTTTGGTCCGCAATTCGTATTGCAGTTCATCCGCGTCTTCGACCAATGCGACTCGACGCGGCATCAGCACTGCCGATAGCTCCAGCTCACTCCACCACGATGCTTTGCCTTCACGTCGCGCATTCAAAATGGCGGCCAATTCTGCGGCCCCACTGACGGCTGGGTCCCCCCAGGATTCTCCGAGTTTCCCCATTGGGACGCTGGCGACGCGCTCGATCACCGGATAATTCTTGATGTCAGCGTTTGAAAAGTCTCTTGCCGGCAGGAGAATGCCGTGCCGATCGATCGGATAATATCCGTCAACGCCTTTGACCATTGCAACCGGTTCTCGATAGACAACATCGACATGAATTCTCGCTGGGTATGTCTTGCGGACGCTGCGAACTTCCTGAATCCACGGGTGAGTGTAGAACGCTGCTGCGACTCGTTCACTGAGTGTCGAGTCCAATAGTGACTGCTTCTCTTCCAGCCCGGCGCGGACGAAGATCTGTTTCGCCAGATCTTCGGGAATCCAGCCTGGAGGTGTCGTGATGGAAACTTGTTCTGTCCCGATCCGGTATTCAGGGCGATCGTTCAGCTTCGGCATTCTCCGCGCAAGCACGGGAATCAGGACAATCGTCATCGCCACAGTAGCGCTGATGATCAATGGGCGCGGTCGAAAGAAATATGATGCGACTTGAGACTTCGCGACAGGAGTCGCAATCACTGGTGCCGCGACTGTTTTCGTTGATTTCTTTCTGCCTGTTCCGGAACCCTTTGCCATTGGAAATTCAATCCATCCAGAGTCAATCGATCAATATCTTCTGAAACATAGAGCATAAACGGCGAAGTGCGATGACGAGCCTGCGGATTGTTGCATTGGCATGGGATCTCGCCGCAGACTCTTCTGTGTTGGGAATTCAGTCAAACTTTGCCGACAATTCGGATTCCCCTGATCAATAAGTGCACTGGTGTGTTTCGCTCCGCTGCAAACACCCTACCGACTCTTCCGGCGAGCGGGTTGTCAATATAGTCGCCACTGAGTTTACCTCAGTGGTTTTCAGGATTCTGCTCTACCGGAATTCTTAGTGTTTTCAAAGTAGTGCAGAATCCCGAGAACCACCGGATTGAATCCGGTGGCGGGTAAATCGACATCCGGAGACTCACGTCTCCGGCTCGCCATTTGATTCTGGTGTCTTAAAGTGAGACCTGGCATATCCCAGTTGACCCATTTCGCTCAGTTAGGTCCAATTCGCCTCAGAAAATTCAGTGTTTAGCTCTTGTCGATCGGAAATGTCTCGCAATGTCTCGTCAAATTCTTGTGACGGCTGCGTTGCCGTACGCGAACGGCCAGATTCATATTGGTCATCTTGTGGAATATATCCAGACGGATATCTGGGTACGATTTCAGAAGCTGCGCGGCCACCAATGCGTATTTTTCTGTGCCGACGACACGCATGGCACGGCGATTATGATTCGTGCTCGCAAAGAAGGTCGTTCTGAAGACGCCCTTATCGCCGATATGCGCGAAGCACACATTCGGGACTTCGGCGGATTTCAGGTCGAATTCGACAACTACGGCAGCACGAATAGTCCGGAGAATCGTGAGCTGTGTGACAAAATCTGGGGCGAGATTCGTCGTGCGGGTCTGGTGAAAGAGAAAGACGTCGAACAACTTTACGATCCCGTCGCAGGCACGTTTCTTGCCGACCGTTTTGTTCGCGGCACGTGCCCGAAATGCAGTGCAGACGATCAGCCTGGCGACAACTGCAGCGTATGCGGTGCGGCTTACACGCCAGCCGATCTGAAAAATCCCAAAAGCACATTGTCTGGCGCTGTGCCGGAAGTGCGCACAGCCGAGCACCTGTTTATTGAACTCGAACAATTGCATGAGTTTCTGAACGAGTGGACTCAGGATGGAGCTCATCTGCAGTCGGAAGTCGCCAACTATCTGAAGGGACATTTTCTGGGCGAGCCACTTCGCGACTGGGACGTGTCGCGACCGGCACCGTATTTCGGGTTTGAAATTCCTGACAAGAAGGGACACTATTGGTACGTCTGGTTCGATGCACCGATTGGCTACATGGCTTCTACTCAGGAATGGTGTCATCGAAACGGCCAGGATCTGAACGATTGGTGGCGGAGCGATTCCAAAGCCGAGATTCATCACTTCATCGGCAAAGACATCACCTACTTCCATACGCTGTTCTGGCCGGGCATGTTGAAGACGGCAGGCTGCAATCTGCCGACGAAAGTTCACATCCACGGATTCCTGACTGTCGGTGGCGAGAAAATGTCGAAGTCCAAAGGCACGTTCGTCATGGGATCAACGTACCTCAAGCATCTGCCGCCCACCGCACTGCGATATTACTACGCCAGCAAACTCGGGCCGGGGCTGGACGATATCGATATGAACCTTGATGAATTCGTTTCGCGGTTCAATACAGATCTGGTGGGCAAAGTCGTCAACATCGCATCGCGCAGTGCCGGATTTCTTGCCGGGCAATCACTCAGCGATGTGTATCCGGACGACGGCGGGCTTTTCGCAGCGGCTGCGGAAAAGGGCGACCAGATCGCTGCGTTCTTCGAAGACTGTAACTACAACGCGGCGACGCGCGAGATCATGGCATTGGCGGACAAGGCAAACAAATTTGTCGATGATCGTCAGCCGTGGGTGATTCGTAAAGATCCCGCCAGAACTGATGAGCTGCGTGATGTGTGTTCGATCACGCTCAATCTGTTCCGACAGATCGTGACGTATCTGGCTCCGATTCTGCCGGAACTGGCAAAGCAGACCGGTGAACTTCTAAACCGACCGATTTCAAACTGGTCGGATGCTCAGACTCCTTTGACGGGAACGCCCGTCAGTCCGTTTACTCACTTAATGAAACGCATTGAAACGAAACAGGTTGACGCAATGATCGAAGAAAGCAAAGACGCCATGGCCGCTGAACAGGGATCTGCCCCCACGGCTGTCGAAACACCAACAGTCAGTTTTCATCCGGCCGACACATGGAAAGACGCCGGTGATGCTCTGGCGAAAGAACCGCTGGTTAATGAATGCACGATTGAGGATTTCGTGAAGGTCGATCTGCGAGTTGCTCGTATCATTGAAGCGAAGCACGTCGAAAGTGCCAACAAGCTCCTGCAGTTGACGTTGTCACTTGGTGGCGGTGAAACACGCAACGTATTCGCCGGGATCAAAGCGGCTTACAAACCGGAAGATCTCGTTGGTCGCCTGGTCATCTGCGTGGCAAATCTGAAACCGCGTCAGATGAAGTTTGGTCTCAGTCAGGGCATGGTCTGTGCCAGCGGAAGTGGCGGCGCGGAAGTGTTTCTGCTCTCGCCTGATGCCGGCTCGGTGCCTGGGCAGCGCGTGCATTAGCCCACGATTTTTGACACCATTGCCAGTCTTGCGGCCAGACGTTTCAGGGCGGGGCTGACGTCGTGTTTGTCGAGATGCACGTTGATCAGACTGAAGGAATCCTGATTCGCAAACGCATCCGTAAACGCTTTTTCCAGTTCACCTTCTGTCTGCACTTCATAGCCCTGGCCGGACCCCAGAAGTTCGGGCATCTTATGATAGTTCCAGTTATGAATATCATTGAACGGGCCTTCCTGGATAAAGCGTTCCGTCGAATATCCTTTATTGTTCAGCACGACAACGATCGGATTGAAACCCATCCGCACGGTTGTGGACAATTCCATGCATGTCATCTGAAACGCTCCGTCGCCGACAAGCACCAGCGGACGCAGGTCTCGATTGGCGACCTGAACACCCACACTGGCCGGTATTGCAAACCCCATCGACGTGTAGTACGCGGTACTCAGGAACTCCGTATGCTGCGTGATGGACAGATCCGCTGCGGCAAACAGAGAATCGCCCGTGTCTGACACGACAACGACTTTCTGATCCAGTACGGAATTGATTTTCTGAAACAGCCGTTTCATTGTCATCGTTTTCGTTGCCGCCGGTTTCCATGGGAGAACTTCCGGATGCACGATTTTTGGAGCCGGACGTTTGCCTTTCACCTTGGCGTCGGCCAGCGCATTCATAAAATCGGCGAAGACGATGTTGTGAAAATGATGATGACGGATTCGCAGTTTTTCACTGGTCGCAGAAATGCATTTTGCCGGGTCCAGGCGAGCTGTAAAGCCTCCCAGATTGACGTCGCTCATAAACGCGCCCAGCAGCAGGATACAGTCGCTGGCTTCCACGTAGCGGCGCACTTCTTCGCGCCCCATTGCGCCTTCGTAGACACCAAGGTACAAGGGATGCCGTTCACTGACGACGGATTTCCCCAGCAGCGTTGCGCAAATCGGAATGTTGTTGCGTTCCGCGAACTGGAGGACCTGATTTCGCAATGCGAACCGGTGCAGTTCAATTCCAGCAATGATCACCGGTTTTTTTGCGGCGTGCAGAAGAGTCAGCGTTTCCTGAATCGCTTCATTCAATGCCATCGCATCGCTGGCGGGATGCTGGAGCACAGGGGTGTGCTCGTGGGCCGGGACGGCCAGGACTTTGTCTCGCGGCAGTTCAAGAAACACAGGCCGTTTGTAACGCAGACAGGCGTCCAGGCAACGATCAATTTCGCGAAACGCCGTGTGATCATCTTCAAGGGCCGCCGATGCAACGGTGATCTTTTCGAACACCTCGCGTTGCGTTCCAAAATCTTTGACGCGATGATGCAGCAAAGGATCGGCCAGTCGTTCATTCATACCGGGGGATCCGCTGATAATAATCACCGGACTTTTTTCAGCGTAAGCACCCGCAACGGAATTGCACAGGCTGAGTCCCCCGACACAGTAAGTGACGCAGGCTGCACCAATCCCATTGATCCGTGCATAGCCATCAGCTGCATACCCGGCGCACGCTTCGTTGGTCGTGCCGATAACTCGAATCGGACTTTCTTCGAGCATTCCGTAAAACTGCAGTACGAAATCGCCCGGAATTCCAAAGATGTCGCGGACGCCGACATCCTGCAGCCGCTGAATGAGATAATTTCCGATCGAGACTTGCGAGGTTCCTCGCGATTCGGATCTTTTCTGTACGGAGACGTCTTTCGCGCTTCCACCGGATTTGTGCTTTGCCATAAGTTAGCCCGCCTTATTCAAAGTATAACGATCACACACGATCTTTCTTGCCGTAGAAAATGCCGGCCCAGGTGAATCGTTGCACCTGATCCAGCGAAGGGCCGGGGAAGAATCCGCCCAATAATGCTGCCAGTGCAAACGTGACCAGCCATGATAGTGGAATGACCAGAAAAGGAGACGGACAGCTCACGAGGATCGTCTCGCTGCCCGTAATCAATCGCGCGACGGGCGTGATGAGTACATCCATAAAGCCAAACAGCAGGCCGCTGATGGCCCCGATAATCCCAGCGATAATCACTGGCGTCTGCCCGACATGACGCAGCAGTATTCCCGACATGAACATGGCTCCCAGTGGTCCCAGCACACAGTTAAAACTCTTGAGCTGCAAATCGACAAGATTATAGCCTTTTGGAGAAAACGACAGCATCACGCCCATTACCGTGACAACGGCACCGATGATGAATGTCAGCAGCTTTGCAAATCGCAAATCAGCTTTCTCGGTACGCTCCGTCCTGCGATACTTCTTGACCAGGTCAACCATGATCACGGACGTCGTCGCGTTGATCCCCGAATCAATGCTCGACTGTGCGACAGCGAAGATTGCGGCAACGACAAAGCCACTCACGCCGACCGGCAGACCATGATTGATGAATTCAGGAAAGATCTTGTCAGGGAATCCTTTGTCCAGGGGACTTGTCACACCGGGCGGAAGTTCTCCAGGACGCCTCAGGTAATAAACCAGCAGGGCGGCTCCCACCATGCCCAGCAGGATCTGCATCATGATATCCATCGAAATGCCGACGAGGGCTGTCTTGCGAGCCGACTTGACATTTGGGTTCGAGAAGTACCGCTGCAACGCCACCTGATCGGAAGCGTGTGTGCAGACGTGCCAGAAAAACGTACCACTCAAAGCCCAGAGAATAGTATTCCGTTCCGCCAGATTCCAACTGGCAAGTGGCGGAATTGTGTGACTGACGCTTGTCACTTCGTTCCACCAGACAAGTGGTCCTGTTCCTGTTTCTACGGCCACGACAATCAATGTGGCAATGGCTCCCAGCAACAGCACCATCATCTGAATGACGTCTGTCCAGATGACTGCAGCGATGCCTCCCATGACGGTGTAGCACGTGCTCACAACTCCCGTCGAAATCAGGACTGCGTAGAACCAGGAATCGGGACTGAATTTGATCAAATCACCGGTAAGGTAAGCAATTGCGTCGGGAGCGGTGTCCTGAGTGATCTGTGCCAGAGCCAGCGACGCGGAATAGATGATTGCCCCCATCCACAGGAACCTCAGATAGAGATAAAGGACGACACCCAGCATCCGGGCCTTAGGTCCAAATCGCATTTCCAGGTACTCATAGGCACTTGTCAGATTCAGCCGCATGAAGAACGGCACCCACAAAGTCCAGACGACAATGAACACAAAAGGCAGTGCCAGAATTCCGATAAACTGAGCGACACCGTGTTTGATCATCTCCCCAGGTGAACCGAGATACGACAGCGTTGACATGAGTGTGGCGATCATGCTCAACCCGGTTGCAAACCACGGCATCGAGTGGCCACCGACGAAGAAATCTTCGAGGTTCATCTGTTTCCGCGACAGCGCCCAGCCGATCCCCATCATACAGACCATATAGAGAAATATGATCGTGTAGTCCACTGGTTGCAATCCAGTCGCCAGCAGCAGCGGCAGATTCAGGTCGTGCATCTGTTGGTAACTCCAACCGTCAATTTGACGATATTTCCTGAGACATTTTTCGGCTGACGCAAGAATGCACGCCGCCAATGAAGACGTTTGGCATTTTAGCCGCATCGACGGAAAATGTCATGCAAGGCGGACGACAGCGAGTCCCAGGGAACATACCGCAGGGTGTGTGAAGCGGAGCGAAACACACCATTGCACTTGCAATAAGGCATGCGGCAGATGAATCGTTACCAATGGCGACGATTTGCGATTTGTTTAACCCGTGGCCGACAGGCCAGGTTGTCTGTGCCTGGCCTGTCGGCCACGAGTTAAACGAACGATTTCTGCCGTGAAATCATTTCATGCTGCCCGCCTAATCTTACCTCAAAACTCTGTCGCCGACACGAGCTGGCCATCGTTGCGAGATGCCAGTTTCAACAGGACGTCCTGCGAGGTGTTTTTCCGAATCCCGCGAACGCTGCCATCGGCCAGCACGAAATTGACATGCACGTGATGGTAACTCCCGAAAGTTCCGACGGTTCGCCGCTGTTTCTCCTTGTACTCAGCACGCTCGTCATCGGTCATGTTGCGAGTGTCTTTCAGTTCGCCCGTGACGGGATCGTAACTCATGACGCGTGAATAGGATCCCAAGCCTTCCGCGTCGCCCATGTTGCGAAGCGTGCCGCGATCACCGTACAACCAAACCGTTCCGCGTGGCAGATTCAGATGTTCTCCGAGAAGTAACGTGTTCGATGCCCCGTCCCGGATTGACTCCAGCGATTCAGAACTATTCAGATAGAGCAGGCCATCGCCATCGACGTCGATTTGCTTTTCATCGCTGTTGTGGATACCGGCATAATCGGAGCCAGGTGGGTTACCACCGGGGCGCGGATTTGACGGACATGATAGCGGACCCACAACGCCCGGTGCCATTCCCAGCATGGTTTTCGCCAGATTTGCGGGCTTTGGCTTTTCTTTACTAACATCGTATCCTGCACCAATGACTCTGTTCACAGCGGGGTCTATTCCCTGTTGCCTCAAAATCGCCTGGTCCTGCGTGATTTCGCCGGATTCAAGCTGATTCCACAAATCGATCGCCTCTTCCAGTGACGCAATCTCCTCTGCCGACATAAACGAACGATTGGGATTGACGAAGTCGATTCGAGACCAGAGGGCATCTTGACCAAGATAAGGCAAAATCTGAGCGATCCAGCCAACGCGATAGCCTTCGACATCGGTAAAGATCGGGCCGGTTTCATTGACACAGCCGGGTGGCAGAACACCAAACGTCCGATTGTAATGCTGCAAAGCGACGCCAAGCTGCATCAGGTTATTCTGGCACTGTACACTTCTGGCCCTTTCACGGGCTTGCTGAATAGCAGGCAGCAGCAGCGAGACCAATACGAGGATCACGGCAATAACCACCAGCAACTCCAGCAGAGTAAATCCGCGAATGCGTCGCTTTGCGTTTGCAGGAAGTGTACGCATCAGAACTCTCCCAGGATTTCCATGTCCGCACGATTGCCAAGATTTGCATAGACCGGCAGGTTGATGTTCTCGCTGATAAATCGCACAGAACCATCGCACAATACAAATTGGGCACCACCAGCGTGGTAACTGGAGAATCCACTTGTGGAAGTCATATCCGGAGGCGGCAACGACTTTCGAGGGCCGCCTGCTCCTGCGCGGGGTCCGCCGACATCCCAACCTTTGTTGATCGGCACGCCCGTGTTTCGCAAAGTGGATCTTGTCCCCGACATCCAGCCGAGGTCGAGGGCATCTTCAACAACACATTTCTCGCCCACCATAATCGTGTTCGATGCACCATCGCGAATTTGTCGAAAACCGATGCTGCTGTTCAAGAACATCACACCATTATTCTTCATATCAATCGGCACATCCTCGCCACCAAAACAAGCGGCGTAGTTGTTCATTCCAATTGTCCGGAGACCATTTGTCATGCCGCGTTGCCAGTCCGACGGACAGAGTGCCGTTGAAATCACAATGCCACGGACTCCCCCGTTCGCTGCCGCATAGGCGCTGGCGTCAAAGTCGATACTGCCGAAGGTATTCGCCTGTTCCAGCATCGGCAGAATCTGAACGATCCAGGACATGTGATAGCCCTCTTCGACGTTTCGAACTGGTCCTGTTTCATTCACGCAACCTGGCGGCAATATCTCAAACGCCATTTCGTAGTTGTGCAACGCCAGTCCAAGCTGCATTAGATTGTTTTTGCATTGTGTTCTCCGAGCTGCCTCCCGTGCCTGCTGCACGGCTGGCAGCAGTAACGAAATCAAGACCGCGATAATTGCAATGACGACCAGAAGTTCGATCAGCGTGAAACCGCGAATTCGTCGCTTGGCGTTTGCAGGGCGTGTATGCATTAGTACTCTCCCAGAATTTCGAGGTCGGCTCGATTGCCAAGATTTGCAAAGAGTGGCAGGTTCACATTGATGCTGATGAATCGCACTGACCCATCACACAGAACAAATTGGGCACCGCCCGGGTGGTAGCTGGAAAATCCGCTTGTGGAAGTCATATCCGGAGGTGGCAACGGCATTCCAGGGCGGACCCCTGTTCCTGGACCGCCGACATCCCAGCCTTTGTTCATAGGCACACCCGTGTTTCGCAGGGTGGATCGTGTGCCCGACATCCAGCCAGGATCGTTGGTGTCTTCAACGATACATTTCTCGCCCACCATAATCGTGTTCGACGCACCATCGCGGATCTGCCGGAAGCTGATGCTGCTGTTGAGGAACATCACACCATTGTTCTTCATATCAATCGGCACATCTTCGCCACCAAAACAAGCGGCATAGTTGTTCATTCCAGATGTCTGGATTCCATTGGTCATCACTCGTTGCCAGTCCGAAGGACAGAGGACCGTTGGAAGCACAGTGCTTCGGAATTGTCCGTTCGCGGCCGCATAGACACTTTCATCAAAGTTGATTCTGCCGAAGAGATTGGTCTGGTCCAGCATTGGCAGAATTTGAACAATCCAGGACATGTGATAGCCTTCTTCGACATTCCGAACTGGTCCTGTTTCATTCACACAACCGGGCGGCAGTATCTCAAACGCCATTTCGTAGTTGTGCAGCGCTAGTCCAAGCTGCATCAGATTGTTTTTGCATTGTGTCCTCCGAGCGGCCTCCCGTGCCTGCTGCACGGCTGGCAGCAGTAACGAAATCAAGACCGCGATAATTGCAATGACGACCAGAAGTTCGATCAGCGTGAAACCGCGCAAGCCCCCTCCCGGACATTGCTTTGCTTGTCCGACCTCCCCCTTGGCGCTGCGCTTGGGGGAGGTTGATTTTGATCGATTTATGCTCATGGTGTCAACTTTTTTGTCCGAGTAACCTGAAAAGGAATGTCCGCATTGACCGGGTAGCTCGCAACGACGGTGCAGGAATCCTCCTGCACTGTGATCACGACTTCCGCAGAATTTGTCTGATGAATTGATCCCGGTGGCAGGCTCCAGGTAATTCCCGTCCATGCCGGATCTTTCAACCTGGATTTTTCCGCCAGCACCAAGCCTGCCTCGGCAAGTTTTTCTGTTTGTAAATACGCAATTTCGTTTCGCATCTGGCGGCGTTCCATCAGAACTCGGCGTGTTTGTTGTGCCATGATTCCGGCGAGAATCGCCAATACGGCGATAGCAACAATCGTCGCCCCGCCGCGTCGAGCGGCACGCGCCTGAGCCGCAACGCGGCGACATTTGACAGCCTGGGGCAACGCCCCAGGACCGAAACATTGAGAATTGTGGAAGCCCTGACGGAGCGTAATTCGAGTCATAAACATTTCGCCCTTTCAGGGCTTTGTGCTAACGATCACAACTTCCCCAGAGCGTTGCCCTGGGCTGTCACATTATGGACCTTTGGCCCGCAACGCATTTCACTAATACAAAATAATCTCCGTTACGGGTTGTGCGGCTGCGGCTGTCGGCGTCGGCGGAAGAGCTTCTTCAACAGCTTTATTTCGATTCACTCCTCCGCTGCCCACGGCGCTGTATTTGACGAACGCCGACGGCTCGGAGAATCTCAGCACCGTCGCTCCGTCGTCACGGGTTTTCATTTCGATCCTGGAGCCTGCCGGGAAAATAAAGCGATCGGAACTGAGGGATTTGCCGTCCTGTGTTTCCAGCCGAGTCAAAATGCCGCGATCCACCGCCCAGTGAATCTGGACACCGTCTTCCTGAGTCAGCGTCAGTGCGGAATCCGAATCCACCGACGGATTTGCCGCATCTGCATCCGCTCGAAGTGTCCGTTCGCACCTCAACAGCGAATGCAGAAACATCGAAACTTGCCGATCGGTCTGATCACTTTGCAGAATCGTGTGCAAAACGCTTCCGGTCATCATCAAAATGGATGACACCAGTGTGACATACGCAAGGTAGTAGTGAAAAATCGCACCGCAGCGCAGAGACTTTTTGCGAGCGGACGTATAGAGACTGCGTTTCATGGTGCAGGTTCCTCCGTCGCTCGCCATATGACGATGCTCACCGTCTGATCGGGCATGGATTCCCACAGGGGCCGTCGAATCGTCAGCCGCAGTGCTTCCAGAGTATTCTTTGTCGCCTCATCATCATTCGGCAGAAGTTCGACGGCAAGGCTGGCTTCCGAATATCGATGTGAAAACCAGTCGGAGATTTGTACCTCGGCAGGCTGGAGGTGCTGCTGTCTGATCATGTCGGCGATATTGTTGAGTTCAATCATGGCGAGAGAATCAAAACGCACCGACTGTCGTTGCTTTCCGATTGCAGAAAGTGATGGCACCAACATGCTGATGGCAACGCCCAGGATGATGCACGCGACCAGCCCTTCCGCGAGCAATGAGCCACGACGGTGATGCGTTCTTCCAGTGCCGTGAGTGCGTTTCATTCCAAACCTATTTTCTGAATCAGATGTGTCAGCGGTTCGAAAAATCCCACGACAACCAGGAACACAGCGAATCCCAAAAGAAATACGATGCCGGGTCCAATCAAATGCGACAGACGGCGGAAGAAATTTGTACGACGCCGTTCAACAGCATCTGCCAGATGCCGAAGTCCCCAGTCGAGATGATGAGTTTTCATCGACGACTGCAGAAACGCGGCTTCTTTGGATCGCAGCAGACCCACCGATTGCATCGCGACGACAGCATCTTCGCCGCTGTGAACACGATGTCGCAGTGCACTTGCGATGTTTGCTGCACGGCCAGGCGGCATATCCAGCATCACACAATCCAATGCGCGCCCCAGTGGCTGGCCACTGGCGGCTGCAAGGCTAAGAGTCCGCAGGATTCCAGGCAACCAGTAGCGTGGCCAGGATTCTGCAAAACTCGGGTAACCATGAGTCAGTTGCTTGCGTATCGATGAATAGACTAGCCACAGTAAACCTGTGGTTGTGGCGATCGCGGGTAGTGTCAACATATACCAATAATCCCCGAATGCGTTGCTGAATGCGAAGACCCGCATCGTCGAAGGAGGTAACTCGTGCCCAAATCCTATAAATATTTCCTGAAACTTTGGTACGATAAACACCATCAGGAACGTGAAGAGCGATGACATGATCAACAGTGACGCTGTTGCCCAGACAATATACTGTTGCCATGTGCCTGCCGTCAGCGTCGCGGCTCGGCCTTGTTCATGCAGACGTCGAGCTTCATCCATCAGGACATCGGCCAATGCTCCGGTGCCTTCCACCACACGAATCGCGGTCACCGTTTGATCGGGCAGCAGTTCCCTGATGATCGACAACGCGCCTGACAGCGAATATCCCTGTTCGAGCAGCATTCGCAACTGTCCGACTTTGCCGGCCCAGACGGATTTGCTTTCCTGCTCATGGGCTCGCAGTGACTGCAGCAGCGTATCGCCATGTCCGACTCCGCCAGCCAGCAGCATCAGCAACGACGCCTGCCGCATAGGCTCCGCCTTGTTGGTCATAAACAACCACATCTGGACCATGTTCATAGCCACGCTCCTGCGGACCAGAAACAAACGGCCAGACCGGTGAGCATTCTGATGAGGGGAAGAAACAGGGCAACCACGAACACAAACATCACCACACCCGCAACCCCGAGGGCCAGAAACTCTATGGCGATGGCAAGTAGAGATCCATGTCCCCACGACGCCTGTTCCAGCGATGACGCGAACATCATATACGACTGCGCTGTCTCGTGCCGTGACTCTTCGGAGGCATTCTGGTCGTTGACTCGCAGCAGGAGCGACAGCGGCAAACCGTGGAGTCCGCTGCAGACCAGATTGGTTGGTTTGCCGCTCTGCATTTCGGCTGCGATTTCCCGGCCTCGCCTGCGAACCTCGCGAAACCCGCTCGCGTCCGTCGCGACAGCGACAGCATCCGGAACCGACGAATGATTTCGAACGAGTACGCCAAGAACACGAGCGACCCGAGCCTGCATCAGCAATCGCAAAGAAGTGCCAAGCATCGGCACAACGCTCAGAACTTCCGCAACGGGCGACCAGGTCATCATCGTGTAAAATGTCGCAGGAACAGCGATCAGAAGCACAATGAGACTTGTCAGACCTGAGCCACCGAGTTTCGTGACGAAGTCGCTCAGACTGATGACAAACATTGTAGAAACGGGCAATTCGATTCCTCCCGTGCCGAAGCCAACAAAGACTTCTTTGAACTGCGGGACAACATAAAGCAACGCGGCGTAGGTTGCTGTCAGCAGTACCAGCAACCCAAAAAACGGTGCCACCATTCTGGTTGCAAACAAATGCCGCTGAACCTGCATGATTCCCAGTGACGGTAGCAGTTCTGCCACGCTCAAAGATTTCTGTCTGCTGGCCATTCCGGATTTCATGATGCTGCGGATTTCGGCTGGTACAAATGCCTCCTGCATCAATGACTCGGAACTGCCAGCGGCTATTTGTTTTGACAACCGCAACAGCAGGCTCTTCGGTCGTACCTGAAGCCACCAATACCCGACAATCCAAAACGTCACGCAGACGACAAGTGCCAGCGCCGCTGACAGCAGCAACACCATGGCAAGTTCCGGAATCACGATCATTAACACGACTGAGAGCAGGAACGCACAGACCGCCATTCCCGTCAACCATGGCATGGCCATCAACAGCGGATGTTCGAACGGTTCGTTCGCCATTGCGGTGATCGCCAGATGAGCGGGCAAACCCGTCAGCAGCGCTTCCTGAATCCGTTCGCCGATTCGAAGCTGCAGAATTCGAGGGATCGCTGCCAGTTGCGATCCCAGTTGCCTGTCGATGGAAACTTCTGAAAAATCGACAAGCGTCATGCCTCGTGTGAGCAGATACGACGCCAGGGCGTTTTCGTCTTCCGCGTCAATAACGCCGAACACGGAAACACCCGCCGCAGTTGCTGATTGATATTTGTAAGTTCGCATTATTGTCCCAGATGTCGATATAACTCAGCCGCTGGCCAGAACACCATTGCCGAATACAACAACGCACACCCGCCTGCGACGACGATAAACATTACAAACGGCATCAACAGGCGAACCCATGCAAGATTTCTTTCCAGACGATTGCGATAAAAATCCGCGACACTTCGCAGACGCAACACCAGTCGATCTTCACTCTGCTGAACCTGCTGCAGACACACATCCAGCAAGGGAGGTAAAGAAAGCCGTCTGGATTTTCCTGAGGCGAAGGAGGAATCGGAATTCGATCGGATCCCGTTTCCGTTGCTGATGTTTTGTGATAGTTCGTGGCAGGCATTCTCCAGTCGTGCCGCTCCTGACGCTCCACCTGCCAAAGTCAGCGCTTCGGGTAATGCGATCCCGCGATCCGTCAGCAACGACAACATGCGTGTCAGCGTATAATTCTGCAAATCGCGGACCAGTGGGCGAACTCCAGGCAGCAGCAGGAAGATTTTCTCCGGCCCTTGAAACGCCATCGTGGCCGCACGTCCAGACAGCATCCAGAAACCGGTGAGCAGCAAAAGCCCCACGGGCACCACAAACGTCCACCACGGAGCGGCTTTGTTCCATTCGAGCAGTCGAAGCAACAGCCAGTTGACATCCAGTTGCCACGAATCAATTGTTTCCAGAAATTGTTCGAGTGTCTTCTGTACGAAAAAGATCAGCAGTACGCTGGCAATCAGCACAACGGTCAGCGGATACGCAGCGGCCTGCAGCAACCGATTTCGTAGATTGACAATATCTGCCGCGAAGTCCCCCATCAGTTCCACAGTCATGCTGAGACTATTCGATTGAATTCCAGCACCGATGGCCGAAGCCAGCATTCGCGGCGCGCCGACGGATTCGCGTTCAATCAGTTCAGGCAGCGTTCGTCCCTGACTCAATCCATCCGACAGCGTCTGCATCACTTTCTTCAGCCGTTCACCCCGCCCCGCACCAGCTTGAGCGAGTGATTCTCCCAGCGGCATCCCGGCCTTCACCAGATGACTGATTTCTTCCGACAGGGCCTGCATGTCTTCGAGACTGAGTTTTGATGCGATCATTTATTGGGCCAGAGGAGCAGAGGATGCGTTCCGGGCTGAAAGCTCGATGAGGGGAATGCCCAGAGCAATGCCCTGGGTTTGATTTATCCACCACCGGATTCATTCCGGTGGTTCTCGGGATTCTGCACTACTCGATTGGGGAAAAGCATATGCCTACCGTCGAAAACCGGTGGGCTCACACCCACCGCTCGCCGAACATCTCACATGCCGCTCACTAAATCCCCGATCCCAATACTCGTAATACCTCTTCATAAGTTGTCTCACCATTCGCGACCGCATTCTTCGCCAACTGTGGCAATGTCACCATTCCTGATGCCGCTGCCAACCGAGCGACTTCCGGAGCGTCCAGTCTGTTCAGAATCGCCTTCGCGACTTCCGGAGAATTCGGATTCAGCATCTCCGCCAGAACCAGACGTCCGTGATAGCCGGTTGAACCACATTCGACGCACGTAACTCGATGATCGTGCTGTGTCGGAATTTTGTCTGACGATTTTCCAGATTCGTGAGAAATGAATGAATCAGCCGCAGATGCTGTGGTCTGAGTCTGGCAGGCTGGGCAGATTCGACGCAGCAGTCTTTGACAGATTACAGTTCGCAATCCACTACGGATCAGGTACGGTTCGATCTGCATTTCCAGCAGTCGTGTCAGTGCTTCCGCAGAATTCCCTGCATGAAACGTGGTCAGCACCAGATGCCCCGTCAGCGCCGCTTGAAACGCGGCTTCTGCGGTGGCCGGATCACGAATTTCGCCGACAAAAATCACATCCGGATCCTGCCGCATCAACGAACGCAAACCTGTGGCCAGGTCAAATCCAGCGGCTGGACGGACCTGTGACTGAGTCGCCCCATCGACGGCAACTTCGACTGGATCTTCGAGACTCATAATACAACGCGAGCCAGCAGAATCGGCAATGATGTCCCGCAGACACGCGTAAGCTGTCGTCGTTTTGCCGCTGCCTGAAGGCCCGGTGAGCAAAATCACACCAGCGGTCGCCGCCAAATGCTGCCGAAGTTCTGCTTCCACCTCTTCCGGAAGACCCAACTGCGCAAGCGTTTGCAATTTGTCGTTTTCCGCGAACAAACGGATTGCCGCTTTTTCCCCGTGCAATGTCGGAAACGTGGTAATTCGAACTTCCGAGCGGCTGAATTCCCGCGACACTCGCCCTTCCTGAGGAACATCTGTGCGGTACGTCAACAGTCCGGAAATCACCTTGAGTCTCGCGACAACTCGAGGTGCCAGGTCGCGATCGAAACCGGCGATCGAATGCAGCACACCGTCGATCCGCCACTGTACGATCAGTGCCGATTCCGTTGGCACCAGATGAATATCGCTGGCCCGCGCGCTGCGAGCCTGATCAATCAGCAACGTGACTATCGACGGGACGTAGTCATCGGATGTCGGCGACAGACTCCCAATTGCTTTTGCGAAATGTATTTCCACAGACATTTTTGCGTGGCTCTGGTGAGCGGTGGGTGTTAGCCCACCGGTACTTGATTAGCGTTTTTCGCGATTAAACGCGATTAAAGTAGCCGTCACTCTCCGAGTGACGAATGCCAAAGGCCGCGTTTTGTGGCCTGCCTCCCTCGGAGAGTGAGGTCTACTTTGCCAGATCCACACTGCGTTCAGCAGATGCACCATCATCCGCCGATTGTTCAACATCTTCCGATTTTTCCCGTTGATCCTCATTAAATCGGATACGATTCCCAAACGGGTCGGTCACTTCCACGCAGATACTGTTGTAAAACGTCCGCTCGATTCCCGGTCGCATATAGCCATAGCCGCGAGAAGTGATTGTTTCATGGAAGGCCGCAATCCCCTTCATCCAGACAAACACCGTGGATCCGGGACAGCAATCACCGTGATGCTCAGACAGATGCAGAATCAAATCGCCCTTCGAGATTTGCAGGTAGACCGGGGAGCCATTTTCGAATTTATGTTCCCAATCCACCGCGAATCCAAGGAAACGGATATAAAAATCCTTTGCCTTAACCACATCAAAAATTCGCATGATGGGGATGGTGTTGAGGAAAGTTGAAGTCATGCCGGACATCCCGAGTAAGCTCAAAACAGTTCGTGAATTTCGCGATATCCAAAATCGACCAAAGGAAACGGACGACCTGCCGGGCCGGGCAGGTGCGTATCCAGTTTCAGTCCCAGACTGTGAAACACAGTTGCGATCACATCTCCTGGTTGGACCGGACGATCGGCGGGAACGCCTCCGATCGGATCGCTGGCCCCCACAACCTGTCCACCTTTCACGCCACCGCCGGCAAATCCTACAGTAAAGCACTGAGGCCAATGGTCGCGACCGCCTGCCGGGTTGACTTTCGGAGTGCGACCGAATTCTGCCACATTGCAGACCATCGTATTCGACAACAGTCCCCGCTGATGCAGGTCTTCAATCAACGCCGAATATCCCTGATCGTACATTGGTGCCACAATATCGCGCATCCCTTCAATGGACGTGAAAGGTTTCGAACCATGAATGTCCCAGGTAATTTCATCAAACACGGTCAGGAACGTATTGACCGTAACGAATCGCACACCGGCTTCGACAAGTCGTCTCGCCAGCAGACAGCACTGACCAAAGCGATGCATTCCGTAACGTTCCCGCACCGACTGCGGTTCTTTGGACAGATCAAACGCTTCGCGTGCAGCCGGACTTGTCATCAGGCGATATGCAGCTTCGAAGTTGCGTCCCATCATCGTCGCGTTTTCAGTCGACTCAAAATCTTTGACGGTATTATCGACAAGATCCCGCAGTCTCCGACGGCGTTCCATGCGCACTTCGCCCAGCGATTCCGGTGGCAACAAGTCGGGAACTTTAAAGTCCGCCTTCGACGGATCAGCCATCAATGCAAACGGATCATGCGCCTTGCCGAGAAATCCGCCAGCCTGTCCATTCGGAAGATTCCCGCCTCCGCGACCCATCGGCTCGGGCAGCAAAACGAACGGAGGCAGATCGGTCCGCCGAGGTTTGAGATAACTCACAACAGATCCAGCGTGAGGCGACAGCACGCCACCGGAAAACTGCCGCCCGGTCTGCATCATCTGCCAGCCCGCATCATGGACAGCAGCTCCACTGTGATGACAACTGCGAACCAGTGCCAGATGTTCAGAAACGGACGCCGTCTTTGGTAAGATCTCCGACAACTGATAGGCACCACAACTGGTGGAAATCGGCTTAAACGGACCACGTACTTCTGACGGAGCGTCGGGCTTCATGTCGAAAGTATCAAGCTGACTGGGTGCCCCCAGATTGAAGATCATGATGCAGGAACGTTCGTCATGGCCGTTCGCCACCTGTCCTTGCTCTTTTGCTTCGAGATATCCGGACAGTGACAACCCGGAAACACCCAGCGAACCCACCTGCAAAAAGTCTCGCCGAGTTGTTCCGTCACATGTATGAGCAATTCCGCGTCCGACAAAGTTGAGCATAGCGACCTCATACACCAAAAAACGTCAGAGCTTAGATTCTGACAAACTGGAGAATTCTCGGCGTGTTGATTTAGTAGTCTGGATTGCTATCTGCGGTCGCCTTGAATCTGCGGGAGTCACGTATTCCCACAGATTCGGGACGACCACGGATTGGTTTCCTGCGAGCATATAATTTTGAGATTCGAATTGTGAAGTGCCCGTCGTGTTTGAACTGTTCTCTGGATTCGTTTCGTACCCAGTCCTGTCCCCAGCATAGCATCCTACATGCCCCTGCCTCGCTTCACAACGGTCAGCCAGCCCGATTTGGCTACGGTTTTTCGTCGTTCGCCGAACCCAGCAGTTGACGGAATGCATTCAGCAGGACCGGCTCGACGGTCGGCGATACGTTTGTAGCGACTTCGCTGGTTTCATAGCCTCCCTGTTCATACGCGATGGCGGTGCCGATATAACAGGGGCCGTAGTCACCGTACGCAGCCATCGCGACTTTCAGATCAGGCCGCATCGATTTTGCCGCCAGTTGATATTCGACAAACAATTCCCCCGGAGCATGCAATATTCGAACATCACCCAAAGACAGCATCGGGATATCGATCTGATGGTTGCTCCTGTGGCGGCTGAGCCAAGCCAGTTTCTGCGCGGCCTGAATCGCCGATGGAAGCTTGGCCGATGCCGCCATGACTTCGGCCCGGTAGCGTGTCTCATCAAAGTTGTCCGTAATGGGCAGTGCCACATTGACGGCCTTCCAGGCGACTTGAGTACATGATATCTCCGTTTTCTCAGTAGCATCGAAAGCACGCTTCATGCCATCGGCCAGACGTCCTGCAAGCACCACTCGATTTTCGTAACTGCCGTCGTTGTATTTTCCAGCGCCCAGGTTTCCTCCTGCTCCGTTAAAGTGAACATGCACCGCCGACGGAACAGCCTGCTGACGAATGAAACGGGCGATACCGGGAAAATCGGGACTCGGGATCCCCATGCGATAATAGCTCTGTGGATGAACGGCATAATAACTCAGGACCGCAACGGGAACTTCGGCATTCCAGAATGAGACCACATTGACTATTGGATCAATCGTGCCGACCGGCTCAGCACGCACTTCTGGATCACGAGTTGCGGTATAGCGGGTCACTCGGACCTTGCCATCGGCACCCAGAATGCGGCGGTTCGACGCGACGTCAACAACTTCAGCCGATCCAAATCCCACATGTGTCACCGGCTGCAGATTCTGCATCGCCAGTTTGACAGCATCCGCAGTCCTGTGCATCGCCTGCCGGGAAAATGTGCTGTCAAATGGTCCCGCGTACGTGACCCCTGCGTCGTGGAGAATTTTCTCGGCACTGTAATCCACACGTGGTGCATCATGCTGATGCAGTGCATGGACAGCGACGCGATCGAACGTCGTTCCGGCCGCCGCCGCAATCGCTTCACGCCATTCATCATGCGCTTCGTTGGCAATCCCGATGAAATCGACCGCACACAATACAATCGGAACATCGTTGGCCTTCAGAATGATGCCGCGACTTCGCAAAGTCAGTTCATCGACTCGCTTCACAGGATCGTATGCCATGTAGACGCCGACGGGCGGAGTCACATCAACATCAAATGTCGCCAGCATCACTGTCGCAGAATCCGAATTCTGTCCGATTGCCGTCGATCCACAAAAGGCAACAACTGCTATTAATGAGGCTACCAATACTGGCGGAATCCGCCGGACTTTGTTGGAACCGAATAAATTCACAATTTGACTCCTGACTATTTGTTCTGAAACTCGGGCAGCGGATAGTGCGGCAGTGGAATTGTCTGGGCCTTTTCGGCCAGTTCCTGCAGCCGCAGCCATCCGCGGGTCAGCAGAGTTTCGCGTTCCGCGACATCGGCAGGATCAAAAAGTCGGCGATCAAAATCACCCTCGACGGTGATCGGCGGAAAATCGGCATGAGTGATAAACTGAGCGACCACAGGATTGCATCGCAGATGACGTTCGGGTGCTGCCAGCAATGCGCCGGATGACAACTCGCCCGTGACGAAACGCAAATACAAATCGCTTTCGCGAATGGTCTCGACTTCTTCGCCGCAGACGTCGCACAGATAACCCTGATCGCAACGCGCCATGAGAAATCTTTCAGGTATCCAGAATTCTCGTACGCAGATGTGTCAACAGGCGTACGGCGTGACCGATATCGGCCTTCTGACGGGTACGGTCCTGCGGAATCTCGCGTTCGATGGTGAGTGGCCCCGTATAACCCAGTTCCAGCAGCGTCCGCAGATAAGTTTCCATACCGACGTCGCCATCCCCCAGCGGGACTTCCTGACCCCAGCCTGTGCCACGCGCCTCCGGTGCCGCCCACTTTGCGTCTTTGCAGTGAATGCTGCGGACGAAGTGGCCCACTTTCTTCAAAGCGGCGATCGGTTCGCCGGTTCCGTAGAGGATCATATTGGCCGGATCAAAATTGATGAACAGATTGTTACGACCAACATCGTCAATAAACTGCAGAAGGTGATCGGCTGATTCCTGTCCTGTTTCGAGATTCAGTTGCTGGCCGTTCCCTGCGACGTGGTCCAGCAGATCGCGGGTTGTCGCAATCAGATCCAGATAGCTGGTGGAACCTGTATCGTGCGGTACGAAACCGATATGCAAAGCCACGGTATTGCAGTTCAGCAATCGCGTAAAATCACTGATCTCTTTCATTTCCTGCACGCGCGCCGCGCGCGTGGCTTCCGGCACCAGTCCGACCGTTCGAGCTGACGTGGCAATGTCGGCATAACTTTCGCCTTCGAAACCGCCAAAAACTGCCGTCACTGTGATTCCTGCATCGGCACACGTTTTCAGGAAAGTTTCGGCGGCCGCAGCATTCCGTGTTTCCGCATGAGGCGCGTGCAACTGTATCGTGGGAACGTTCAGCTCCCGAACAACATCCAGATGAACTCCCAGTCCTGCATCAATGGACGCAAAGACGCCAATTGGCCACCGTGTCATAAAAATCTCCCGTGTCGTGAAGTTAATGAAGAAACAACATGTTGGCACCCCGACGCCGCGAACGCAACCCTCCGGGGCTTGAACAAACTCCCATCACACTGAATCGCAGGAATCGCAATCAGGGGACTGACGTCCCACCGCTCGCCTTTGGAACTTTTGACCACCGCTTGACGGACGAGGTGTACTCTGCCAATCTTCGAGTTCCAAAACATTTTCATCGGCATCGCGAAAATTCGGACTCAGAAGGTTTTTCGGTATGTTCAAGGCAAGTGTGTTCCTGACAACGGCGATACTGACAATGGCGACACTGTTTTCGGGTGTAACTGCATCGGCACAATTGAAAAATGCCGAAACGATCGTCTTTCTCGGCGATTCAATCACTCAACAGGGGGCGGGCGAAAAAGGTTATGTGACGTTATTTCGTCAGGCAATCGAGAAATCTCGTCCGGATTCCGGCATCAAGGTGATTGGTGCCGGAATTGGAGGACACAAAGTTCCCGATCTGGAAGCTCGCCTGGACAAAGACGTCCTCGCTCAAAAGCCGAATGTCGTCGTGATCTATATTGGGATCAATGACGTCTGGCATTCGACTCGCGGACAGGGCACCGACATTGCCGCATTCGAAACCGGTCTGCGGAATCTGATCAAGCGCTGCAATGATGCCGATGCCCGCGTCGTGCTGTCAACGCCCAGTGTGATCGGTGAAAAGCACGATGGCACCAATGATCTGGACAAAATGCTGGAGGAGTATTCGAACGTCAGTCGCAAAGTGGCCATGGAAACAGGAGCCACCTTACTGGATCTGCACGCAGCATTTGTTGCAAATCTGAAAGAGTACAATACGGCGAACGAGTCTCAGGGTATACTTACAACAGATGGCGTTCATCTGAACGATGCGGGCAATCGCTTCGTGGCAGTTCGAATGCTGGAGGCCGTCGGAGAAATTGCGACTCGAAAACCCGTTCTGCGGCATGTAGTGGCTTTCAAATTCAAGCCGGACGTAACTGCCGGTCAACTGGATGAAATCAACCGTGCATTTCAGAATCTGAAGATCGCGATTCCGGAAATCAAAGATTTTGAGCGAGGAAGGAACAATAGTCCCGAAGGACTGAACAAAGAATTCACTCACTGTTACCTTGTTACGTTTGCGACGGAAGCCGGTCGGGATGCGTACTTGCCGCATCCGGCACATAAAAAGTTTGTGGAACTGCTGGGTGGAAAACTGGATGAGGCGTTTGTGTTTGATTACTGGACGATAGAATAGTTGGGCTACGTAGGAGGCTGGCCATGTCTTACCGTGCAAGGAACAGAGAACAGGAAATCAACGAGCGATTCCAGGCATGGCTTGGAACGGCGGTGATGATAACTGCGTCAATTTTCGCGGTGTTGATTTTCGCCGATCGAATGGACATGAGACTGTTCACCATGCCAGCCGTCTGGGACACCAGCCGTGGATTTCACTTGTTCCTGTGCTGCGGCATGTTCTTTTTTGCTGCCATTCTGCTCAGATCTCCGCAACAATCCCGTGAGCCCGAATCGACAACGCCTCTTTTCAAGTCGTGTGAATTGCTGACGCGGCCCGGGTGCGAGTTATGTGATGACGCGATGAACGTGTTGATCGCGTTTCAAAATGTCCTGCCACCTATTACCACGATCGATATTACTGACAACCCGCAATTGACACGACAGTTTGGTGAATCGATCCCCATTGTCATGCTCGACGGTCGTGTGAGATTTCGCGGTGCAGTGGATCCGTTGCTGATGCGGCGCATCGTTGATGCGGGTTGCATGCGGCAGCAGTTCGCCGGTTGCCAGGACGATGAACATCACGATGCATCGTCGGGACTGCTCAGGTTCTGATGCGATTCCATTTGTTCCCACGCTTTGGGCAGCGCCATCAGCAGATCGGATGCAATCATCCCGCGCTGTCCCAGCTCGAAAGCTGCCGAATTGCCTGCTCGTCCATGAGCGTTCACAGCCAGCGCCGCAGCTTCAAATGGATTCATTTTCTGCCCCAGCAGTGACGCGACGATTCCGGTCAGCACATCTCCACAGCCAGCGGTGGCCATTCCCGAGTTTCCGGTCGTATTGACAAACAGACGCATTCCATCAGTCACAACCGTGCGTGGCCCTTTGAGTACCACTGTCAGTCCATGACTCTTTGCGAAATCAGCCGCCATCGTTGAGCGTGTTTCGTCGTCATCGTTGATGGGCTGCCCTGTCAGCCGAGAGAACTCACCTGGATGCGGCGTAATGATGCAGGCCGTATTTTTGTTTCGCTGTTCCAGCAGACCACCAGCCGCTGAAAGATTCAGTGCATCGGCATCAAGTACCAGCGGAACCTGGCAGATTTCTAACACAAGTGAGACCAGTTCCATGGCGTTAGTACTCTGCCCAAGTCCGGGACCGATCGCGACGGCGTCTTTGCCCGCAAAGAGTTCTTCGATGCGTGTACGCGGCACTGAGGCGAGTTGTCCGTTCGCATCGGTTTCCAGACCTGCAGTCATTACGCATGGTTCGTAAGCTGCGACAATCGCCTGAATGGATCGCGGAACGGCAGCCGTCACCAGTCCGGAACCGGTACGCAGTGCGGATACTGACGACAAACACATCGCACCGCTCATTCCTTCTGAACCGCCAATGATCAGCACTTTTCCAAAAGTGCCTTTGTGCCCGTCCTCTGGACGATCGGGCAGCATTGGGACCGATTCGTTGGCGAATTGTTCTGACATAAAACTCTTAATTCTTATAGAGAAATAGACATGACTCGTTCATCACTGAGAGATCCCGGCGAGCGGTGGGTGTCAGCCCACCGAGTTGCACGCACGTGGTTTATTCGCCACTGAGTTTACCTCCAATGGTTTTGAGGATTCTGCACTACCGGAATTCCAGATATTTTCGAGTAGTGCAGAATTCCGAGAACCACCGGAATGAATCCGGTGGCGGCTAAGCAACCGTGCATAAGTTTTCAAATTTAACCGTCACCTGCCCGGAATTCGATTCAACGTATAGTACCCAACAGAATGCTGCAGCGGTTCACCGTCGGAACTGCGGATTGCCGGGGCTGCAATTTCATGCACAAAAAGCTCGCGCAAGCCTTTGACGGTCAGTCGCACGTTCAGTCCGTCATCAGAAACAACAGCACCAGTGATTTCAAGATCCTGATTCTGGATTTCGTCACTGCCGTATGATGATTGATATAAGTACGTGTAACTATTCATCGACCAGGATTCCGGATTGGCTGCGGAAATATGGTCAATCGGTTTGGTAAAGACCAGTTCAAAGCCATCCGATTGTGCCCGCATTTCTTTGATCTCGAAGGGGACTCTGCCGGTCCACACTAATCGCTGCAGACCGTACGAGGCCATGCCCAGGCTACTCCAGCCACGATTGGTCAGGCCCACAAACATGCTGCCGTCAGTTCCCTGCGCCATCCTGAGAACCGCAGATGCAAAGCCGCTGCGAAAGGGAAAGCAGGCTCCCTGATATTCGCCGTCGATTTTTTCCAGAAACACGCGGTTTACGCCAGCCTGAGTGAACTCGCCGACAAACAGTTGTCCAGAGAATGGCCCAAATTTTCCGTCGCTGGCATCGAGCATGATGTCTGTCGTGGACTGGCCCATTTTCTTGTACGGGAACCAGACTGCAGGTGGCTTGAGCTGCGAGAAGACTTGTACCGCCTGCGGAACGGGGATTCCATCCGGAACACTCGTGACACCATGAATTGTGGACCCAGGTTCATTCATGGATGCCAGAGCTTCGGCATGATGAAAGAAGGCACCGTCACGCATGTGATGCAGCGTATTTGTTCCGACCCAGTTGCCTTGTTGATCGGTGTAAAACATGTCGCCTGCGGCATTCGCACCAAGTCCACTGGGGGATCGCATTCCGGCACAGACGGGAATCAGTTCTCCACCGGGTGTTACTTTCATCCGCCAGCCGCGCCAAAGTCCCTGACGGTAGTTGAGCACAGGTTCGTGAATGGTGCGTTTGAGTTCCTCTCCTTTCAGGCCGAGACCAATATTCAATGTCAGCCACAGATTGCCGTCGCGATCCAGTTTGGGTCCGTAGGCATATTCGTGGTAGTGGCCGGTGACTCCCCAGCCTTTGGCGACCGTCAGATATTCGTCGGCAACATCGTCTCCGTCCGTGTCACGGAGCTGCGTGAGTTCCGTACGCTGAACTGTATAAAGCGAATCGTTGTGATACAGCAGACCTAGTGGCTCGTGCAACGCGGATGCAAACCGATGATAAGTGACGTGCGATGGCGGATCGTCGTACACACCATCCAGAATCCAGACTTCGCCTTTACGAATGGCCACAGCGACTCGATGATCATCCAGCACGGCGATCCCGCTGACCTCCAATGCCAGTCCATCCGGAGCGGGCTTCCATGTCTTCGCGCGGGAATCCGTCTGAGCCTGCGACGTGCTGACGGAGATGAGTTTGTAGTAATCATTTTCCTGATTTGATGAAGAAACCTGCGCATGCACAAGTTGAGCATCAAAGATTGACGCGAGCAGCAAGAGTACGCATTGTGAAAGGTTTATCGGTGACAAATGAATCATCGTGCCTTGCCACTGTTGAAATATGAATGCAGGTCTTCGGAAACCCTTTTTCTACAGAAAATTGCACGTGAGAAACACTCATACAAGAAAAAACTTGTGGATCGGCAGAAAGTAGGGTGGGACCAGCGAGCGAATGCGAGCGCCGGCCCACCAATGGAAGCTACGACGAGAGCGTTCGCAAACAACCTCCCCCACGTGAAGCGTCTGGGGGAGGTCGGACGAGCGAAGCAACGTCCGGGAGGGGGCGGCTGGCACTGTGGCTTGCACTTTGGCATTGCGGCAAACGCAATGCACGGGATTGAACATTACTCGATATTCACAACTCGCGGACGCCCTCCCCCGGACCATCGCTTCGCTCGGCCTGACCCCTCCCTGCCTTCGGCGGGTGGGGTTGAGAATTGTCGCTGTAAAAACGTAATGGATCACAAAGGCTTCAGAATTCCCGAAGGCTCGTCTCGCCGTCACCAGGCCGATACATTAGGAATCATTCGGCCGGTAGATCTTTGCCATTCGCACTACTCCCTTCCCTGACAACGAGTCCAGGCATGAACATGTTTCATTCTTTGAAGCCTGCAACGCTGGTTTCTTCAACACTCATCTCGTTCTGCTTGCTGCAAGTCGTTGCTGCTCAGGACACTCGCACGACTGAGCCAACTCGGATCGTCCTGGCTGGCGATTCCACGGTCACAGACAACTCGGGCTGGGGAAAGGGATTCGCCGAGTTGCTGAACGAAAACGCTGAGTGCATCAATCTTGCCAAGGGGGGCCGCAGTTCGCGAAGTTATCGCAGTGAAGGCTGGTGGCAGAAGTGTCTCGATGCAAAGCCCGATTATCTGCTGATCCAATTCGGACACAACGATCAGCCGGGAAAGGGGCCGCTGCGTGAATCGGCCGCCGATGAAGCGTTTCGAGACCATCTGCGCACTTTTATCGACGAAGCTCGCTCAGCGGACATCAAGCCAGTGCTTGTGACGTCACTGACGCGGCGGCGATGGACCTCCGATGGCAGGATTGAGCCAACACTTGAGGACTACGCCGAAGCTACATCCTTCGTGGCGAAGGAGCAAGACGTCCCGCTGATCGATTTGCATTCGCTCAGCATTCATCAGTGTGAACAACTCGGCCCGATCCCGTTTCGAGCCTTTGAACCGATGACCGAAAAAGGTGCTGACCATACCCATCTGAACCTCGACGGTAGTCGTGCTGTCGCGACACTTGTGGCCAAGGCGTGCATGGATGCGATGCCGGAATCGGTGAAATGGTTTTCGAGTGAAAAGATCAAAGCTGCCGAAGTGCCGCAGTTGTATTCCAAACATTTGTCGCACGGCAAGTTGCAGCTTGAGGAAACTGATTCCATAGTGACGATTCAACAGTCAGGAAATGTGATTCTGACCTACAACAAGCAATCACCACCGGTGCCCGACGGAATCAACCCGGTTTATGCGAGGTCCGGGTTTCTGCATCCCGTCGCATCACCGGCCGGTCGAGTTGTCACTGAGATCTTTCCGTTCGACCACGCTCATCAGCACGGCATATTTACGGCGTGGGTGAAGACGACATGGCACGACCGCGAAATCGATTTCTGGAATCTCGCCGGCGGTACCGGTCGAGTTCTTCATCAGCGGATCATCAATACGTTTTTGGGCGACGGTCGAATTGGATTTGAAACGGATTTGACTCATCGAGCCGAACAGGATCCTGCGGTTGACATCCTTCGTGAACGCTGGCGGATCACGGCGTTCGCTACGGACGACGCATATCACGGCTTCGATCTGCAGACGACGCAGTACGCTCTCACCGACAAGCCGCTCGTCATTCAGAAGTATCACTATGGCGGCGTAGCACTGCGAGGGCCAGTTCGCTGGTTAGCGGCAAAGGATAGTGATTCCAGGAAGCAGTCCGAGGATTCTCCGATTTCTCTTGTCCGTGAACCCAGTGCATTTCTGAATGACCTTGGTTCCGACCGCATCAAAGGGAACCACGAACATGCTCGCTGGGTGTCGCTCACTGGCCAGATCGACGGCCAACCGGTCACCATCACCGTTCTTTGCCATGGCGACAATTTTCGTTCGCCTCAAGCCGCACGGATTCATCCGACGAAACCGTATTTCGTGTATTCTCCCTGCGTCGATGACGAATTCACTATCGACCGCGATCATCCTTTCACCAGCCGCTACCGATATCTCATCACCGATGCTGCTCCAGACGCACAGTGGCTGAATTCACAATGGGAAGCATGGCACTCTGGCGAGTGAGTCGATGTTACAAGTCCGTGCCAGGCGGCAATGGCATTCACCATCGGTAGCGGATGTCAATCACGCCTTGACCTTCGCCGGTGACTGGAATGATCCATTCCGTGGCATCTTTAACGATCCGGATTTCACCAGCGCTCTTTGGCTCATCAACGATGACCGTTAAACCTTTTTCATCGACGAAGGCCTGCGGTGATGTTTGTGTCAGGCTTTTCCCAGATTGGGCACGAAACCAGAGTGGTTTTTCTGTTGTGGTGTCAGCGGTGTCCAGAATTGTGATGGTTCGCCGCAGTCCGCCGACTTCGTCTGGTTCGATTCGATCCGTGATATTGAACCCGTGAACCGTATAGAGAAATACGGGCACGCCGGTTTTGTCGAGTCGATAGCCAGAGAATTTCGCGCCTGCGAATGCGGCATCGTTCGGCCAGGGAGATGTCTTATCGTCCAGCGCCGCAATGGCAATACTCGGGGGGAAATCGGTCAGACTTTCACCCAACGGATCAGCGGGCGGAGCAAAACGGACGAACCACGTTCCTTCAGCATCCAGAAAACGGCCTCGCCATGCCTGAGCCAGTGCGATGCGTTCGGCATCGAAAGCGAAATGCACGTGCTGCGGGAATCCAACTGCGATCGCGTGCATGCCCGTAACCGGCATAAAGGTTCGCAACAGGATGGGACGATCCACAGGCAACAGTTCATAGTTCTGGTTTCGAGCCTGCTGAATCTTGTCTGGCAACGGTTGGTTGTTCAGATCGTTCAGGTAAGCATGCATCGCGGAGATCTGTAGTTCGACGTCCCCGTTGAGGACATCCTGATTTTGACTTTGACCATTCGGGAAAAACGTGGGCATCCGTGTGCGGGCCTTCAGCGAGCCGGGATCTTTCAGAAAATCGTGCAGCCAGTTTGGATGGATGCGTTTCGTAACTCCTTCAACATCGACGCCGACAGTCCCCGGCAGTGCTTCGCCTTTGAATGCGTGACATTGCACGCAGCCTGTGTCCATCAATTGCCGACCTGCTTCAACTAGAGTCTTCTGATCAGCCTTGGCGAACACATCGGACTCGCCCGCCAGTTTTTTTGTTCCAACATCGGCGTTAGTAAACTCCGCAGGGAGCGATTTCGTGACGCTGCCCGGGAACACCGGCATGTGAATTGTCATAAACGGTCGCACGTTGCCTTTGCCGGCGAGCACATTACCCATCCAGTTTGCCGTCAGTTTGTTTCCAACGCCGGTCAATGTCGGCGGCAAGCGACCTTCGTCACCGATATCCACGTGTCCCACTGTTTCAAAGTACGGTTTACGAAACCGTCCGATACCGCCCATTTGATTTCGTTCGTGGCAGGCATAGCAGTTCTGCTGAAGCAAATGGAATGTGAGCTCATCTGTCCTGTCCACCGTCGCCGCATCACGAATCGACGCCATTGCCGCGTTGAGAGCTGCGTTCTGTGTTTCATCGATCGTCCATCTCAGCTGATTTTTTTGTCGAAGATCGCCTGAATCAACGTTCGTGACGCAGCACTGTTGCTTTGATGTCAAGTTTATGGTGGCGATTGGACCCGCAGGCCGGGGTGCATTGAGCCCTTGAATCGCATGACATGCGGCACAGTTCAGGTCGGAGAACAACTGTCGGCCGTGTGCAATCATCGACGCATTATGTTTTGCAGAGATGTTCGGCGGCAATTCTGGTTTGGTCTGATCCCGAAGCAACCATGCGGCGATGTCAGCCGCATCGACTGCAGTCAGAGCGAAGTTCGGCATCCGACCAGCCGGGCGAGAGTGCTCGGGATTCAGCAGAAAATACGTCAGTGACTGACGCGTAAATTTTTCTGGCAAGACGGAGTGCGGCACGGAATTTATTCTCCGAGCCGCCGATGACAATCCCATTTCCTTAAGTTCATCAGGGGTCAGTTGTTCGAGCATTTCGTCAAGCGGCGATGGCTTGACGGTTGTGACATCGTACTCGGCATCAGGTTCGTGACAGGCGACGCAGCCGATCTGATGATACAGCCGACGACCATTTTCCGCGTTGCCGCGGTTCCAGAATTCCATCGGGACCGGATTTGCACCGGTCGCTTTGATCTCAGCAAACGGCTGCTGCAGGGAACTCAGAAACGCCGCGATCGCATCAGCCGCCGGTTCGCGTTCGTCCGGCGGCAATCCTGTCAGCATATCGGGCATCGTTGTGCCCGGCTTTGAAGCATGCGGCGACAAGAGAAACGATCGCAGCCAGCCGGACTTTAAGCGACTTCCAACGCCATCCAGCACGGGCCCGCGTTTCGGTTTCAACATCACGTCGCTTGAAGCATGGCAAGCTGTGCAACTGAGTTCGGTAATCAGCAGGCGACCCGCTATGACATTGTCAATGTCCGCATGACGCCCGAATCGATCGAAGCCGGACACGAAGTGCACTCGCGCGACGACGTCATCGCCGAACGCAGCGCCATCAGCAATCGGAGTGTCATCAACGAATACCAGAGTTGCTGCAATCCAGACGCATCGATATGCAAGTCTCATCATTGTGCAAACCGCTGGCAAAAGTCGAAAAGGAAATGAATCGGACGAGTCCGGACGACGAACAGGACATCTTACAAAGGACGGCTACGAAGTCACCACCTGCTGGACATTGTCACTTTGCGGAAAATCTAAGAGTGACGCCAGGATCGATCGCCCATTGAACGTCGGATTTCTCAACCCCGCCCGCCGAAGGCAGGGAGGGGTCGGGCCGAGCGAAGCGATGGTTCGGGGGAGGGCCTTCGCGAGTTGTGAATTCTGGATAGGCTTCACGTTCGCCACAACCGACAATGCAAGCCCGCTCCCGGACATCGCTTCGCTCGTCCGACCTCCCCCAGACGCTCCGCGTGGAGGGAGGTTGTTTGCCAACGTCTGGTCGCAGATCTGACAGTTGTTGTTCGAGCGATCTTTATCGGAGCCGAGTCTTTGCCGCGACCTGTTCCTGGCTGGCGATATCCATGCGAGTGATTTTCCAGTGGTCTTCGCGAGGTTCAATTGAAAACACCGCTTCGAAGCGGTTTTTGCGTTCGTGGATGTGGCCCCAATGCTCAACCGTGCCCGAAACTATCCATGTCGATCGGTATTCAAAGCCCGGCCACGCGACTGTCGTCGAAGGTCGCGGAGTTTCTTCGCCAGCTTCGTAATCGATTGACTGGATCCTGGCGACTGCTCCGCTTTGCTCACGCATTTCAAGACTCTGATGCAATTGCAAGTACAAGGTTTCCAGCAGAACGCCATCAACGCTGGTGGCAAGCACGTCGTAGACTCGGCTCTCACTTCCAAAATCCAGTGACCGATACACGCCCCGATGCAGTTTTTGAAAAATCTCCATCGCCTGTTCATGACTCAGTTCCGGTGGATGCTTCCATGGATGGTCGATTCTGAAACCAAACGAATTCAGGGCGGCAATCGCCAGGATCATCGCCGCTCCACTCATCAGCATTCGAAACGAACGTTTCGGAATCCTTAGACTTACCATTGCCAACGATGCAAACACCAAACTGGCAACAGGAATATTCAGCATCGGACGCTGGCCAATTTTTGCGGGCACAGATTCAACAGGTTGCGGAAGTGAGTCCGGCGAGCAGGTCCACTTCAGAACATTATCGACAGCTCGGTGAAATCGCGAGAATTCAAAGCGATCCATTTTGTCCGGGTAAGCAATCACGACGGACTGAATTTTATTCATGGTGGAATAATATTTTTCCCATGTGAGCGTCGCCTCACGCACAACATCGTCGGGCGTCTGATATCTCAGAATGATGCCCACGCGGCCACTGGCCAGACTCACTTTCTGCGCGGCGGCCTGTGCCGCAAAGTCGCGCAGATCCAGTCCGTAGAAATCGATCCGGGAGAATTCCGGCATCACGCGGGAGCCATTGATCGTGACCGGATTCTCGTCACGCAACCAGTCGCGAATCAGAGTCCGGATGGATTCCTGTTCATCAATCTCAACAAAAGATGCGTCACGACTTTTCAGGGGCAGGATGGTCTTCAGTGTCGCAAGCGGGATCAGAATCTCATGTCGAATTTCATTGGGTTCAATGTAAACGAACGAATAGACACTGCTGTAACTGGTAATTCCCAGCGTAGCTTCCCGCTGTTTTGAAAACCACGACTCCCATTCGGCATCCGAAGCGTCGTCCGTGATGGCCTGGTCCCAGTCAAATCGGACTGTGGTCGATGCTCCGGGAATCAGCGATTCCGTCGAGTTCAATGCGGTACCGGATTGATGAATCGTCAGTTTCATTTCACTGGGAATGATGAAATTCTCGTCGCTCATATCCTGCTGAATTGTCAGGAATTCCGGAGGTTCCCTGAACGGAAACTCAAGTTCGTACGTTGCTGTATGCAGCATCATGTCGCTGCTGAGAATCCCTTCAGGCGGAATGTCGAACGGCTTTACGTCCGTGACTTCGCCTTTGATCGGATCGCCTTTCGAATCGCGGACTGTGACTCGCTCCAGCAGGAATGCGCGGTGGTCCGCCAGTCCGCGTTTCAAGTCTTCCGGCGAGATTCGATCCTGATCATTTGGTTCCAGTCCCTGAAACAAAATCAGGTCTTCCGCAAACATCTGAATCCGCACGATCGCTTTCGTGCGTGTCACAAAGATGCTGGCTTCTGTTACAGAAATTGGATGAGTGGTGTTGGCTTCGGCACCGAGACCTGTGGCGCTGGCGATCAGCAGCGTCAGCAGTGCGACGACTGAACTGTACACGCACAAACCTCTACCTCTTAATTCGGGACTATTCCTGAGCGGAGTGAAAGCGGATGAAGACTGTCCTGGAAACAGTCTCTGAAAAAAGTCACGTGTGTCCAAATAACAACTCATCGGTACGAGATATGGCGAGCGGATGCAGAACTACGGCGGTGACTCGCCCATTCGTCAATAGTGCGCAAAGAAAATGGCCGCCCTCATGGACGGCCATCATCAATAACCAGCAAAGCGGAATCAACGTCCCGATCAGAAGAGACTGATCGTTGCGCCGGTTCATGCCTGCGATTCCACCGCTTCAGGCTGTAACGCACCTGACAGCAATTCGCTGAGTTCGGAAGCCGAAGTACCTTCCGGCAAATCCCAGTCGGCCTTCGCGAAAATCTTTGGGACACCATTCTGGACCATTTCAGCAATCTCAGCATTTGAAACGTGCAGCACCGGCACTGTGTCGCCAGGGAGACCGCGAACGACTGATTGAATCCCTGCGCGAGACACAAACGCGGTCATCTGGCATCCACCGGGTCCACTCACATCCAGGCCTATCGCTCGAACGTCGTTGTCAGCGACGTGTCGCGGCAATGCAGACAGTTGATCCTCTGCCCAGAACGACACTGGTTCAGATTCTATCTTGCGTTTGCCCCAACGGTCTTCATTGCCGTACTCGATGTAACGATTCATCACCGTACGATCGAAGTCCGGACAGATGATATCCGCTGTGAACCGTTTCAGGTTTGTCAGATCGAACGTATTGTCGCTGCGTTCATACGGAGCGTACGTTTCCGCGTTCTCCCAATACAGCCTTTCGAACATCCACTGATCTTCGTTTTCGTCACGAGTCGGACCGGGTGGGTCAATTTCGTCGTGACCACAAAACGTGGCCCCTGTGGAATTGAAGTAGTCACCACAGTATTCGATGATTTCTGCCGACGAAATTGGATTCTCGGGAGCAATATGAAACGTCATGCCACGTGCTTCTTTTGTCTCGAACAAACGGCACATGACCGCAGAAACCCATTCCACCGGAATGATGTTGCGTCGTTCTTCACCAGTCATCCTCATCCGAATCGGAGTGTAACGTTTCCCGTCTGGTCCGACCGGCAATGTTGGGATCATCAACGCCATCAAACGCAGATACAGGTAGATCCCGTGGTAGGTATTCGTATATCCCGTGCGAGAATCTCCAGCGATGACCGCAGGTCGATAAACGGTCACGTGGTCAGCAAAATCGATGGCTCGCACAAGCGATTCGGCCATGAACTTGCTTTCTTCGTAGTCATTCCGAAACGTCTGTCCGGCATCCAGACTGCCTTCCATCACGCGGTCGTCCTGGTAACCCGCCACATAAGCCGTGGACACGTAATGAATATCGTGGATTTCCGAATCCCGGCACAGGTTGATCATGTTCTCGGTGCCGTTCAGGTTCGTTCGCCACGGTTCGGCCGTACGATCCTTCCCGTAGAATTCCAGAATCGCAGCGCTGTGAATGATCTTGTCACAGTTTTGCTTCACCCATTCGGTGTCTTCTGCACACAACCCGAAACCTGGTTCCGTGATATCGCCGGACAGGACCACTGGTCGAGGTAACTGGCTGCCCAGTTCGCGTTCCCAGTGCTGCAGAATTTCCTCCATGCGATCGCGAGGTGACTGGCGACGAGAAGGTCTGACCACGACCGCCAATTCATGACCATTCAAAAGTAAATCTCGAACGAGATATCGTCCCACTAATCCTGTGGCACCGGTCAACAATGTATACATCGTCTCTCCTGAATAAATCCGAACTTGCAATCCATCTTCGAGATGCGTTCAGACGGCATTCCCGTGCTTACCGCATGCTCTTTCCGATGACCGCGTATTGAACCATGAAAAAACATGATTCGAAAGGAAATTGTCGCTGACTAGCGAAACTCAACTGGAATCAAGACCACAGCGAACATTCATATACTCAAGTCAGGCATATTTTTCGCAAGCGTCCCAGTTTACCCTGTGGTTTAACGCAACCCAAACGTCCGCGTCTTATTTATCCCGAGTTCATCCCGCAAAAACCTGAATCCAGAGTTTGGTTATCGAGTAGGTGCAAATCTACAAGATGCTGCTATGAAACAATTTACGTCGAATCTATGACTCATATTATGCTGATTTCTGTTTGGTTTCCCCAGCCTTCGATGCAAGCGTTTTCGGACTGCCAATCAATCGCAGTTGAGTCTCACCGGCCAGAATTCCGGCAGTTTTTGCCAGAGCGGCCAGGAACCAGGAACAATCTTCGGTATTCGGATTTTCGAATCAATTCAGGATTTCCCCGTGAATTCGACAACTGCCGACGATATACCTCGCTCTGCCGGAGAATTCCGGCGACTAAACTCTCTGGCCAAACTTTGGGGCACAAGACTTCTATGACATCTTTTTCTGGCGTGATTCCTCCTGTTGTAACTCCAATGTTGACTCCAGATCAGTTGGACGTCCCTGCCGTGGGGCGAATTGTCGAACATCTGATTGCCGGAGGTGTGTCCGGGATTTTTGTACTTGGGACCACAGGTGAAGGGCCGTCACTCACGCAGAAAATGCGTTACGAAATGGTAGAAGTGACCTGCAAAGTGGTTGCCGGTCGAATCCCGGTATTTGTGGGTGTGACCGAGACGTGTCTTGCCGAATCCATCGCCCTCGCAAAACATGCTGCTGCATGTCAAGCCGCAGCGATCGTTTCTGCGGCTCCGTTTTATTTCGATGTTTCTCAGAAAGCACTCGAGGCATGGTTTGACGCACTGGCAACGGCAGCACAACTTCCTCTGATGCTCTACAATATGCCATCGTGTGTAGGCGTCGTACTGGATCCTGGAATCGTGGAGACTTTGTCGCATCATCCAAATATCATCGGGATTAAGGACAGTGGCGGCGACATGTTCTACTTCAAGAATCTGTGCGAAAAATATCGTCAGCGGAAGGACTTCGTGATCTTCATTGGCCCTGAAGAACGGCTGGGAGACGCAGTTGCTCTGGGAGCGGCAGGTGGAGTTTGCGGCGGGGCCAATCTGTTGCCGCATCTGTATACTTCGTTCTATAAAGCAGCAACACTCAATGACAGCGCGACAATTGCAAAGTGCAAAGTTCAAATCCAAAGTGTGTTCAACTCGGTGTACTGTGACACTGACGACAAAATGAATCTGATTCCGGGTTTGAAGCGAGCGATGCACGAACGTGGACTCTGCAGTGCCATGGTGGCACCGCCGTTATTGCCTGTGACCGAAGCTCATGCTTCTAAGATCTGTTCTGCATTGCCTCAACTGGTTGCAGCATCGCAGTTTTGAAATTCCTTTTTGCTGAGACATATTCCGGATGAGTCGTCTATCTGTTTTTGTGATCCCCGCTCTGTTGTGCTTTTTCGCATGGAACTGTTGCATTGTATGCGGCGTGGACGAAAAGCCCGCGAGGGATCTCAAAGACCCACGCATTGGCAGGAAGGTGATGATCACGAAAGCGGGAGCCGAACTGCGGACTCCTCAGGCGACCGTCTGGAAGGGCTACCTCGGAGAAGTCTTCACTGTCGAACTGACGAACGGTGAATGGCTGTGGATCAATGAAAAGGGTGGCTGGTTGTGGGAAGAGGAGACTCTCCCGTTTGATTCTGCGATTGAGATGGTCACACAGCGTATTGATCAGCAAAAGACGGACGAAAATTATCATCTGCGAGGTGTCGCTTATCTGGCTCACAAACAATATGACAAAGCCATCGCTGATTTTAACGAAAGTCTCCGGCTGCAGCCCAAAAACGCCGGTGCTCTGAACAACCGGGGTCAGACCAGCTATTTGAAGGGTGATTACCAGGCAGCAGTAGCCGACTATACTGCGGCCATCGCGATTGATGCCAATAATCCTCTGGTGCTGAACAATCGAGCGCTGGGATATATCGAACTCCACGATCTCTCCAAAGCGATGAACGATATTCAGGCGGCATTGAAACTTGTGCCAAAATATCCAGAGGCCATCAACAATCGCGGCGTGGTGTATCAACAGCTCGAGAAACCCGACGAAGCGATCGCTGACTTCACAGAGGCTCTGAAGCTCGACCCAATGTATGTGGATGCTCTGGAAAATCGCGCCTTTGCGTACGTTCAGAAGAATGATCTGCCAAAAGCGATTGCAGACCTTGAGTCTGCGATTCAGCTCAGTCCGGGTTCCTATGAAGCCGCGAACGATCTGGCGTGGTTGTTGGCGACGACGCCGGAAGATTCCGTGCGAAACAAAGACCGCGCTTTGACCCTTGCAACACAGGCGTGTGCAGCAACCGAATTCAAGCAATGGAATATGCTTGATACACTAGCGGCGGCCTATGCCGAAAATGGCCAGTTCGCAGAAGCAAAGAAGTATCTTGGAACAGCTGTCGAACTGGCACCAAAAGAAGAAAAGCCGCGTCTGCAGAATCATCTGGATATGGTGACCGCAGAAAAACCTGTACGGGATTAGTGTTATGCCGGAATCCGTATCATCTTCGATCCTTGATTGTTCTGCAGTCATGCTGAGAACGTTTCTGGGACGCACGGCAAATCTGCCGCAGATCAGTGATCCCGAACTGAAACTGGAAATCCTGTCTGCACCGGAAATCGTTACAGTCGGTCAAAAGATTGAATTTCGAATTACCGCATATGGATTCAAGCAGCGCGCGACTCACGAGTACATTACTGTCGAAGACCTGCAAATCATTGAAGACCAGATCGACGGCCCTCTTCGTGCGTGGAAACATTCGCAGCAGATTGAGATCGTCGCTGCTGCGCAGTGTCGGCTGACGGATCGGATCGAATTTCAGCCGCCCGGCGGGATGCTCGGTTATCTGCTGACCGAAGCCAAAGTCCTGGATTCCATTCAGGACGGAATGCAGATCCGTTATGATGCCTTAAGCGAGATCATTCGCAGTGGAACTCTGGTATGACACAGTTGCCACAGCGAAGGATTCGGACTTCCGAACGGCGTGAGTCGCAACCGCCAACGGTCGCCATAGCGCTCTTTGTGGGTTTTGTGCTGGCCGCAGCGTTTACTGGTCTGGCAGCGGTTGTAATTCCAGGTGTCCTGCTGATGGTGCTGGCGGGTCTGGGGATGCTCGTTTTCTTCGTGCTGCAATACTTTCTGTGGGCGAAGTGGCTGTACCCGATCGTATTGAAGATGGAACCGGAATCATCGACAGCAACCGATGCAACCAAGCCACTTCCGGACAGAATCCCACCGATGAATCAAGAGCCTGATCCATGATCGTGCCACCGTCATTTCTGTTTCAGTATCAATTGTCAGTGCCACGCATCGATGAACTGCCCGGGAAAAAGGGGCAGTCGTTCAAACTGCCGGACCATGCAAAACTCTTTGTGCCAGCCACCTTGAATGAAGGAGCGGCAGGGCTTGAACTCAAAATGGCATGGAACCCGAACGGGCTGGCCATAGAACTTTCCGTTCATGGCAAGAAACTCGAACCAGCCGGACGACGGCATGATCTAAAGCATTCAGATTATGGACTTGTGCTGATTGATACGCGTCATACTGCCAATGTTCACCGCGCGACGGAATTCTGTACGGCACTGCAGTGCCTGCCCGCCGATGAAGCGGCGGATGACCAGCCGTCTGTGCAACTCGTCGATTTGGCACAGCAACGCAATGCTGCACAGCAACGCAGTTCACGGCGTGAACTGGATGCAAAAAAAGTTGGCATTTACGTCCGGTCGATCAGTGACGGATATCGAATGGAACTCTGGATTCCCGCCGGTCAAATGCCAGGTTTCGCCGAGGCACCTGAAATCGGGCACATGGGATTTTACGTTGTTGTGGAAGACTCAGAGCTTGGCCAGCTACCGCTCAGCATCGGTGACGATTTCCCAATCGCCCATGATCCATCCACATGGCTGCAGTTGAGTCTCAATTGAGCGTTCAGAAAACTCCGCCAAGCACATGGCGATTGTCGGGGATCAGGGTGTCGTCCAGGTTCTGCTCGGCCGGTCTTTCGACCTCCTGAGTTTCTATGGCGACGTTGGTCAGTTCGTCAGCCTGATTCAGAATTCTCGCAGACTGGCAATGCCACCATGCTTCCGCGTCGCGCCAGTTCCAGTCGTTTGCACAGCCGCACTGTTCCAGCGCATCCTGAAGTTCGCGAGGACTTTGATAGCGATCAGCAGCGTTTTTACTCAGACACTTGTCAATGATCTCCGACAGATCTTTGGGGACATTGATTCCCAGATCTTCTAATCGGGGAGGTTGCGTGGTCGCATGAGCGAGAACCAGCATCACGGAATTCTCGTCCTCAAACGGCGGACGTCCGGAGAGCAGATAGAACCCAACGGCTGCCAGGGAATAAATGTCACCGCGAGAATCCGGCTTCTGACCGCGAGCCTGTTCGGGGCACATGAATCGCGGAGAACCCTGGAGTTCTCCACTGGTACAGCAGATTGCATCCGGGCCAAACCTTGCCGGGCGGACAAGACCAAAATCCAGCAACTTGGCGATGTCACAAAGCTGACCACGTTCTGTCAGAAAGATATTGCTGGGTTTGACATCGCGATGCACAAGTCCGCAGCAGTGGGCTTCATGCAGCGCGCCACACAGTTGACGCAGAATGTAGATGACGCGAGCCGGTGACTGCGATCCAAACTGTTCGACCAACTGACGCAGATTCAACCCCTGCAGATATTCCATCGCATAGTAAAACGTGCCATTCGTCGTGCGCCCGTAGTCGTAGACCTGCACGGTATTCCAGTGGGTTAATTGAGCCGTGGCTTTGACTTCACGCTCGAATCTCACCAGCATCCGCCGGTCAGCCGCTCGATCCCTGCGAATCAGCTTGACGGCGCATTTGCGTTTGAGCAATTGATGTTCGGCGAGATAGACATCACCCATTCCGCCGGAACCGATAAGTTCATGCAGCGTATACGGGCCTAGCTGTTTTTGGTCGATAAGCCTGCGTTGCAGTTGTCGATTGATCACACAGCCATAAATTGCGAACCCGAAACCCACAAAGAGCGCCGCAGCGTTGCCGAGCAGAAAGCGGCCTGAAAATGAGTGTTGCGGAATTGCGGAATTCGGTGAGTCCTGTACCACGATGCCAACGGCCAAACCAGCAACGAGGATCACACTCAGAATCGAAAAATGTGACCACGGCAATTTGGCAAGCAGCAGTTCCAGTTTGCGCGCGAACGACGAATCTGGTAGCGCAGGCAACGACTCATCAGCATCCGTGATTTCACTGTTGAGATGAGATTGAATTGTTGGAAATGCCATCGTCGGAAGTTCTGCCGTCGGAACATATTCACGAATTTGTCGTGTGCGCAATTCACACCATTCAAAACGTAGATCGCAAACTGGCTTGAGTGGGTGCAGAAGTCTGAAATCTCAGCATGTTGTTATTCCCGGACGCAGAAAATTCCGGACAATCTTCCATCCGTTGCGAGACGACAACGTCTGCATCCCTGGCAAACCCGCATAAAGCCATGTCCCGCGATGGACGTCGCGATTCGGCAACAGGTCCGATGCAGGAAAGGGTCGGGAGTCTTTTTTGGAGAGTTGCCCGGTGAAAAACGCTGGCCGTTCCGTCCAAAAAAGACTCCCGACCCTCTGCACACACCCTGAGAACCACCGGAATGAATCCGGTGGCGGGGGGAAATCGACAGCTTGCCAGCCCCCCGGTTTTTTCGACCGTAAGCTGAAGTGGCTTCAACGTGATTCCATGCTGCTGCGGATCACTTCTTCCGCGAGAGCTTCGAAGTCGACGCGATTCAGAGATGAGGAGACAAGATCCTGAGCCACGCCTTCGGTACTGCTCATCGCTTCGGCAGTGACCTGTTGACGCATCTTTCTTGCCAGCAGAACTTTCGCCGCTTCTCGTTCGGACACCGTCCCTTCGCGAACGGCGGGAACATTCTTTGCAGACTCAAGTTGCTTTTTGGCTTCTTCCTGCCAACGCTGGGCTTTGCCTGGTTCTTCAAGAATTGAATCGGCAACCATGCCGGTTTCGTTTTCCATGTTCTCGCGGGAACTCATGGAACCTCGACCTCGACCGGATGTGCGATTCTTCGCACCCGGCACTGCACCGTCGAACGTTGACTGAAACAAACCTGCGGAATTGGCAGGGCGATTCGAAGAACCCGACAGGCTGAAGCCCACTGGATCCACAAAGTACTTCGCGACAGAATCTTTAACTTCCTGGTCCTGCGAGACCAGCCACATCACCATGAAAAACGCCATCATGGCCGTTACGAAGTCCGCATAGGCCACTTTCCATGCACCACCACCGCCGCCTGCCATGTCTCACCTTCCCCGTTAATCGTTTACTTCTGAGCATCCACTTCTTTGAGCATTTCGTCGAGTTCTTTGCTCGACGGCCGCACTCCGGATCCGCAGCCGCGTCGCACGTTATCCATGACGGCTCGAGGCGAACCACCACCAGCGAAACCGACGATGGCTGAGGCAATCGTCTTTTGCAACGCCGCTTCGGCATGGCCCAGGCCATCCATCGCACCAGCAAGTGGACCGACCAGACCGTACGACATCAGAATTCCCAGGAACGTACCGACGAGAGCCGCACCAACCTTGTGACCAATTTCTTCCACCGGTCCGCCAATGGCACCCATCGTGACCACGATGCCAAGTACCGCCGCCACAATTCCGAATCCCGGCAAACCGTCGGCTGTCCGAGTCAACGCGGCAACAGCATCATGGTGTTCACTTTCAAAGACGTGAATCTCCGTATCCAACAGTCCCTGCAGGGTGGGGCCGTCATTGCCTTCCATCGCCCCCTGAAGTGCACCGGTGACGAATTCCATCAGATGATGATCGTGCGCGATTTTTGGGTATTTCTGGAAAACTGCGTTGTTGTGGCCTTCGGCGAGAATCGTTTCCCATGCCAGCATTCCGTCTCGCCTGGCGACACGAAACAATTCATAGAGCAATTTGAACGCCTGATTATAGGTTTGCTTACCCACGTTGCCCCCTTTGAGCAGCGTGATCAGGCCTTTCATCACATCTTTCAGTACCTTTGGGGGTGAGCTGCAGATCATGGCCCCCAGTGCGGCTCCACCGATCGTCACGATTTCCGAAGGGTGAATCAATGAGTGCATATGGCCACCAGCCATCGAAAACCCGGTCAAAACCGAGACAATTACGACGATGATTCCCACGATCGGCAGCATTGAATCAGCTCTTTCAAAACGAAGCGTCAGCGCGCAAATACGCTGCTGTTGTCCTGCGCCTTATCGGGCCTTGAAACATTTACTTGCCGGGAAAAATCGGGTTTCCCCCAATTGATGCGTGCGTCGAAGCCAGAGCATCCGCACGACCGTCAAATTTGTGCCCGGAAGCATTATGAATCCACTCCAATCCCGCTCTTTTGAGACAAATTCAGGGGCAATCAGACCGCCCATTGAATGGGTTTCGCTTGAAACCTACAATCCGCCGCGTCACGAAAACCAGACGCGCGGCCCGCGTGGCGGCAATTAGGCCGGGATTGGCTGTTGAGTCACCGATTACTCGTGAGTCAGTAGACGGTGTAAGAAATTCTTCTGTGGGGATACGAATGTTGGATCAGGCTGTTCTTGATACGGTTTCGGGGATTGCTCCGGAAGAGCTTGATGATTGGTACGAATCGCTTGAAGATATCCTGCACCGCTATGGGCCGGAGAAGCTTCGCGAACTGCTCGTTCATCTTCAGGAACGCGCTTACGCTCGCGGCGTGATGCTGCCGTTTACGGCAAATACTCCGTATATCAATACGATTCACCATACTGATCAGATCAAGTTTCCAGGGAATCGCGAACTGGAACGCCGCATCAAGAACATCGTCCGCTGGAACGCGATGGCGATGGTTGTGCGAGCCAACAAGTATTACGACGGCGTCGGCGGGCATATTTCCACGTTCGCTTCGTCGGCGACATTGTATGAGATCGCGCAGAATCATTTCTTCCACGCGCGATCCGGTGACCATACCGGCGACATGGTGTACTTTCAGGGCCATGCTTCCCCCGGCATGTACTCCCGCGCGTTTCTGGAAGGTCGTCTGACAGACGAACATCTACAGAATTTTCGTCGCGAGTTGCCTGCGGGAATTGGCTTGTCGAGCTATCCGCATCCGTGGCTGATGCCCACCTTCTGGCAGTTTCCGACGGTTTCGATGGGCCTCGGCCCGATCTGTTCGATCTACCACGCTCGTTTCCTGCGATACATGGAACATCGTGGCTTGCTGGATACCTCAAAGTCGCGAGTCTGGGCCTACCTTGGCGATGGCGAATGTGACGAACCCGAATCTCTGGGCGCGATCACACTGGCGTCCAGGGAAAATCTCGACAATCTTACCTGGGTGATTAACTGCAACTTGCAGAGGCTGGATGGACCTGTCCGAGGCAATGGCAAAATCATTCAGGAACTGGAAGCTGCATTCCGCGGAGCCGGTTGGAACGTGATCAAGGTCGTCTGGGGTTCCGATTGGGATCCTTTGCTGGATGCTGACGAAGACGGCAAGCTCGTCAAGCGCATGGGCGAAGTCGTGGACGGTCAGTATCAGAAGTACACGGTATCTTCCGGTGAGTACACTCGTCAGCATTTCTTCGGTACAGATCCTGATATTCTGAAGCTGGTTGAACACCTGTCCGACGAAAAGGTCGCATCAATTCGGCGCGGCGGACATGATCCGGAAAAGGTGTACGCCGCGTATCACGCCGCCGTCAACCACAAAGGGGCACCCACGGTTATTCTTGCTAAGACCGTGAAGGGATACGGGCTCGGCGAAGCCGGTGAAGGACAGAACGTCGCTCACAATCAAAAGAAGATAGCCGAAGATGCATTGAAGGCATTTCGCACGCGATTCAATATCCCCGTCAGCGACGCCGAAATTGACAAGCTGCCATTTTATCGACCAGACGCTGACAGCCCGGAAATGGAATATCTCCACGAGCGTCGCAAGGCGTTGGGAGGTTTCATCCCGGAACGACTGGCATGCAGTGAACGACTGGAAGTCCCGCAGCTAAGTGACAAGATTTTCACCGGGAAACCGTTGTTGGCTGGCAGCGATGGCGGCGAAGGATCAACTACTTTAGCTTTGGGCGCGATTGTCCGGGGCATGGTTCGCCACAAATCGATGGGGCAGCGTGTTGTTCCGATTATCCCGGACGAAGCTCGCACGTTCGGCATGGAAGGTTTGTTCGCGTTGTGTGGGATTTATTCCAGCAAAGGCCAGTTGTACGAACCGGTCGATTCAAAGAACACCATGTACTACAAGGAAGCTCGCAACGGCCAGTTGCTTGAAGAAGGCATCAATGAAGCCGGTGCCATGAGTTCCTTTATCGCGGCTGCTTCAGCCTATTCAAACCTGGGCATGAACATGGTGCCGTTCTATGTGTACTATTCCATGTTTGGTTTTCAACGCATCGGCGATTTGATCTGGTGTGCAGCCGACTCTCGCTGTAAAGGTTTCCTCTGCGGTGGGACGTCTGGTCGGACGACTCTCAACGGAGAAGGCCTGCAGCACGAAGACGGTCACAGCCAGTTGATTGCCACGACTGTTCCGTCTCTGCGATCCTACGATCCCGCCTACGGTTACGAACTTGCGGTTATCGTGCAGGATGGGTTGCGTCGCATGTATGCTGAAGGGGAAGAGATCTTCTACTACCTGTCAGTTTACAACGAGAACTACGTTCATCCGCCTATGCCGGATCGCGACGAAGTCGCGAAGGGTATCATTCGCGGCATGTACCGTCTGAGTTCCACAGACAGCGGCGAAGGTCAACGTCATCGCCCGCAACTCTTCGGCAGCGGCACGATTCTTCGCGAAGCAGTTCGCGCTCAGCAGATCCTGAAGGATAAGTACAATATCGGGTCAGATCTGTGGAGTGTCACCAGCTACAGCGAACTGCGTCGTGATGCGATGAATTGTCAGCACTGGAATGATCTTCATCCGAATCAGACACCTCGACGCAGTTATCTGGACGAAACTCTCGATGACGTGACAGGGCCATTTATCTCGACCAGCGACAACGTTCGTCTGGTGGCCGATCAGATTCGTGAATGGATTCCGGGGGAATACATTATCCTCGGAACCGATGGATTCGGACGCAGTGAAACGCGGCCGGAACTGCGTCGTCACTTCGAAATCGATGGAGAATGCACAACCTACGCAGCACTGCGAGGACTGGCTCGTATGGGGGCATTTGATGCAGCAAAACTTCCGGATGTTTTGAAAGACTTGGGAATCGATCCGGAAAAGATCAATCCATTGAATGCGTAGTGAATTTGAGATTCCAAATTTCCAATCTCAGATTTCAAATTATCACCCTGGTTTGCGATTTACTGAACACTGAAATCTGAACACTGAAAACTCTCCCCCATGCCCATCGAATTCAAGTTGCCAGAAGTGTCTGAAGGAGTCACCACAGTTGACGTGGCAGAAGTGCGCGTCAAAGAAGGCGACATGATTGAAGCAGGTGCCGTAGTCTGCGAGGTCGAAACCGACAAGGCCGTGGCGGAAATCAATTGTCCCCACGCAGGCAAAATCTCGAAATTACTAATTAAGTCCGGCGATAAACTCAGCATTGGACAACTGATCCTGCTGATTGAATCCAGCAACGGGGCAGCCGTTGCCGCACCTGCTGCGAAACCCGAGCCCGCGAAACCCGAACCGACCAAAGCCGAGCCGGCCAAAGCCGCAACTCCTGCACCTGCCAGCGCTGCAACCCCGGCACCGGCAAAATCCGCACCGGCACCGGCACCGGCGAAGGCAGCGACACCACCGGCACCCGTCGCGGCGTCCAGTGGACCTGTGGAATTCAAGCTGCCGGAAGTTTCGGAAGGTGTGACGAAAGTCGATGTCGCATCCGTCAACGTAAAAGTCGGCGATACGATCGCCAGCGGTGCCGTGGTTTGCGAAGTGGAAACGGATAAGGCGGTTGCGGAAATCAACTGTCCTCATGCAGGCACGATCACTGCAGTTCACATTCAACCCGGAACCAGTATCACCATTGGCGCACCGTTGATTACGCTCAACGCATCGTCAGCAGCAGTTGCTCCGGCAACCAACCCTTCGCCTGCCAGTCCCTCATCTGTCAGCCCACCACCGATTCCTGCGCAGATCGAAGACCCATCACCGGCAGCAAACGCTCCTGTTACGGCTCCACCATCGACGGCGATGACGATTCCCAAAAGCGATGGGCCGCCAGCGGCTGCAGGGCCGGGCGTCCGCCGATTTGCAAGGAAACTGGGTGTTAACCTGAAGCAAATCAATGGCACCGCAGCCGGTGGTCGCATCACACTCGAAGACGTCGAAGCGTTCGTCCGCAATCGAATGACCTCATCGGGTGTCCCGAATGCGGCATCAAGTCCGGGTTTTGGCATTGTTGAAGCGGCACCGTTGCCAGACTTCAGCAAGTTTGGCCCGGTCGAAAAGGTGCCGATGAATAAGATCTTCCGCATGGCAGCGGCAAATCTGCACACCGCGTGGATCACGATTCCGCATGTCACACAACACGATCTGGCAGATATCACGGAACTGGAATCGGCCAGAAAAAGGTACGTCAAAGCCAACCCTGGCTCACCAAAAATTACGATGACCGCCATCATGATCAAAGCGGTCGTCGGTGCCTTAAAGATGTACCCGAACTTTAACTCCAGCATCAACATGGCAACGGGCGAATTGATTCAGAAACAGTATTATCATATCGGCGTTGCTGTCGATACGCCGAATGGTCTCGTGGTGCCTGTCATCCGCAACTGTGACCAGAAGAACGTGCTGCAGGTCGCCGCAGAATTGACGGACCTGGCTGTTCGAGCACGCGATCGAAAACTCAAGACTGAAGAAATGCAGGGCGGGAGCTTCACGATTACAAATCTTGGAGGAATCGGCGGGACATCGTTTACTCCGATCGTGAACTATCCGGAAGTCGCGATTCTGGGTATGTCTCGAGGCCAGTCGCAGCTATCGATGGAAGACGGCCAGATCACAGAACGCCTGATGCTCCCACTTTCGCTTTCCTACGACCACCGCGCTGTCAACGGAGCCGACGCAGCTCGATTTATCGTCAAACTGTCGGGCAGTCTGACGAATTTCTTCGAGTTGTTTTAGATTCCAATTCAGCGGACCACCAGATTTAATCAGTACTTGACGAACGATATTGCACCGAAAGTGACGTCCCATGGGTAAGCCGACTGGCTTCAAAGAATTCAAACGACAGGTTCCCGTCGATCGCGATCCGTTGTTACGCATTCTGGACTGGAACGAGTTCCACGAACACATGCCGGAGTCTGAATTAAAGACTCAGGGCGCTCGGTGTATGGATTGCGGCGTCCCGTTCTGCCACACCGGCGATCTGATGGCCAATATGGCGTCGGGCTGTCCGGTCAATAACCTCATCCCCGAATGGAACGATCTGGTGTATCAGGGACGGTGGCGTGACGCGCTGGATCGCCTGCACAAGACAAACAATTTTCCGGAATTCACGGGCCGCGTTTGTCCGGCACCGTGTGAAGGTTCGTGCTGCCTGAGCGTCATTGAGCCAGCCGTTACGATAAAAAATATTGAATGTGCGATCATCGATCATGCATTCGAAATGGGCTGGGTGATTCCCGAACCACCGCAGGTTCGCACGGGCCGGAAAGTGGCGGTCGTTGGATCCGGACCTGCCGGTCTCGCCGCTGCCGCACAGCTCAACAAAGCCGGGCACTGGGTAACGGTTTATGAACGCGATGATCGAGTCGGCGGATTGCTGATGTATGGCATCCCGAATATGAAGCTGGAAAAACATGACGTTGTGGATCGTCGTGTTCGCATCATGGAGCAGGAAGGTATCACCTTTTTCACCAGCACCACCATCGGAACCGATATCCCCGCTTCACAATTGCTCGAAGACTTTGACGCCGTCGTCCTGGCTACCGGGTCAACTCGCCCACGCGATCTGCCTGGTTCCGGCAGGGAACTCAAGGGAATTCATTTCGCGATGGATTTCCTGCGACAGAATACCCGCAGCCTGCTCGACAGCCAGCTCAAAGACGGAAACTACATCAGCGCCAAAGACAAGCATGTTATTGTGATCGGTGGTGGTGACACGGGCAACGACTGTCTGGGGACATCAATGCGACACGGATGCAAGTCGCTGGTAAACTTTGAAATCGTTGAAAAGCCGCCGCTGCAGCGATCGTCGAATAATCCGTGGCCGCAATGGCCGCGCGTGTATCGAGTCGATTACGGCCACGAAGAAGCCGCAGCAAAGTTCGGCGATGATCCTCGAGCGTTCTGTATCCAGACGGCCGAGTTTGTGGATGACGGCAACGGCAACGTCAAAGCGGTAAAAACGATTGAAGTCGACTGGCAGGTCATGACCGAAGGCGGTCCGCCATTCGTACCGATTCCGGGGACCGAAAAGGAATATCCCGCAGATCTGGTCTTCCTCGCCCTCGGCTTCCTTGGCCCCGAACATCCTGTAGCGGACCAGCTTGGCGTGAAGGTCAAAGAAGGCCGAGGCGGAATGAGCTGGTACGATTCAGAACATGAAAAGTACACAACCGACAACGAAAAAGTCTTCGTTGCCGGCGACTGCCGCCGCGGGCAAAGTCTCGTCGTCTGGGCCATCAACGAAGGCCGCGGCGCGGCCAGAGAAGTTGATCGCTATCTGATGGGCACGACAGACCTGCCGTAAGATCGCTCGATCAATAAGAGTCGTAGTTCTCAACCCCGCCCGCCGAAGGCAGGGAGGGGTCGGGCCGAGCGAAGCGATGGTCCGGGGGAGGGCCTGCACAAGTTGTGAATTCTGCATTGGCATCGCGTTTGCCACAAACCATTGTGCAAGCCCCCTCCCGGACTTTGCTACGCTCGTCCGACCTCCCCCAAAGCTTGCGCTTGGGGGAGGTTGACTGGCCCGCTGCCGACTCGTCTGGCATGAGCCACAGTTTTTCATCTTGCGTTCCGACTCGACGCGGCGAACCGTGAGACGCTATTCCTTCAACAATTTTTCGATCGTCTCACGGATGCCGGATCCGCCTTTGGACCATAGGGCCAGCCTGCCGGATTTATCTACAACCCAGGTCGTCGGGAACAAGGTGACTCCCCAGTTCGCGCAATACGGGCCGCGAGAAGGTTCCAAAATTAAAGTGCCGTGGTAGCTGGCGGCCTTCGCGTTCTCGACAAACTCGCGTTGCTTCCCCGTCGCCACGATCGTGATCAGTTCAAGGGGCTGGCCTTGGAATTTTTCGGCGAGGTTTTGATGCGGCAGATTTAGGGCTTTGTTGTAGGTGTCCTGGTGGAACATAAGCACAACCACTGTGCCTTGATGATCACTCAGGCGAAATACTTTGCCATTGACATCTTTCGCTTCAATCTGCGGAGCGGGCTGGCCAACGTTGACGTGATCAATCGCGAATCGCAGTGCTTTAGCGTCCTGGCCGAACGTATGCTCAAAGGCATGCGGATGGATCAGGTCAGCGTACTCTTTTTCGACTGTGTCAAGCCATTCGCCAGCTTGTCCGCGCAGGTCGTTCTCATCGATTGCCTTTAACTCGTTCACACGTTGCTGCATAGCTTCGGCCTTCCGTCCAGACGCGCCAGCAGATGTTTCATCAGGATCAAGTCGTGATGCCACCTTCATACCCGCTGCGTATTGTTCGAGAAAGGGCAAGGCGTGCAGGTATCGCAGTTGCTCCTTCGCACGTTCAGCCCGAGTCAACAACGCGGAGGCTCGCACAACCGGGTATGGACTTCTACCGGAGGCCATTTGAAGCAGATCGTCGGGTCGAGGAACTGGAGGCCCCCCAGGTGTCAGACTTCGGAACGTATCGATCAGGTCTTCATGTACCATGTAGTGATCAATTAATCGCTCGATCATTTCAACTCCTGCGTTCCCGATGACGGACCCTGGATCGGCAACACTGTTGGCACCCCCCAGCACATGCACAGCAGCCTGTACGGCTGGTCTTTCACCTCGGAACTGTTCTTCAAATGCCAGATACTTTGCGGTCATGACATTGCGAGGATCCAGTCGCTCCCGCTCTTCAGGCGACATCGCCGCGTAGTACTTCTCGCTTTGTTGACGGTCTTCGGCCTCAAGTTCAGCAAACGCCTGCTCGGCCTGTATGCTGGTCGCAGTTCCGTTAGAAGCATTTCGCTCCGGGCCAAGCTCCCAATCCACGTCGGCAACGTCGTCCGTCAACATTGTTACTCCCACAACCTGACTGTTGTTGCCGGTGAACGGAGCTGGCGCGATCCCTTTGGCCATGTACCAGACGGACTTGTCGCCGTCTCGATGTGCCCCGATCGCTCGCACGGATGCTCGAGAGTCTCGTGGCAGCCGCATCTCATAATTGCCATTCGCGTCGGTCAGAACGGTCGCCAGATCTTCATGGCTATTTTCCAGTCGGATACTTCCGGTCACTTCAAGATCTTTCACGGGTTCGCCATCGTCCCACCGAGCAGTTCCGGTGATCCGATGGGATTCAGATTCATGCAGGTCAATTTCCTCAATGGAACGTTCTGGTTGCAGCTTGAGCGCTAACGGTACGACCAGAGGCGGACGGTTGCCCGAAACGGATTCAAAACCTCCGGCTCTGTCGTACACTAACACCGTTTCGTGGACACGAATCATGCAGTTACCCGAAGCTGGTAACAGTGTAAACGCTCCGTTCTCGTCAGTGACCGCGACTCTCGACCATGTCGGGAGCAATCCTTTCAGTCTATAGGTCTGGGCTTTCAATTCTACGACAACGCCCTTTGCTGGCTGGTTGTGAAGGTCAAGAACTCGGCCACTGATAATCTTACCGGGCGAGAGCGTTATTTCTCCCACATCGCTTTGATCGGGCAGAACGGAAACAAATAACGGCGAATGGTCGGCAGCGTAAATCGCCAGTTCCGCGTCGGAGTTTGTCGGGACATCAATCTCGATGTTTCCATCGTCACCGACTCCTATGCCGGAAGAGAGCCAGGTCTGCTCCGATTTTGTTGACCTCGCCCATGCTTTCACGACGGCACGGATTGGATTTTCGTTCGAGCCCAGAATCTGCCCGGTGATTTTTCGTCCGGGAGATAGCTTTACGGCTTCGAGTTCGATGATCCGCATCACGGCGACACTACCCAGTGACGGCCAGAATTCACTGCCTCCTTGAGTAAATCCGCGTTTGTCGGCTTTCTGGACTCCAATGCAGAATCGCGACGGCTGTTTGCCGAGATCGCTGACATCCACCGTGTAACGTCCGTTTTCATCGGTGGTGCATTGCCACGTCCGGATCGTCGCATTCTGCCGTGTTTGTTGAGTCTCGCCTTGAAAATTCCACAGCTTGATCAAAACCTCAGCACCGGCAATTGGCGTTCCTACTTCATCTGTTATCGTGCCCGTTACGGGTTGTGTGAGTTCGATCATCTCGTTGTCGGGCGGGATGTTTTGTGCTGTCTTCGTGTCCGGAATCTTTGATGAATCCTGATTCGGCTTAGCTGGAATTGCAGCCTCTGGCGGTTGAGTTGAAACCGTCGAATTCGCCGCCGGTGCCGTGGCGAGCGGGCGGATGATTCCGAGCAACAAGGCCAGACCTATGAACACCGTCATCACAAAGCCGCGATAACTTTTCGATTCGCGGCGGCGGTCGGCGGCGGCAGAAAGAATCGATTGCAAACGAAGCTTCATTGGGGGTTCTGCCATTGAAACGGCCGCAGTCAACGGCATGATGCGACTACTGACTGCTCCTGCAATCTCAACCAGGCACTGACCGTAATCTGGACCGCAGAAGCCGCAGTCAATCACCCGATCATCACACGCGCGTTCGCGATCCAGGACGCCTCGGCGAGCCGCCCACCAAACCAGCGGATTGAACCACGCCACGCAAATCGCCAGTCGCCCGATCCAGTGCCACAATACGTCACGTCGTTCAATATGAGCCAACTCGTGAGTCATCACCATCTGCAACTTGTCGCGCGACCACTCAATTGCTGCCTTCGGCAAAACGACTACGGGACGCAACGTCCCCGCTGTGAACGGTACCAGCACTTCGTTCGAAAGATGCAACTGGGGAACCTGCGATATCCCAAGCCGCAGACACGCCATTCCGGCAGCCTCAGCTATGTGTGACGGAATGTTTCTTGACGACTTCTCAATGATTGCTCGACAGGCAATGACGCTGCGCAGAAATCCGGCCAGCATGACCACCAGCACCAACAACCATGCCGCCGTAAGAGATTCCGCGAAACGGAATTTCCGAGCCGACGTTGCTACGGAGATTGCATCACCTGAAGCCTCTTCAGATGTCACTGTGCCTACCGTGCTGCAATATGATTCGTCTGTCGTCAAATCAACGTCGAGAGCTTGATTCACCGCGGGATCGTCATCCTTTACCGTGACCTGCTGTGCGACTGGGGCGGTCATCGCCTGCCATGTTGAGCCACTCACGGCTGTTACATCAACCCTTTGCGCAGGCGAGGGACTTCGCAATGGCACACCGGGAATCAACGCCAGCACGAAAACGCTTATAAGAATTGCACTACACGTAGCCTGCCAGACACCAGACGTCGTTGACGCACTGCGATGGCGAAGCAGCCAAGTGATCAGCAGACAAGCCAAACACAACAACGTGCTGACTGTGACCACTCCCGGAAGTTGTTCGATGGAGAGCTTTTCAAGCCAATGACCAATCTGCAGCAAACTCATGATCGATTCTCCTCTCGAGCTTTTTGAATCATGTCGGTCATTTCCTGCAACTGCTCGTCCGACAGATTCCCCGCCGTGACATCCAGCAGCGCCGCGACAGCATCGGTAGGCGAACCGCCAAATACGGAACTCAGCAACCGCTGTATCGCGGTCCGCCTGGCCTTTTCCTGCCCAGCCGCAGGACGATACAGATACTTCTGCCCAACTTGCCGATACTTCAGCCAACTCTTTTGCACCAGCAGATTCATGGTCGCACGCACAGCCGAATAGCTGGGCGGATTCTGCAGCCGAGACTTCACATCACTAACACTCGCTTCCCCCAGCGCCAGCACCGTCTCAAAAATCTGCCTCTCCCGCTTTCCAAGTTCCAGCGGTGTTTTCTTCGCATTACTCATGACTCCTCCACACGATGACTCAGGTGCTGATAAATTAGCACATGGTGCTAGTATTTCAGCATCATGCAAAGTTGTCAAGACGGTGTGGTGAGATTTTGAAGACTTCCGTTGATGGCCGCCGTCTCTATCGGAACGGAATCGCAACTTTGCATTCCAGCGCCACATCTATCCGAAGTGGTAGCCCGAAGCGTGAGTTTTGAAGTTGCGCGTTTCATAAGGGCTGGAAGCCCGGCACATCGTCAGCCGGTGGCGTGAGCCACCGGAATACGGAACCAACAGCGATTCAGGCCTGACGGGCCGACACAATCGCCAGTGTGTCGGCCTTTCAGGCCTCAGATTTTCGATTCTCGTAGGTCGGTGGCTCACCTGCATTGAATATGTCGGCCCTCCGGGCCTGAAATGCAAAACTTCAAAAAGCGTCAGCGAGGCGAAGTCCAGATCTGTGTTCCCTTGCTTACGCTGCGGGCTTCAAAAAGTGCGCACCTTCAAAGCTGACGCTTCGGGTTGCAAAAACGTTCGGTTTCCGCCGATACTGGTGCCGTCCAATTAAGGCCGCGACTTCAATACAAAACAATCGCTCGGCCTGGGCCGGAGTGGCAGTCGCGAATTCGTGTCGGGGCGAATAGAAAGTAGCCGCTCTTCGGAATGCTGCCAACGTTGCTCAGGAATTCGATGCCGACCATGTCGTTGCCGCCGAGTGTCCAATAGGTCATCAACGCCCGACGAGGATCGACTCCCCCAAGATCCGGTGCGTCTGTGGCAATACAACGGATTCCTTTGCGATGCAGATAATTGATCGCGTCCGGTCCAGGAACAGGCCAGCCTTCAGTGTTTCCCGTGAGCGGCTCCTGCCAGACTCCTTTGTCATCCGGAGCTGGTTTGAAGGTTCGATCAAGATGACCCGTGTGGAGCACAACAATCTGGCCAGCACGGAATTCCCCGTTGACGGCTTCATCGGCCTTGAGCAAATCGACAGTAATCTCCGGTGAAGTCGGCCATGTAGATTTTTCGGTCGTTCCGATCACACTTTGCACATCCACAACTCGCGATTCGCCGCAAGTCCAGTCGAGCGGCACTTTTTCTGTTGTGCGGGAGCTGAAGCCTCGCTTTCCGTATCGAGATTCGTAGTCCATCAACCATCCTCGAACCTCCGCAGAATACTCAACGGTAGCGCCTTCAGGAGGCAATGCAAATGTCGGCGTAATCAAATGCGTCCCGGCGGTTGCATCCATCAGGTGCGTGTGATGCCATGCGTCAAGGTCAGGGGAATACAGAAAATCGACCTTCAGATAGACCTGCCGGTGCCGTCCGGCGAGTACACCGGGATGCGTGACCGGGAGATTCATTGCAAGGATTGGCGACAGATCAAGAGCCCGCTTGTTGCGAGCAGATTCAATCAATCGTCGTGGAAGTTCACCGCCGACAACAGCGAAGGCCCGCGTTTCGGAATACAGACCGTTTGCATGTTTCGGTCCCAACATGCAGTAGAACGCACCGGTGGCGGGCAACTGACCCAGATTCGTGGCTCCTTCCGTCCAGATCATGCCATGTCGCAGGCCGGCATAGTGCGTCGGTTCCGCCAGATTCGGCATTGGTCCCATGCTGGCGCTGTCAGTGCCCAGCGTCATCACACCTCGCTTTGCCAGGAATTCCATCGTGTCAGGATCGGGATCCGGATAACCCGGCACCTTTCGATCCACAACATCGGCGATATAGTGATGGCCGTCCGGAAATGGACGATAATAGGTGTCGGAATAGTCACTGCGAAACAGAACGACGTCTCCAAACCTCAATCGTCGATGCTGTTTTTCAAAGCGTTCGATATGCGATGGCAGAACCAGTGGACTGACGCCGTTTGGTGCTTTATCCAGCAGATCACGTACATCAACCACGCACGCTTCACCACCAAACTGCCATGCTTCAATCTTGTCGGTATAAGAAAGGCCAAACGGTCCGGATTTCTCGCGGTTCAGTTCCGGCCGCATCACGGAATGTGGCGGCACATCGAGTTGCGTCCCCGTGTTTCCATCGATCAGCAACACGTCCATATTGTACGGACTGTTCGGCCCGATCGATTGCTCATGGATCAGTTGAAATCTTGGAAACGGATGCGCCGGCCATGTGGCCGGATATTCCGGTGCTACAAGCAGCGAGCAATCGACGAACCGGACATGCTGTGCGTTATTGTCCTGGGCGGTCAGGGAATCGGCGATCGTACCGCAGACCATGAGCGACGCACACAACCTGATCACCCGCAACGCAGCAAGTGAACGGGGGTTAAACAAAGAAATCCACATCATGGCATCACTCTCCTTGAAGGACTGAGAACAGGAAGATGGAATCGCACTATCTTCCTGTCTCAAATTTTCCTGTCAATTTGTTATGACGCCCGACCTTCGGTGGAAACGCGGGTTCCGATGCGTTCGCCGGAGACAGCGCGGGCGATGTTGCCGACTTTTTTGTAGTTGAACACAATGATGTCGATATTGTGTTCCATGCAGTGGTGCATCGCCTGAGCGTCCATAACCTGGAGGTTTTGGTCGAGCACTTCGCGGAAGGAGATATCGCTGTAGCGAATGGCGTGTGGATTTTTCATCGGGTCTTCGGAGTATACGCCGTCCACTTTTGTCCCCTTGAGAACCACGTCCGCATCAATCTCACGTGCTCGCAGCGCAGCAGCGGTATCGGTGGTTACGAAAGGACTTCCGGTGCCGGCCGCCAGAATCACGACACGACCTTTTTCCAGATGTCGCAGGCAACGACGGCGAATGAAAGGTTCCGCCACGCCTTCCATCCGAATGGCGCTTTGAAGTCGCGTGGGAACGCCCACACTTTCAAGTGCATCCTGAAGTGCCAGCCCGTTGATCACGGTCGCCAGCATTCCCATGTAGTGCGCGGTTGACGGAACAATCTGCTGACTGATATCTGCGAACTGTTTGCCGCGCAGAATGTTTCCACCGCCGCAGACAATCGCCAACTGGACACCCCCCTGCATGACGTCACGAATCTGCTCGGCAACAGATGACAGTTCTGCCATACTGATGCCGGATTCTCCTTCGCGACAAAAACTCTCACCGCTGATCTTCAGCAGCACACGCTTGTAGGCAGGTCGCGAAGTAGAAACAGACATTTAAGAATTCCTTCGTGTGGTGTAAGCCCTGCTTGATGAATAAGAGTCGTACTTCACAACCTCTCCCGCCGAAGGCAGGGAGGGGTCGGGCCGAGCGAAGTGATGGTCCGGGGGAGGGCGGGCGAGGACTGCAAATAACGAATCACTTTAAGCAAAACGACAACCACTCCCCCCTCCCGGACATTGCTTCGCTTGTCCGACCTCCCCCAAAGCTTCGCTTGGGGGAGGTGGATTTCTGCAGTCTCACTCGTCAGGGGACTGATGTTTTCTGCTCGCCGGAAGAGCAAATCACTAGCCTGCTCCAACCTTCCAGCGATAGAACTTCACGGCGTCGATACCAGCATCTGCAATCGCCTGGCTGACCGTTTTGCTGTCGTCCTTTGCGAACGGCTGCATCAGCAGGACACCCTGTTCTGCGTAGAAGACCTTCATGCGGCCATCGACCATCTTTTCGATAATGTTCTCGGGCTTTTTGGAGGCTCGTGCTTCTTCCACCAGACGATCACGTTCCGCTTTGATGATCGATTGCTCCAGATCCTCGGGTTTCGTCACCGTCGGATTGAGTCCCGCGATGTGCATCGCCACGTCTTTCAGGATGTCGCCGGACTTCGGCGTACCGGATGCGACAAACAGCACCCCGGTTTTGTAATCGTGATGTACGTAACCGCCGACCGGGCCTTTCACGCGAACAATTCGATTGACGACAATCTTCTCGCGAATTTTGTTGACGATTTCTTCGTACTGCTCCTGAAACGTCTGGCTGGCACCGGCACCTTTTTGAGCCATCAATGCAGCAGCGTCGGCAGCACCAGGTCCGGCAAGCAGTTGATCGGCCATGGCCTGACCAAATTTCCGCATGACTTCACCAGTTGCGACCGGAGACGATTCGCACTGAATCTCAACCATCGCAGCTTCAGACGCATCTGGTTTTGAAGCGATAAAGACGCGACCTTCCGCCGTGACGTTGTCCGCGCGTTTTTCCTGAACTTTCTTGAACATTTCCCGCAGGATCTGCATCGCTTTGGCTTCGTCGCCACCAGCTTCAGTCAATGCTTTTTTGCACTCCATCATCGGAAGGTCAGTTTTTTCGCGAAGTGCTTTAACCGCAGCGGCTGTAATTTCCGCCATTGGAATCTCCTTGAGTCTTTGATCGGGTCACATGATTCAGTGACCGGACACCACTCGATCACGAGTGTTAACAAAATGTGTTGAGGATTTATGAACGAGAGGTGTTGATTTGCCAATTGTGCAAACGCAATCCACGATGAAACCCAGGATCCGGAGACTGACGTCTCACGGCTCGCCGGGATCCGGCGAGCGGGCGACGTCAGTCCCCTGAATTGTGATACCTGCGATTCGGCAACTACCGGATCGACGGCACGGCCTTTGGTTCATCGGATGGAGGTGCGTCGTCTGACTTCTTCTTCGGATCGTCCGGACGCATGCTGCGTCCCTGTTTGATGGAATCAGACAGATGGTGAATGACAAGTCGAATAGAACGCAGACTGTCGTCGTTGCCTGGAATCGGCAAATCGACCATATCCGGATCGGAATCCGTATCGATCAACGCCACAATCTTGATGCCCAGCAGACGAGCTTCATGGACGGCATTCTTCTCCTTCGTCGGATCAACAATGACCAGGCATTCCGGCAGTCGATTCATCTCCCGCATCCCATTCAGGTTGCGATAGATCTTGCTGTATTCACGATTCAGCGTTGACTGCATCTTCTTGGAGTAGTTCTTGATCTCGCCGGTCGCGCGGAGATTTTCGAGTTCTTCCAGACGCTTCAGTCGCGTGCGAATCGTACGGAAATTCGTCAATGTTCCGCCCAGCCAGCGTTCGGTGCAGTACGGCATTTTGCAGTCTTCTGCCAGTTCTTCGATCGCAGCGCCGGCCTGACGTTTTGTTCCCACGAACAGGATCAGTCCACCCTGAGCGGCGACTTTGAGCAAATACTTCTTTGCTCGAATTAAACCGCGGATGGTTTCCTTGATATCGATAATATGAATCTGGTTACGACGACCGTAGATGTACGGTCGCATTTTAGGGTTCCAGCGACTGGATCGGTGTCCATAGTGAACGCCAGCTTCCAGAATCTCTTTTACCACAATCTCAGCCATTGCCGATCTCCTGTGATCTGCGGCGGCATGCCGCAGCGAGCAACCCTGTCGGGGACTCGCACAGAACAATTGTGTGAATGTCGAAATGCGAAACCGCAATTCGGCACACAGCACGTCACCGGGAATCCGGAGGTGACAAAATCCGGCGAGACCGCTCTGGATCCCAAAATTCGAAGCCGCGAAGGATATCGATGTTTGGAACCAGCGTCAAACGGCGTTTCTGAGTGAGAAAGCAGGGCATGTGGACCACCAAATGAACTTTTCGCCGACAATCCTGCCAGGAATCATCCAATTCCGACGAACACCCTTGGTTCCGGCATCCAGTTTCTGAAGGCATTTGCCGGACTGAAATTTCTCTGAACGGTCAGGTCCAGGGCCTGTGGTGTGTGCAGAGGGTCGGGAGTCTTGTTCGGACGGAAATGCCAGCGTTCTTACCAGGCAACTCTCCAAAAAAGACTCCCGACCCTTTCCTTCGATCGCCGGAGTGAGCTTGACCGTTTGTGGTCATGTGGGTGAGAATCCTGCTGGCAATTGGTGGTGATCTCGTTTCAACCGTTTCTCTCAACAGTGAAAGAGTTTTCGATGTTTCTGGCGCGATTTAAAAATCTGCTGCTCGCATCTGCAGTGATGCTGGGCGGCTTGTGTGGTGTTGCTGCGGCTCAAACGGCTGATACGAAAGTCCTGAGCAATCAAATCCTTCCCAAAGATACATATTTCTACATGTCGATGCCGAGTGTAGAAGAATTCAAGGCGGCGTTTAAAGGATCTTCGGCCGGACGATTGTTCGATGATCCCGCGCTGGAAGAATTTAAGGCAGAAGTCAAGAACGCCCTGGGCAGTGAATTGGACGACAGCTTGTCGAAGGTTCAGGATGCAGTGGGCCTGACTGTGGAGGAACTGATGGAGATTCCGACCGGCGAAGTCGCCATTGCCTTCTCGAAAGCTTCGAGCAAAATGGGTCTGATCGTCTTCGTGGACTACGGTACGCATGAGTCCGAAGTCCGCAGTTTACTTGAGAAAGCCGAAGTGGAATTGAAGAAGTCGGACGATCTTGATGCCAGCATGGTTGAGCACGATGGGACCGAGCTGACGATGTACACGGTGACGAGTAATATCGCAAAGCAGACTCCGCTGCTCAAAGAATTTGGCTGGTTCATGAAAGACGAACGGCTTGTGATTTCCAGCAGCAGTGCGCTGCTGAAGATGACGCTCGATAACTGGGCTGGCGACTCCGAGAAAACTCTGACTCATAACAGCGTCTATACCTATATCATGGAGAAGTGCGAATCCACTCCCGGTGCCGGATTGATGACGACCTACGTCGATCCCATCGGCCTGTTCACGGCCCTGGTGCAAACCGGATCACTCGGGCCGAATGGCGCTGCTGCAGGCATGGCGATCGGCTTCCTGCCGACATTGGGCCTCAATCAATTGAAAGGCATGGGATCATCCGGTGAAATGGGTGCAGGCGAATTTGAAGGTGTGTCTCGATCATTCCTGTACTGCGAACAACCGCCCCAGGCGGTGATGCAGGTGTTTCAGCTTGATACCGTTGACGTGAAACCACCGTCGTGGGTCAAAGAAACCGCGAGTGCCTGGATGGCGACGAAGTGGAAAGTCGGAGAAGCCTACACGGCCATCGAGACTCTGTTTGATATGTTTCAGGGTGCCGGTGCGTTTGAAAGCACGATCGACTCATTTTCGGATCAGGGGCCAGGGATTCACATTAAGAAGGATCTGATCGATCAACTGGATGGGAATATCCATTTTGTGAGTTCGCCAGGCGATCGCACTTCGAACGCGGTCTCAGACGACATGCTCATCGCTGTCGGTGTCAAGGACAATCAGAAATTTGCAGATCTTCTCAACAAGGTAACGGCCGAGAAGTTTCCCGGTGAAACTCGAGAACTGAACGGTGCGACCGTGTATGAAATCGAACCAGGCGGCGGCCAGAAAATTTCATTCACTGTGGCCAACAGCCAATTGCTGATTGCGATCGGTGGAAGTCAACTGGAGCAAGTCCTTCGCAATGACAGCGATGTTCGTCCACTCGCAGATTCTGATGACTTCAAAGCTGTCTCAGAACACTTTCCTGAAGGCGCACTGGCCGTGACGTTCAGCCGCCCTGCCGAACAGTATCGACGGCTGTATGACATGCTTCGCGACGGCGATGCGGCAGAAAACTTTCCTGGCATGGAAGATCTGTTCGCTAAGATCGACTTCAGCAAACTGCCATCGTTTGAAGTCATCGCAAAGTACCTGGCACCTGCGGGCGGATACTGGGTCGGTGACGAAAACGGTGTGTTTATGGAACAGTTTTCTCTGAAGGCTGAATAAACAATCACGGGATCAGCGTGATACTCTTGGAAACAAAAGGGCTGACTTCGATGGAAGTCAGCCCTTCATATTTGTCACAATGCAGGGTGGGACCAGCGAGCGAATGCGAGCGCCGGCCCACCATATGGAAGCCTCCCCATGGTGGGCCGGCACGGCTTCGGATCGCTCTATGAAAAGAAGTCGCATTTCACGACCCCGCCCGCCGAAGGCAGGGAGGGGTCGGGCCGAGCGGAGCGATAGTCCGGGGGAGGGCCGCCGTGAGTTGTGAATTCTCGAATAGTGTTCAATCACAGTGCAAGCCCCCTCCCGGACTTTGCTACGCTCGTCCGACCTCCCCCATACGCTCCGCGTGGGGGAGGCTGATGGCGGACGATCTTGTCGCGCAGCCTACGACTACGGCAGCAGCGCACAGTGATTCAGACTTCGGACATATAGGTTGCGATACCAGACTTCACTGCCGTGATCGGTGAGCATCAGTCGGCCGGAACAGTTTCTGCCAAAGCACGGTTTGTCATCGAACTTGCTGTTGTGGATCGCGTCCAGGAACCGCTGCGAGTCTGAGTGTTCATCAATGATCAGATTTCCGTTCATCCAGTGACGAAGTCGATTGTTCTGCACGACAACTCGTCCGACACTCCACTCGTTCAAGGGCAGGTAGTGTCGTTCCAGGATCGGATTGGAACGATCAACAAGATCGTACAGCGAAGCGGTGAGATGTTTCGGTGACTGTTCCGGAAACGCGGCATCATCCTGAATCTGATATTCCGGACCCAGCCATGCCGAACCATACTTCTGGACTCGATACTTAATCCCACTGTTACCCTTTTCTGAAATTCTGAATTCGAACCATAGGTCGAAGTTCTGATATTCAGACCGCGTAATAATATTGTTGCCCTTTCCTGTCAGGTGCAGAGTCCCGTCCGGTTCAAAAGTCCAGCCAGTTTCCACGGGATTGCCTTCCGGCAACATCCATGCGTTCAGAGACCGGTTCTGCAGCAGATTCGTATAATGCTGGGCAATGGCATTTCCGCCGTTGGCGACGGTGAGGCAGACGGTAAGTATCGCGAGGCAGGATTTCATTTTATCTCCAGTGGGCTGGGCTGTTCTGATGCGTGACGGGTACGACCGGGACATATCTTGAACATGTCGCCGACCAAATACCACGAATCAAACGACCGGATTTCGTTTTTTTCGTTCAACAACCACATTGCGCTGATGGGCTGTTTTTTATCAGCCGCAGGGCGCTGGCAAGCCGTCGATTTACCCGCCACCGGATTCATTCCGGTGGTTCTCGGGATTCTGCACTACTCGAAAGCACTGGAAATTCCGGTAGTGCAGAATCCTGAAAACCACTGAGGTAAACTCAGTGGCGACCAAATCGACAGCCTGCCAGCCCCCGGTGTGCTGCCTCACTGAACTCTGCGGTCGCCGGAGGGCTTTGCTGCGAACGAGGTTCTGGCACTTTTTTGCAGCGCTTCCGTTGCTTCCTCAAGACGATTCAATCGATCGCGGCTGAAACTTGACCACTCGTCGGGGTCATCATTGATGTGACTCAATGCGTCGCGGACGTCCTGGTCTCGATGGTTTTCCAGCCGTTGTTCGAGCAGTCTTGAGAATTCTGATACCAGCTTCCGGTAACGAGCTTCGTCGTAGCGATGCGTGATCACGACACCCGCGCCAAAGCAGCAAAACGCGGCGGCAACGACAAAGAACGTGGCAAACCAGTTACGCATCCAGCGGATGTCGCGAGCTTCGCCAATAAGCCACCACCAGAGCATCCAGCTCGTCAGCAGCAGAAAGAAGACGCCTGAAAGTATTAACACAGTCAATGTTCCGATGTTACAGAATTCGATCGACCCACCAGGCGCCTTCGGCAATTTTCGTCGTCCGGATGTTCAAAACCTGATCAGGATGACATGATTCCGGGAGAAAGGCCGAATTTTGTCAGTCAGGAAAGCTGCAACCCTTTCGTCTTAACTGATCCGCAAAGTCTTTTCGGGTGATTTGTTGGACAATCGATCCAGCCGTGGCACAATAGAACTCGATGACAGCCTTGCGGCGGACGCCCATTCTTGTGCGTCAGACTTTGACAGGAAACACATTATGCACCCGGACTTCGTTGGCCCCTATCAAATTGAACGCAAGATCGGTGCGGGTGGCATGGGCAACGTCTATCTGGGCGTTCACAAAGACACAGGCAAGAGAGCCGCCGTCAAAGTGCTTCCACCGACAATGGCCCGCGAAGATGGATTTGTGCAGCGATTTCATCGGGAAATCGAATCACTCCGAAAGTTGTCGAACCGACACATTGTGGAACTTTATGAAGACGGCGCCACAGATGACTCCACGTTCTACTATTCTATGGAATACATCGATGGCTCAACGCTGACCGCCGAAATCACCGATCGCAAGCGACTGCCGTGGAAAGAAGTGATCGAGTTCGCTCTGCAGATCTCAGCAGCGCTCAAAGCCGCCCATGATGCCGGAATTGTCCATCGAGACATCAAGCCGTCCAATCTGCTGCTCACCAAAGATCGAGTTATCAAGTTGACCGATTTCGGAGTGGCCAGTTTGTTTGCCACTTCACGACTGACTCGCACAGGCGGCATTGTCGGGACGGCGGAATACATGTCGCCCGAACAGGCCCGCGGCCAACGCGCCGCTCGACGAAGCGATTTGTATTCGCTCGGGGCCGTGATGTACGTCATGCTCACCGGGCGTCCACCATTCACCGGCGCGACGGCCAATGATATTCTGCAGAAGCATCAGTTTTCTCAGTTTGATAAGCCAAGTCGTTATGTGCCGGAGATTCCTCGGCTGCTCGAAGATCTTGTGTGCCAGCTTCTGGAAAAAGATCCGGGGAAGCGTCCGCACGATGCTCTGGTACTGATGAAACGTCTGGAACAAATCCGATCGCGTCTGCAGTTTCAGGAGGACAACGCAGAATCGCTGACCGTTGAGCGATCTTCCGGCGGAGAACCCATTGCGGACGATTTCCACGAAGCGCAGACACCTTCGGATGGACCCGGTCCGGCGACAATGGTACGAAACGTCATGCGGGACGAAGCGACCGCCGCTCTGACAAAGTCACCGCTCGCGCAGTTCTTTGACAACATTTTCGTGCTCCTCGCAATGCTGGCTTTTGTCGTAGTGATCGGTGTATGGCTCAGCCAGCGTCCGCGAGTCAATCCCGAACAGAATCTCAACGCCGCCCGAGAGATCTTCAAACAATCCGCCAGCCCCGCATGGGTCCGTGCGCGAGATGAGTATTTGCAGCCGCTGCTGCGAGATGAACTTCTGCCTGTTTCGGAAGTTGAAATCCGTGCGTTGATCGACAAAGCGGATCAGTACGAATTCAGTCGCTCGCTTCGCGCTGACAGCAACAGCAGTGCGAGCGCCGAATCCGAAATTCAGCGGCTTATTCGAAGAACATTCGACATGTACAACGACGGCGACGCCGCGACAGCCCGCGAACAACTGCGATTGATCCTGGACGTGGCTCGATCAGATCCGCAGAACGGTTTCCTTGTGGAATTTCTGGAAACCACATTGAAGCAATGGGACGGTAAGCTGCTGGCAAACGGTCGCGATGAACTGTTTGCCAATCTCATTGGTCGAATGGAAGCTGCAGCGAATGATCCCGAGAACCTGAAGACTGCTAAAGCAGCACTGAAAGCTGCCGTCATGCTGTATGAGCATGATGAAGCCGTGCAGTCGCAGGTGGCAGAAGCACACAAACTGCTGGAGTCGTTGCCTGCGGATTGAAGGCCTCACACGGATGTTCCAAGCCGTAGTCCGACCTGTCCTCAGGTCGGATTCCCTGATCGTGGCTCGGTGTTCGGTTCCCGATCTGAGGACAGATCAGGCTACTTTTCTGACCGCCGCCTCGGACCTTACCTGGCGTTCTTCAGCGTTTCCGTTGCGTCGCCGGTATATGGAGTCAAGATCATTTCAGTGCCGTTGGACCCTGTAAGTGTCACCGTCCCGTCAGCAATCTGGATCGTCCACGTGTCGGTTCGTGGGTTAAAAAGATGACGTATGGTGCGACCAAACTGCATCGCATCAAAGGTGGCGTGATCCTTAAAGTGAATACGCTGGTTCTCGTCAATTCGCCATTTTTTGAATTGGAAAGTTGTGAAAGGCGACGAACTGGATGTCGTGACTCGATCGTCGTCGAAGTAGAATACAACAGTACCCGTTGGTCTTCGACATTCCCATGCTCCCAGAAGCAATCGTTCCTGTGCTGACAGCCGCCTTTG
>Ga0105047_10000147_pt1 | contig 101264 bp, 85 predicted proteins | sample MAT04_FD_78384 | JGI IMG/M metagenome (GOLD analysis project Ga0105047, IMG submission 78384) | Freshwater microbial communities from Lake Fryxell liftoff mats and glacier meltwater in Antarctica - MAT-04 (megahit assembly) | ecosystem: Environmental > Aquatic > Freshwater > Ice > Liftoff... | reverse complement strand
GGCATAGGCCTTCCGAGGGTTCGTGGTGGTCGACATCCAGCGCACTCCTTTGCGTGAGAGGAAAACGCCAACCATCGCCGAAATCAGGAATTACGACCAGATCAGTTTCCGGATAGACTCTGACTCATGGCGATTGAATTGACCTGCAAAGGTTGCGGTAAAGGATATCGAGTTCCCGATCGCATGAGTGGGAAGCGCATTCCTTGCAAGGAATGCGGGGCGACAATGAGTGTCCCAAATAACGGAGATGCTGACGACGAATACGAAGAACCTGTTCGTCGGAAGGGGACCAGTCGCAAAGCAAAAGCGAGGGGGAATTCCGCCATGCCGCTCCTCATCGGCGGGGGAGTGCTCGCCGGTGTTCTGCTGATTGGCGTTGTCGCGGCCGCGATGATGTGGCGTGGCCCTGCCCCCTCTGCCACCATCCCCGGCACCCAGGCGACGTTCTCACCGCCGACGCCCGCGGGCATGCCTCCGAATGCCGCATCAACGATGAATCCCCTCGCAGCAGCCCCGGCTCAACCGGCACCTGTCGCCCCCGCCGCGCCGAAGTCAAATGCTGACTATGAGAAGAATCTGGCTCGGCAAACGCTGGAGCGGGCGCATCAGGGAATTGTGAATCGCTTCACCGCCCCGAAAACCGCGATCGTGATTATCAACGGCGTGGAAGGCATCGAAGCGGATGCGGACCATTATCTGGAACGAAAACTCTTCAAAGCCGCCTATTCCGAGTATGAAGCCGGGCAGAAAAACGCACAGCAACAGACCGACTCGAACCGCAAGCAGGCGGAAGCGCAGGCGGTGGCCGATGATCAGTCGTCGGCCGGCATGCGATTCGGACCGCAAACGGTCTGGTATCGCTACAAGCAGGTCCAGTCCGATGTCCCCTATCCCGATGTCAAAGGGGGCGCCAGCGGCAAAAACCAGTTTGTTTACTATGTTGGTCCGGCAACTGATTTGAACCAATTAGCCACGCGCATCGGCGTTGGTTCGGTCGCATCCGTGGACAACGGCAGCCGCACACTCACCATCAATGCCGCCCTGCCCGTGCCCATTCCGGATATCGATGTCGAAGAGATGATTATCCAGCATGGCCGCGAAGCAGTCGTGACGCTCGATGTCACCAACGCCACGGGCGAGCCTGACCGGGTGATGTACTTTCTGGAATCCGAGGCGGCGAAGCTGGGCGGCGAAGACACCCCATTAACGGTTGTCGGCCCAAAACTGATCGAAGCCGGGAAACTGCGGCTGACCGTCGGTCCCGTTAAGGATGTGAACGACTTCGCCGCGCGCATTTCCTTTGGCAGCATTGCCGATCTGAATCCCCAGACGATGTCCGTCACCGTGGAGGCCAAACTTCCGGCTGAGCTGCCGACGCGTCCCACACCGCAGGAAATGGCGGAGAAAGAACGGAAACGTCGCGAAGGAGATCTGCATCCCAAAGATGGTGAAACAGAGATCGACTGGGCGATCCGGGTGCTCAAAAAGGATGATCGCGATGTCTACGCGTTAGAACGCGTTGTGAAACATCTGGCCCAGAGGGATGTCGATGCTGACCACCACGACGATGTCGCCGAGGCGTTGGTCTCCGGTATTCAAAATCGTTGGACGTGGCATCGGATGGACGATTATCTCCGTGCGATGGACGTCTGGTATGAGAAGCGGATTGCCAAAGCCCTCGGCGGGATGTTGCTGGAACAAAACCCCCCGTTGCACAAAAACAAGATTCTTGAAGTGATGGGCAATCATCCGTCCGAAGAATCGGCCAAGGCGGCCGCAAGCATGCTGGGCGATTTCTTCGTCGGCAAGGAAGCGAGTCAGACATTGCGCGAGATGGGCGTCTTCGCCGAAGAAGCCGTCATGAAATACATGACGCACAACGACGCCAAAGTCCGCGTCGATATTTACGACATTCTCGCGGAGCAGGGGACGAAAAAAGGTCTCGCGAAAATGAAGGGCAACATGACCAAAGAGCGCGACAAGCAGATGAAGGAGATTCTCAAAGAAGCCATCGACCGGATGCAGACGCGGTTGAAAGAGGAAGGAACGGAACCTGCCGACAAACCGGAAAAGACATAGACGGCAACTCATTCCCTCCAACACGCCACCCAAAGCCCGGCGTTGGCAACGCCGGGACCTCACACGCGTAATGAGTCATCGAGGACCCGACGCCACTTGGCCGGGATGCCCGCGAAGGCCTTCTGATACGTCGCCTCTAAAGGAACGTTGACGTACCAGTTTGGTTCCAGAAACAGCGGCATATCCCGCAACGGTTGTCCGACGGTGATGGGTTCAAAATAGGCGGTCGGCAAGTGGCCAGAACGGTAGGACGCCAAAGTCAACGGTTTCTCTGCCGAGACGCCGGGGCACTGGTCGTAATGCCGGCTCCATAACGATTCATGCACCCCCAGCGGATCATGGGTGCCTGGAGGAAAGAGGTCGATCAAGAGAATATGGCGTTGATCAAGAAAGAGTTCATCCAGCTTTTTGACGAGTCGATCCAGTGCCGATTTCGTGTGTTTGTTGCCGGGGGAAACGATTTCAATCAAAGCGACCACGCGATCGTCGGAGACATGATGGATGACGACCCAATCGGCCTTGGCGGCATAGATGTCTTCGTCAACTTCCAAGGTGTAGCTGATTTTCGGCGGATGCTCGGCGATGGCGACAGCTCCCGCAAGGGAGTCTCCAAAAGACATACCACCGTTCGCATCATCGTCGCCTTCGTCGTCGAGATTCTGCAAAGTGACCACATCAGGATTGCCGATGCCGGTCACTTGTTCTGCCTGGGCGTAATAGCCGGGGGGAAGCAGGCCCGCATTCAAGGCAGATCGTATTTCTGGAATCCATCCTTGGTGGAAATCATGAAAGCATCCGGCGAATACGCGTGTCCAATCATGCACCGCCATGACAGAAGTCCCAGAGGAAAACCGAAGAAACCGGCCAGTAAGAACTGGCCGGTTTCATTCTATGCGAACGATCAATGACAAAGCGATATCGCTTACTTCTTCGCGGCCGCCAGGGCGGCTTCAAAGTTGGGTTGCTCGGCGATTTCCGCACAGTATTCAACGTGCGTCACTTTGCCGGAGGCATCGACGACGAACAGCGCGCGGGACAAGCAGCGATCCAGACCGCCGCCGGAGATCAACACGCCATAATCGCTGCCGAAGTCGGTGCAGCGATGCGCCGACAGCGTTTTGACGTTGGTGACGCCTTCAGCGCCGCACCACCGCTTCTGGCCGAACGGCAGGTCCATGCTGACGACCAGAACTTCGACGTTTGGCAGGCTTTTGACTTCATCGTTGAACTTCTTGGTTTCCATCGCACAGACCGGCGTATCGAGCGACGGAATCGTGGCGATAATCCGCGTCTTGCCGGCGGACGAGGCGAGCGTCACTTCCTGCAAACCGGTATCTTGCAGGCTGAAATCGGGCGCGGCGTCGCCGACCTTGATCTCACGGCCCTTGAGCGTGACAAAATTTCCCTTGAGCTTCGTCGTTTCGGAACGTTTCATCGGTTTCCTTCGATACAATGGGGTTCGTTTTTCGGATCGTAATCCGCGATTGTCATTATACGGCGCATCGATCAGAGCCGCGAGCGTCAGCGACCGGTGGGTTTGAATGACTACTTTAGTTCGACATGGAATGACGAAGGTCGAATGGCTCGCCATCATCGCGATTGCTGTAGTGTTAATCGCCGTGATGTGGCCGAGAAAAGTCGGTGTTGCGGATGGCGACTATCAACTTATTTTGTCGCTTGCGGGAACAACACAGCCCAGAGATCGAATCAGAGTCGCCATCGGCTGGGGGCAAGCCCCTTCTCAATACCTCACATCCAATCCCGAGATTCCGCCAAACTGGCACGACCTCAGCGATTGGGATGGACCGTACTCGATCAGATCGAGTTACTCGTACAAATTGAAAACCGACTGGCTGGGTCGATTTCAACCCAGCCCAGCGGTTTTCCAGCGCATGGCCTTGGTCGAATACACCGCTGCGAATCAATCTCCGACGTATCGCGTGATTCCATTTGAAAGAATCAAAGGGCAGAAAATCGTTGAAGTTTCTATCCCGCGCGAACCACCGAGCGAGAAAGAGGCGTGGCGGCCGGATGCGGAAAACGAAAACACCGGTCGCTGACGCTCGCGGCTCTGATTCTCAACCTTCGACAGTCCGCTGGCCTTCGATCACTTCCCGCCAGAATTCGGGGACGCCGCGCCATGTGCGCTGATACGTCGCTTCCAGCGGCACGTTGACGTAGAGGCCGTCGTCGTAGAACAGCGGCATGTCGGGCAGCGTGTCGCCGACGGAGACCGGCTCAAGAAACGCGGCGGGCGGCTCGACGGCTTCGTAAGACGCCAGGCAGAGGGGCCGGTCAAGAGGTTCGCTGGCCGATTCGGGGCCGAACTCCTGCCAGAACTCGCCGTGCAAGCCGAGCGGATCGAATTTGCCGGGAGGCAGCAAATCGACGAGCAGGACATGAATCCCTTGTGAAACGGCGTCCTGAATTTTCCCCACGATCTGATCCACGCTATGCTTGCGATCCTTATTCGCGGGGCTGACCACCTCGATCAAGCTGACGACCCGATGGCCGCTGACGTGACGAATGGCAACGGTGCGGCGCAGTCGCCGATAGTTTGACAATGGTTCCGTCTTCAATGTCATTCGCGTTCGAGGAGGAGACATTGTAGCTGTTCCGCCCCCTGCGTCGTCAGGCGGCTTAGGGATGCTCGAAAGCGTGATGACATCCGGTCGAACGACAGGTATGGTCTGCTCTGTCAGAGCATAAAAACCCTTTGGAAGCAATCCCTCATTGAGGGCTTCCGTAATGTCGCTGCACCAGCGCGTATGAAAATCGTGAAAGATTCCCGCAGGAACGCGAGTCCAGTCATGCACAGGCATTTTAGCGTCTCCCAGTGAACCGAATCGAGTTTACCATACTCGAGGGTGAAGTTTCGACCCGATTCGCGGCGGCGGCGGCATCTGAGTACGATGGGCGCGGATTGGTCCGCGAAGCGCAAGCGACTGTTTGACTCTCAACCTTCAACTCTCAACCTTCGACCACATGAACTACGACTACGACATCGCCGTAATCGGCGCGGGGCATGCCGGGTGTGAAGCGGCGCTCGCCGCGGCACGCCTGGGCGCGAAGACTGTGCTCCTCACCATGAACTGCGACACCGTTGGGCAGATGAGCTGCAACCCGGCGATCGGGGGCGTGGCCAAAGGGCAGATTGTCCGCGAGATCGATGCCCTCGGCGGCGAGATGGGCCTGGTCATCGATGCGACGGGTATCCAGTTCCGCATGCTCAACCGCAGCAAAGGGGCCGCCATGCACAGCCCCCGCGCACAGGCCGACAAGAAGGCCTATCAGTTCGAGATGAAGCACCGCATCGAGCAGCAGGTGAATCTGACGCTGCGGCAGGATGTTGTCGAAGGGCTAAGGGTTGAGGGTTTAGGGCTAAGGGCCGGACAGGAAATCGAATCCCTGCCTTGCCCGGCTCTTAGCCCTAAACCCTTAGCCGTTAGCTCTCGAATCACCGGCGTCACCGTGCGGGGCGGCGCGACCTACCGCTGTCGCGCCGTGATCATCACCACCGGCACATTTCTCCAGGCGATCATGCATACCGGCGAGGCGAAGACGCCCGGCGGCCGCGCGGGGGATGGCACGACGGGGACGCTCAGCGATTCATTACGGGAACTCGGCTTTGAATTGCAGCGATTCAAAACAGGGACGCCCTGCCGATTGAACGGCCGCACCATTGATTTTTCGTCGCTCAGCGAACAGCCGGGGGATGACGATCCGCAGCCATTTTCGTTTCTCACGGACAAAATCACACAGACGCAGTTGCCGTGCTGGCTGACGGAAACGAATCAGGGCGTGCATGAACTGATCCGCGCGAATCTGCATCGCGCGCCGATGTACAGCGGGCAGATTCAATCGACCGGGCCGCGGTATTGCCCGTCGATTGAAGATAAAGTGGTGCGCTTCGCCGAGCGGACATCGCATCACATTTTTCTGGAACCCGAAGGCCGCAACACGCTGGAGTACTACTGCAACGGCATCTCGACCAGCCTGCCGCGCGATGTGCAGGATGAAATGATCCGCTCGATTCAGGGTCTCAAACGGGCCGAGATCATGCGCTATGGTTATGCCGTGGAATATGATTTCGCCCCGCCGACGCAATTAACGCCGGCGTTGGAAACGAAGCGCGTAGCCGGGCTGTATTTTGCTGGGCAAATCAACGGCACGACCGGTTATGAAGAAGCGGCCGGTCAGGGATTGCTCGCGGGGATCAATGCCGCGTTGAAACTGCGCGGCGATGAACCGCTCGTATTGGATCGCAATCAGGCGTATCTCGGCGTGTTGATCGACGATCTGGTTACCAAGGGGGTGGAAGAACCGTATCGGATGTTTACGTCGCGGGCCGAGTACCGGTTGTTACTTCGGCATGACAATGCGGATCGCAGATTGACGGCGACCGGGCAACGCATCGGCCTTGTCACACCAGATCGCTGGCAACAACTGCAAGCATTGGAAACGGACATCGCGAAAGCGGTGAATTACCTGCAAGCCAACTATCGGGATGGGGCCACCCTCGAAGGCTGGTTGCGGCGACCGGAAATCGAATGGGAACATTTGACCGCGATGCAGCCCGAACTCGCCGCGCTGGAAATCAGTCCAGCGGCGGCGCGGCAAGTCACCATTGAAACGAAGTACGCGGGGTATGTCCGCCGGCAGACCACCGATGTGGCCCGCCAGCAGAAGTCGTATGCCGCGAAGATTCCGCCCAGCTTCGACTTTCTCAGCATTCCGCAATTGCGCACGGAAGCCAAAGACCGCTTATCGCGCATCCGACCCACGAACCTGGGGCAGGCGAGCCGGATCAGCGGGATCACACCCGCGGATTTGACAGTTTTGTCTCTGTATCTCCATGCGGGAAAACGAGATTCGACAGAAGGTACGCAGACGATGGATGAGGCCGTTGAGTAGTGCGATCTCGTGAAAATTCCGCGTGATCTGGCGGAATTCTGTTTCGCCGATTCTGCGCCAGACCCCCAGTCTCGCTGGTGTTCGCTTTCCTAAACCATTGCCCAGAGGGACATTATGTTCAAATGGGCTGGCTTGGCGCTTCCGAACTGTGCGTAGTTTGACCAAAGAAAAGCATGTTGACCGAATTGTCAGAATAGATACAATCGGAATCTGCGGAAGAATTGGTAAGATTCGTGTAATCGTTAGACTTTACCAATTCGGTAAGCTCAGGAAGCAATTCTGGCGGACTGCGTCGAGGCGAGTCTTCGGTCCAGGTTTACGAGGTGACTCTCGGCAAACTAGGGCGTGCTCGCGGCGGCAATGTGGCCTCCAGGGCGGTACACCTCTCGAACGGAGGGAGTCGAGAGAGGTTTCAAGGTCGCCTGTCGCGTTCACGACGGGCCGTTCAAGGGATGGACCACCGACATGAAAACCGTTTTCACCACGGGCGAAGCCGCCAAAATCTGTAAAGTCAGTCAACAAACGATCATCCGCTGCTTCGATTCCGGACAGTTGAAGGGATTTCGCGTCCCCGGCTCCCGCTTCCGCCGCATCCCCCGCGACATTCTGTTCCGCTTCATGAAAGAGAACGGCATCCCGACCGATGCTCTGGAAAGCGGCCGCCGGAAAGCACTTGTCGTCGATGACGATGAGGATCTCGTGGAACTGATTCGGGACGCCCTCGAGACCGATGGCCGGTTCGAGGTTCGCGTCGCCAATAATGGATTTTCCGCTGGGATGATGGTGAAGGAGTACCGGCCGGACATCATTATCCTCGATATCATGCTGCCCGACATCAACGGAAAAGATGTCTGCCATCTCGTTCGTTCCGACGCCTCGCTGGATGACACAAAGATCATCTGCATCAGCGGCATGGTCGAACAAGACAAAGTTCAGGAAATTCGAGACGCCGGTGCGAACGATTTTATTCAGAAGCCGTTCGAGGTCGAGACGCTGGTGGATCGCATGTGCCGCCTGCTCGATGTCGAACCGGTTTCGGCGTAAAGGCTTATCCGCGATGGACGAATCGGAATGACGGTCAGCCGCGATACGCAGTCTTCGGAGCGGATCGCGATTGTGCCTGACGCGGAAAAACTTGCCGCCCTGGCGGAATTCGCCGCCGGGGCCGGGCATGAAATCAATAATCCGCTCGCGACGATTGTTGGCCGCGTGCAGCAACTGCTGCGCGACGAGACCGATCCTTCCCGCCGAGCCGCGCTCCACAACATTGGCGCGCAGGCGTATCGCGTCCGCGACATGATCGGCGATGTGATGCTGTTTGCGCGTCCGCCGTTACCGGTGCCGCGACAATTGGATATCGCTGAGGTCGCGGGCGATGTCCTAAAAAAGTTCAAAGCCGATCCCCGCTCCGCCCTGTGTGCTGTCGTCACAGACTTCGCCGCCGGAACGGAAATCTTTGCCGATCCTGCCCAGTTCGCCGTGGTGATGCACGATTTATTGAGTAATGCCCGGCAAGCCCTTAGTCCCAACGGCGGTGAAATCCGCTGGAACGCGCGGCGAGTTTCGCTCGGTGATCGCAACTGGAGTGAAATCGTGCTGATCGATCACGGAATCGGCTTTTCGGCCACCGAAGCCCGCCACGCCTTCGATCCCTACTTCTCGGGACGGCAAGCGGGCCGGGGATTGGGGTTCGGTCTCTGTAAGTGTTTACGCATCGCCGAGATGCATCATGCGATGCTGGAAGTTGCCTCGAGTTCCGCCGGTCCGACGACAGTCCGTGTTATCTGGCCAGCCGACGCCCCTTCCGCCCGCCCCCTGGACGGGTAAAGTCCCCCGTCTTACGGTACGATATCGGATTAGCGACGCTTCGCAGAAGCGTTCCCGCCGATGCCATCGGCGGGCTTTGCCGGCCATTGCTGCTACGAATTCTGGAACTCTCATGCCATCCGCCGCCAAACTTCAGGGCATTTACACTCCCAATATCGTCCCGCTCGATGCCCGTGGCGAGATCAACGAATCCGAACTCCGGCGGTACGTCGACTGGCTGATCGCCAAGGGGGTCCACGGTCTGTACCCCAACGGTTCGACCGGCGAGTTCACGCGGTTCACAGCGGAAGAGCGCGTCCGCATCATGGAGATCATCTGCGATCAGGTGCGGGGCCGTGTGCCGGTGCTCGCCGGTGCGGCGGAGGCCAACGTCAAGGAAACGATTCGCGCCTGCGAGACCTATTACGATCTCGGCGCGACAGCCGTGGCGATTGTCGCCCCGTATTACTACAAGCTGAGTCCGCGGGCCGTGTATGCGTACTTCAAAGAGATCGCCGACAACACGCCGATCGATGTCACGCTCTACAACATCCCGATGTTCGCCAGCCCGATTGATGTGCCAACGGTCCGCCGGCTCGCGGAAGAATGTCCGAAAGTGATCGGGATCAAGGATTCCTCCGGCGACATCCCCAACATGATCCGCATGATTCAAGCCGTGCGGCCGAGCCGGCCCGAGTTTAGCTTCCTCACCGGTTGGGACGCCGCACTCATGCCGATGATTTTGATCGGGGCCGACGGCGGCACCAACGCCAGTTCGGGCGTGGTCCCAGAACTGACACGCAAACTGTACGAGCTGACGGTCGCGTACCGCATCGACGAAGCCCGGCAGCTGCAATACGACATCCTTCGCATCTTCGACGCCATGCTCTTCTGCTCCGGCGAATTCCCCGACGGCTTCCGTACAGCCGTCCGCCTGCGCGGCTTCGAACCCGGCGCGGGCCGGCAACCCATCACCGAAGACCAGCAGACCGAACTCACCCACCTCGCCGACACTCTGCAATGTCTCCTCTCCGAGCATGGCTTCACCGACGAACCCATCAACGGCTGCCGCCTCGGCAACAGTGCCCCCCAAGACCCCGCGGAGATCAACAAGATCGTCGAAGCGGTGGTGTCAGCGCTGAAGCAACGCGGGTTGACGTGAACAAGACGAGGAATGTCCGCACACTGATTTTGCTGCATGTCTTAACTTTGACTTGTTAAAATGAGAGTGTGGCCTGAGAGTCGAGGGGATCGGCATGGAGATCAAGCCTGTCGTCCGATACATGCTGCTCTGTGATGACTGGCGGCAAGATCTTGGGAGTAATCATAGGATCACAATTCTCGGTTTGATCAGCAACATCGTGAGTATCGATGACCCAGCGTATCCCCTCTCGTATGAGGAAATGTGTGTTTTCCTGATCTTGACAGAAGGGTACGGGCACGGCCCCGCCAAGATTGTTTGCGTTCATGAGGAAAGCGGCCGCGAGATTTTTGAAACTCCCGCCCGTACGATTCAGTTTGGATTAGACCCACTGGATGTGATAGGCGTTCCATTTCGTATTCGCGATTGCTACTTCCCGGAAGCTGGCTTGTATTCGATACAATTCTGGGACGGTGGTGAACTTGTTGAAGAGCGTCCTTTACGCTTGAGGTGACGACATGAGCGCACGCGGCGGCAATGATCACGTGGATGTGCTGGATGAATTCGGCTGCCATGCGATTCTCAAACTCGACGTGCCAACGTCTCGGCCGAATGCGCGTGGCGTCAATTCGGGTGTGAACATCGTGACTCAGTTGGACCGTCCATTATCATTTGGCATGCTGAATGCGCCCGATGTGCGACAGCTCAGTAACGCTGAACTGGCGGGCTACATCAAGCATATTTGCACAGACCAGTACAGCCCGGACGTGCGAAAGCTGTTCGAAGTCGTGGCGGACCGGCTGGAACATGCGTCCGAGTGACGGTAGCCGGACCTGTGCCAGAGGTTTCAAAGATCGTCGAAGCGGTGGTCTCCGCGCTGAAGCAACGGGGGCTGACGTGAGTTTAATTCAAAACAAAGTACAGAAGCCTTCGAGATCAAATTGTATCGCCATAGGGAAAAGCATGGCTTCCTTGACCGAGAATGATTCTGATTATCGTCTCGCTGTCGAATCGGTTGGAAACGAACTTGTACGCGCTATGACGACAGCGCGGCTCATCGAATTCGATCTTGAATCGAATGATCTCACAATTGCAGTACTACTTCGATTAAAGTCATTCTTTTTGACGCAAGGAGTGCTTAAGGCCCATTTGAATAAGGTTTATGCGACTCCTGCCGCCGACTTTTTCGTCGAAACGATTTGTTTCTTTCTCAAGATATTTTTGGAGCAAAAATCGCCACGATTAACTGTTGCATCAGAGCGAAATATACTACCAAAGCGAGGAGCCTTGAGGCCTGATATTTCTATATGGAAGAATGGCAAGGTAGTCGCAGCAATCGAATGCAAAACCCAGCTTGGCTGGAATCGGACTGGATGGCTTGATGATTTTCTAATTCGAGAGAAACGATTGAAGGAAAACTTTCCGAGCGCAACACTTTTTCTGTTGGTCATGACCGGCAGCAATTGGCCGGGTTTTGGAAATGATCATCGAGTGGGCAAGCAGTTCTTTCTGATCCTAAATTCGATTTGGCCAGACACATTTGACACGATCTTACATGCGAAAAATCAAGTAGTTCATCCAGTTGAGAACTTGTTTAGCGATGTATTGGCGTGTACTATTGAGAACTAGCATTGCCAGTAAATGGCGGGTGGCTCAGGTTACCGCTCTGGATACTTGTGTCGCGTAGCGATCCGAGGTTTCGCGAAGGTGACTCCCCAACAGTAACCTCTCGCGGCGAGCATTGCACCGGCAGGCTCGAAGCTGCCAACCAGGGCCGCCTGCGGAGACTTTGTGAACGTGGAGCGCGACGATGTCCTTTCCTGATGCCGATCAAGCGATCGCCAGCCAGGACAAAATTTGTGAATATTTGCTGAATCACAATCATCCTGTGGGAGGGGCGAAAGCGGCGTGGTTTGCAGCGCGCGGTTATTCGCTGTTGAATTGGGCGGAATTGCGAGACGACCTGCTGCGGATCGCGAGAACCTGCAAGGATTTCGTTGCCCTGCCATCACCTTTCGGCGTAAAATATTTGACGACTGGCGTGGTCGGCCGTGGCGGGGGGAGAAGTGCAAAGGTACTTGTCGTCTGGATGATTGAAGGCAACTCACCACCTCGGCTCATCACGGCGTTTCCCGGAGACGATTCATGATTGTCGAACATTCGCTCGTAGTGCTGAAACGCGATCGCGCTCCCGAAAGGCTGTCCTCGGGCGATGTCGGAGCGGTCGTGCATGTGTACGACGACGGTGGAGCCTATGAAGTTGAATTCATCGACGGGGGCGGCACAACTGTCGCGTTGCTGTCGCTGACTGCCGATGAAGTCCGCCTCGTCGAACCTGGCGAACTGTTGCATGCTCGGCGAATCGCCTGAAGCCTGTCATATACGAAATGCCCCGAGATCAAACATGCCATTGCAACTCACTCACCATCAGCACGTGGACCTGGAACAGCACGGCGACAAGCCGATGCCGGTGATCGATCCTGTGAATCAAAGGGCCTATATACTGGTCGCGGGCGAACTGTTTGACAGCGTGCGAGCGTTGCTCGACGACGGTCCGTTCGACATTCGCGAGACGTACGCCGCCGAGGAAGCCGCTTTGGCCAAGGTCTGGGATGATCCCACGCTGGATGTTTATCACGACGAACCGGCGACGTAGCGGCCATGAAACTCCAGCGCCGCGATGTGGTGACGGTCTCTTTTCCGTTCTCATCCGGGACGGGCGGGAAAGTTCGTCCGGCCCTGATCGTGCAGGCAGACGCGAACAACCAGCGACTCTCGAATTTGATCGTCGCCGCAATCACGACGACGACTCATCGCAATGATCAGCCGACGCAACTTTTGATCGAGGTCGCTACGCCGGTCGGCCAGGTAACGGGTTTGCTTCACGATTCCGTTGCCACCTGCGAGAATCTGGCGACACTCGAAAAGTCGTTGGTTCATCGGAAGCTGGGATTGCTGCCGGCGGCTGAAATGATCAAGATCGATCAGTGCCTGTAAGCCGCGTTGGGAATTGCATAATCTATGGCGAGCATTGGAATATCCCCGGAGAATTGGCGATGTCTGGCTTTTGGGAAAGTATGCGTCAGCTCGAAGGCAAGACGCTGACTACCATCGACCGAAAAAAGCCCTTCCGTGTCGTTGCCGTCATGGATGATTCGGTGCGAGTGATACCGGAGGATGGCAACGGAGCCAAACGGAAGATCCTTCGAGTACGAGTCGAACACATTGCCGCCCTTGGGTTGTCGAAGGAAAATTGTTTGGATCGGATAAAGCAGGAATACCCTGATAGTCAGAACAAATCGTACATTGCATCGTTGGCGTTAGCAGTCGCTGACGCTTCCGGCTGTGACTGTCGCAAGATTTGAAATGCCGCGCAAGATTCGCGAATTGATCGCCGAACTGGAATCCGCCGGCTTCAAAAGTCGCGGCGGGCGCGGCAGCCATCGCAATTTTGTTCATCTACGCGTCGCGCGTCCGATTACAATTGCTGGTAAACCGGGTGACGATGCGAAACAATATCAAGAGACGGCGGTCAAGCGTGCCATCCAGGAATCGCAGAAATGAAAGATAGCGCCCGATATGCGAAGATCGTCGAATGGTCCGAGGACGACGGCTGTTACGTCGGCAGCGCCCCAGGTCTGATCTACGGCGGATGCCATGGCGACGATGAGCGCGAAGTCTTCAACGAACTTTGCCAAATTGTCGAGGAAGCCATCGAGTTATATCTCCAGGACGGTCAGCCTCTCCCACCGCCGACTTCCACGCGTGACTTGGTGAGTCCATAACGTACAACAGGCCGAACCCGGCAAGCTCCTGAAGGTTCGGCGACTTGGGAATCGCCGTATTGCCGAGCATGCGGAATGTTTCCAATGTGCCGGCTGCGGCGCGGCAGCCGTTGGATTCACACGTTAAAAAACGTGTGCCACATCAGATGATCATGCATCATTCGATAAACTGTCGCGGTATGTCGTCAATCTGATGTCGGTCCAACGCGGTTGCGAAATTGTTACGGGATCGCACAACCGGCAATTTCGGCCGGTTTTCGCTGCGCGGAATTATCCGCGTGAATGGCATTCCGCTTGCGTTATGGAATTTCTGTCGTCAAGGACAGGTTTTTCATTTCTCAGGACCGAGGAGTGCCCAGATGAAGACTGCGTTGTTGTCGGGACTGGCCGCGTGCGTGTTGTTCGCCACTGCTGCGACGAGTTTCGCCGGCCATCGTTACCATCGACACGGTTGCGACCGAGGCGTCCGCGCCTACGGCAATTACGGCGGATACGGCTATGGGTATGGCGGAGGCTTCGGCTCGGTGAATACGCCGCCGGGGCTGTACACGGCTCCCCCGTTCCAGTACGGCAATAATTACGGCTACGGCTACGGCAACGGTTATGGAGCATCGTATGGTGGTTACGGATACGGGCGGCCCATCGGGGGCCATTACCACTATCAGCCCGGCTACGCGGTGCCGCACGGCGACCACCTCGATGTCATCCCCGGACATTACGACTATCACTCGAACGGGAATTTCGGCCCGTACTATCCGCGATAAGTGTTATCCGCGATGAGTGGCATGATCCGGTGTTTGGCGCTGGCGCGGACCATAACTCGCCAGGTTTGTTTTTGATCCAGAGAGAATCCCTCACGCCCGATAAAGCTCGTCAATCACCTGGCCGCTGCACAGTGGCATCGGGCGGCCGAACTGGTCGTGGAGTTCGGAATGCGTTGGCACTCCCAGGGCGGCGAAGAGGGTGGTGCCGAGGTCGTCCGGTGAGAAAGATCGCGTCGTCGGTTGGGCACCGATGGCATCCGACCGGCCGATCACCTGGCCCCCTTGCACGCCGCCGCCGGCAAACAGGGCCGTGTAAACACTCGCCCAATGATTGCGGCCGACGTATTGGGCACCGGGGACGGTCGAAATTTCCGGCGTGCGGCCAAATTCGCCCGTCATCACAATCATCGTTTCGTCAAGCAGACCTGTGGCGGTCAGATCATCAAGCAAGGCGGACAACGCGCGATCGAGCGGCGGGAGCAGTGTCTCACGCAGGCTGACGAAATTCTTTTCATGAGTATCCCAAGTCTGCACCGGCCCCATGTTGGCCTGCACGACGCTCACCCCGGCTTGCACGAGCCGACGCGCCAGCAGCAGCGACTGGCCGAACGTGTGTCGGCCGTAGGCGTCTCGTACATGATCCGGCTCGCGTTCGAGTTCAAAAGCCTGAGCCATGTTGCCCGAGGTCAGCAGATTCAGCGCGGTGTCATGGAGATCGTGATAAGCACCCCGCTCCGCCGCGGCCAAGCGTGGCAGGCGTTCCTGCTCGAACTGTTCCAGCAACCGCTGCCGTCGGCTGACTCGTTCGATGGTGATGCCTGCCGGTAATGACAAGGTCTCATCGCGAAACGTCTTTTGATTCGGATCTTTGTCGAGCTGCCACGGATCGTGCTTGGCGTTCAGATAACCGGCGTGTTGACCCGGCCAGGGTGTCGCGCCGCCAGCGAGGGGATAAGGAAGTGCGACGCCGTTGGGAATGCCGTCGGTACGCGGCCGGAGAAAATCGTAGGCGGATGCGTAGCTCGGCCAATCATTCCGTGAAGCGGAGTTGACGGCGTCGCCCGGCAGTTGCCGAGGCATCACGTGCCCTGTCAGCGCCTTGTGGGTGGCCGGGAAGTGGTTGTTCTCGGTATGCGACATCGTTCGCACCAGCGCGAACTGCTTCGTCCGTCGCGCTAACAGCGGCAAGTATTCACAGATGTCGAGGCCCGGCACGTCGGTCGCAATCGGCTGGAACTCGCCGCGAATTCCATCGGGAGCATCCGGCTTGAGATCGAACGACTCGTGTTGAGCCAGGCCGCCCGGCAGATAAATCAGGATGATCGACCTGGCCCGGCGAACCGGACTTTGCTCCGCCGCCGCGCCATTCGTTCCCGCTAGCAAAGGCAACCCAAACGCCGCCGCACCGCTGTTGCGCAACCAGTCGCGACGGTTCAATTGCAGACGGAGACTGCTGGTGGGACGGCGGGGGGTCATGTTTGCTTTATCAAGCTGGAAAACCGGTCAACTTCAAAGTTTAGCATAGGAACTGAGCGTGGTGGTGTCCAGAGGTTCCATGGGTGGAATATCATTCCTTATCGACCAAGGAGACGAGACTGGCCCGGAGTTTTCCGTGAACGACTGAACTCAACGGTGGAACGTTGTGGGAGAGTTCCGATTGACTGCCTGGGCGAACCACGGTTTTCCATCGCGAAGAAACCTGTGGCGTGACAGAATGTGCATGATTGACAGGGGCATCGTGGTGGGCATAAAATCAGTTCGCACATGTCGTCAAGCGTCTCCTGCGCTGGAGTGATCATCGTGAGTCTCGCAAGCGACCGATACTCCGCTGTTTTGGATTCCGACGAACAAGCTGTTTCGCGCCATTGTGAACGATTCGAGTCAGAGTATGCCCAGGGGCGACGCCCGCGACTTGAAGACTGGCTGAGCGGCTATTCAGCATCCCAGCGCGGGACGGCATTCATCCGTCTGCTCAGAATTGAGCTGCAATATCGCGGGTTGCAGGAGGAAACCGTCAGCGGGGACGATTATCGCCAACGTTTTCCGGAGTTTGCGGCTCAGTTGCATGAACTATTCCAGGCGGGTTGCTCGGTCGCCTGGGGTGAGTCGCATGACCGTTCTCATAGCTCTACAAAAATCTTCAACTCTCCTCCGGCCGATCAGTTTGTGGGGCCGACCGCGCAGCCGGGAGACATGATCGATCGCTTTCGCCTTGTGCATCTCTTGGGGCGGGGCGGATTCGGTGAGGTCTGGAAGGCGTTTGATCAGGAACTCGTCCGCGAGGTCGCATTGAAATTCCCGCGGCCGGATCGTGTGTCAAAAACGATGATGGAGCGGTTGCGACTCGAAGCGCAGCACGCGGCCGGTTTGAAACATGCCGGGATTGTCCCTGTTTACGATATCGGATCGAACGCGGAGCGAGTCTACATCGTCTCTGAGTTCGTGCCGGGGGAAACGCTTTCCAACCGGCTGAGTCGCGGTCGGCCACTGGTGGACTCTGCCGTGCGCTGGACGATTCAGTTAGCCGAGGCATTGCATCATGCCCATCTCCGCGGGCTGGTGCATCGCGATGTGAAGCCGGCGAACATTCTGATGCGTGAGCACAGTGACGATGCGGTGCTGACCGATTTCGGTCTGGCGGTGACGGAACTCGGGCAGTTGCGCGAGGCATTTTCCACGGTGGGAACCTGGGGCTACATGTCGCCCGAGCAGGCACGGGGGGAAGGCCATCGCGTCGACGCGCGGAGCGACGTCTACAGCCTGGGCGTGGTGATGTATCAGATGTTGACCGGCCGCCTGCCCTTCGTGGCGGATACGCGCGAAGCTTATCTGGACCAGTTGCTGCATCGTCTGCCCCGACCACTCCGCACAATCGACGACCAGATCGATGCCGACCTCGAAAAAATATGCCTCAAGTGCCTGTCTAAAGATTTGATGGATCGATACACGACATGCGCGGACGTCGCCGGCGAACTGCGAGCATGGGTTGACCGGCAGATGACCCCGCAGGCCGTGCCTGTGGTCAATCCCCCGGCGCAAAGTGGTAGGCGGTTAACGCAGATCGCCGTGTCGGCTCTGGCGTTGATTTGTCTGGTGGGAGCAATGATCTTAGGTTCGAGGCTGTGGAGAGTTGATCCAAAAGAGACACCAGGAGGAGCGGCCAGCGCGGGAAGTGTTCGGTTGGGGCTGGTTTCCTCGTTCATTGATCCACCGCCTGCTCCGGCCGTTGCGATTGAAGGTTGGAGATCACTGCTGGTTCAACAACCAACCATGTTTGCATGGTCTCTGGGGGGTGGACGCGATCGCCCTCGTTTTGATCCCGACTTAAGGACTTACCACGTCCGGTCCGACGCATCGCGTTGGGTGGCCACGGCGGGTGAACTGAATCTCGACGATTTTGAGCTGCGGGCCGCGATCCACTTGAAAAACTGGATGGGGCGGGTCGGCTTCGCCTGGCAGCTCGTGGAAGACGAAGCCGCATTTCCGAAGAAACGCTTCCGCTGCTATGCCGTGGAATATGCTCGGACGACCCCGACGGACCCAGCCAGGCTTTGGCTTTCCGCTTATTCGTTCGATGAGCGTAGTTTCGACGACCGGATTTTGACACACAATGAAACGATTGATGGCCGGGAAGTCGCCGTTCCGAAGGAAGACTGGGTCTCGCTGGGCTTGCAAGTTCACGGCGAGCAGATCGTCGTTAAGTTTCACGGTGAACCGGCATGGACGCCGCAAGGAGCTGTCGCGGGATCGACGGCGCGCGATCCCAAAGCGGTGACTAAAGTCGCTTTGAGTGGCATGTCGGGAGACGTGACGATTCGCGATTTCGCAATTCGATATGTGTCAAAGAAGTAGCGTGTTGCTTTTGTTCTTCAACTGGAGAGGGCCGATCTATGTCTGTGGAATTCGTGGAAGTTGTCGATAATGCCTGGTTCGGGATGATGGCCCCGCGTTCTTATCAGTTCAAAGTTCGCACACGTATTGTGAACGATTTCGCAGCCAGCGGGCTGAGCGTCATGATGTTTCAGACGATCGTCAGAACCACGGTTTACAAGGTTGTCGGCTCCACCCAGACCCCGCTGTCAAATGCGAATAATGTCACGTTGACGTATAAAAACGCGCAGAATTATCACGAGATCCAAATCAACAGCGGTCAGCCCGGGGTTCTGCCCGGTACGCTTCTCCGAGTGGAAATCAACATCGCATGGGTCCTGCAATATAATGAGCTTAACGCAGGCTCGATCAATCATCAGGTTCCTGCATTTCCCACACTTGTCACCTACGAAGCGGAACACGTTGTCGCGGAATTGGGCGAAGAGGGTGAAGCGCGCGGGGAATAGCGGTGATGGGGCGAAAGGTCTCACGTCGCCCTGACTGTTCGCGAACACGGGGCGACGCCATCCCGCATTTGATTTCCATGTCACCTGCCAGCGCGTGTCAATCTGCCGCGCGATACCAATTCGTTTCCTCATCCGTTGCTGTGGGTATGTCTGCACCCCAACAGTCAGCGGGTGAACTGGCCATAATTCGCCGGGAAAGGAAGACGACAACCGCGATGCACATGATCCCGACAAGCGGCAATAAGCTCAAGACGAACAATACCATTTTTGTCTCTTCCTCGTTGTTCCCTGGAGCTGGCATCGAGGCCAGCATCATTACGAACCACAGCGCCAAAAGTGGAACCGTGGCGGCGATGGCAATGATGAAATTCGCAGGATTCGTTCGATGCACATGAGGTGGCAGTGCCATTGCAATGCGAAAATCGCCACGACAGACCTGGTAAAGATTTGACATCACGTACACGCGAATTCGATGACGTACAGCGATCACAACGCCCAGCCAGCCGAAGATGAACGAAAGCAGGCAGCCGAATAAAATCGCACCCAGAGCAATCATTAACGCAACCTGGTTGGGTTCCCTATTAAAGGCATCTGCAACTAAAATAGTGCCCACGATACATGCCACGCCGCAGGAGCCGGCGAGAAAGCCGGCCATGCACAAATGGAAAACAAGCCCCACGGTCCCGCGGGCTTTCCAAGGGTCCGACTGTTTCAACCAGACGGCCGTTTGGAATGCGGGCCATCCTGCCCGCAAATAGGGAAGCAGGCCAGACAGGAGCGGATTGAACGTCAAGAACAGCAGGCCGAGGGAAATTGCGGCAATCATCGGCCACTTCCCCATGAACCGCCAAAGCGACCAGTTCGCACGAATTTCCTCGTCAGCATCCTCATCTTCAGGCAAACTCATGGGATACTCCTCTGAAGAAATCGACCACATCCGTTTTGGAAGGTGAGGCTGTGGAAGACTTTCGCAGGCGGCTATGCGCTGATCAGTGAATGCGCAGTCATAATCCATTTTCAGGGATGACAGCAACCAAATGAGCAATCGAAATTCCGGCGGTGTCTTGCCCTTCTTTCGTTGTGATATCAGTGATGGCCTCCCGCCCACTTTTCGCTTCAAGTGGTCAACACTTCGCTCAGTCTTCTCACCACCCCCTCGGATCAGGTAAGATGAATCTGTTCGCGTTGATGCGCTAATGAGTTCCCGGAGTGGCCGTTTCATGGTGTTGTCGAATCGGACTTCCATGGTCGCGATGGTCTGCGGCGTGTGGCTGATGACGGCCGCTGGCTTCGCTGCGGACACTGTTGACTACAGCCGCGACATCAAACCGGTGATTAAGGCGCGTTGTTATGCCTGTCATGGGGCGCTCAAGCAGGAAGCGGGGCTGCGGCTCGATACGGTCACGTTCATGCGGACGGGCGGCGATTCCGGTGCGGCGATTGTGCCGAGTGAGATTGTTGAGAGTCGGTTACTAGCGAGAATTTCGGATCAGGACATTGCCACGCGGATGCCGCCGGAAGGGATGCCTCTGACGGCGGCGGAGATCGCGAAGATCACAGCATGGATTCAAGCCGGTGCGGCCGGTCCCGCGGATGAGCAGCCCGAAGCGGATCCCCGGAGTCACTGGGCATTTCAGCAACCGCGCCGTGCGGCGATTCCCAATTTCGAGCGGTCAGCGCTGGCCAGCCAACCCATCGATGCGTTTCTGCTCGCGGAGTTGGATCAGCAGCATCTCACGCCTCGCCCGCTCGCCACGCGGGAACATCAGCTTCGGCGGGTTTATCTGGATCTCATCGGCTTACCGCCGACGCCCGACGAGTTGCAGGCCGATCTCGCAGACACAACGGCCGATGCGTGGGACCGCACGGTGGACCGGTTGCTGAGCGATCCGCGGCATGGCGAACGGTGGGGACGGCATTGGATGGACATCTGGCGTTACAGCGACTGGTACGGTCGTCGAGAGCAGAACGATGTGCGGAATAGTGCCGGGCAGATCTGGCGGTGGCGCGACTGGATCATCAATTCGGTGAATTCCAATCACGGTTACGACCGCATGCTGCGGGAAATGCTGGCTGCCGATGAGATCGCGCCGGACGATGAGGCTACCGCCGTGGCAACAGGGTATCTCGTCCGCAATTATTATTCGCTCAATGCGAACGACTGGATGCGCGGCATTGTCGAACACACGGGCAAAGCCTTTCTGGGCCTGACGTTCAACTGCGCGCACTGTCACGATCACAAGTATGATCCGATTTCACACGACAACTACTTCCAGTTACGAGCCGTCTTCGAGCCGATTTATGTTCGTCAGGATCGTGTGCCGCGCGAGGCCGATCCCGGCAAGTTTCAGGAATACGATTACGGCGGCACGCGCCAGATTCAGCGCCTTGGTCTGGTCCGCATCTTTGATCGAACCCCCGACGCCCCAACCTGGTTCTACACGGGCGGTGATGAACGCAATCGCGTGAAAGAGCGCGGCTCGATTTCTCCTGGCGTGCCGACGTTCCTCACCGGCGAGTCACTGGTCATTCAGCCGGTCACACTGCCGCCCCGCGCGTGGTATCCCGGTCTGCAACCCGGCCTGCAAGAGACGGTGCTGAACGACGCGCGGATCGCGGTTGAGGCGGCGGAGCGGCGTTTGGCCACGGTGCGTGATTCCACTCAGCCGCCGGATGCCGGGATGGTTGCGGCACTCCGCGCCGCCGAACAGGAGTTCTCTGCCGCGCTGCAAGTGGCCCGTGAATCGGGCACGGGACAGGCATTGGTGGGCAAGCAATCGCTGATCTTCGATGCCACGACGGGTCGCCGCGTCGTGCAAAACGGTTTGCAACAATTGACCGCGTTGCCGGATGGCGCGCGGGTGCAGTTTGAAGTGCTGCTCATCGCCGATGCTCACTTCAATTTCCAGCTCGCGAAAGATGTCATCGCCGGTGCGACAGCGGGCTATCTCGGCTGGAACCAGGGCAAGATCATCTCGTATCAGCCAGGTTCGTTCACCGAGTTCCCTGTGGGCGAGTACGATTTCGCCGGCGGGCAGCGCCGGTTTTCGGTCGAACTGATTCTCGAAACTGCCGCTGATCGCTGCCGGTTATCCATCCGTTCGCTGACAGATGACAAGCTGCTCGTTGATCAGGCGCTGATCGCGCTGAATGGCTGGAATCCGGTCGGCGATGCGAAGAAGGCGATCACGTTCGATGCCCGGACCGGCAGTGTCGCGGCGGTCGATGCTTTCCGGTTGTCGCCGCCGTCCGATCCGAATGCGACGACGACCGGCCAACCGGCCCCGCTCGCGGAGTTTGATTTTGAATCGCCCCGCTATCAGAATGGCCGCGATCTGGGCGGGATTGATGGCTGGACGGTTTCCTCATCGAGCCTGGCCCCGGCGACATCCGTAATTTCCGATGTCGGCGTCGATCCGAAACTGCGGGAGTTGTCGCGTCAAGTCGACATCGCCCGCCGCAATGTCGAATTGCCGGCGTTCCGGTTGCGCACCGCAGAGGAAGCGCAGCAATCGGCCCAATTGCAACTAGCGGGAGTGGAAGCTCGCATTGCCGCTGACCGTGTGCGTTACGGTGATGCGCGGGCCGCGGAGATGTCGGAGCTGTCACGCGCCGCGAGTCGTGCCGAGCGCGCCGCCGCTGTGAAGTCTGCCGAAGCGGCCGTGCTGGCGCAGGAGCTTGCGCTCCAGGACGCCGAAGCGAAACCTGTTGATGATGCGCAACGTAAGGCCGTCGATGCGGCCGCAGCCGCGGTGACCGCCGCGCGAAAAACATGGGAACAAGCGCAAGCCGCGTGGGCGAATGATGCGCTGGCGGAAACCTACACACCGTTCACGCCGACGTACCCCGTCACGAGTACCGGCCGCCGCAAAGCGCTCGCCGAGTGGATCACATCGGCCGATCAGCCGTTGACGCCGCGGGTCGCCGTGAATCACATCTGGTCCCGGCACTTCCATGCACCGCTGGTCAGCAGCATGTTCGACTTCGGCCGTAACGGGGCGTTGCCGACACATCCCGCACTACTCGACTGGCTCGCCGTCGAGTTCCGCGAATCGGGCTGGGACATGAAACGGCTGCATCGGCTGATCGTAACCAGCGCGGCCTACCGACGCGCATCCTCCGTGGGCGATGCCACTCCGAATGTCGCGGTTGATCCGGAGAACCGCTCTTTGTGGCGGATGAATGCGGGTCGGATGGAAGCCGAAGTGGTCCGCGACAGTTTGCTCGCCTGTGCCGACCGACTTGAATTGACGATTGGTGGTCAGGAACTGGAAAACACGCTGGCGCTGACGACGTTCCGCCGCAGCTTGTACTATTGCATTTATCCGGAAGGGGGTGGCAAAGGTCCGCTCGGCGAATTGTTCGACGCCCCCGATCCGCTCGATTGTTATCGCCGGACGCGGAGTGTGATTCCGCAGCAGGCGTTGGCGCTCACCAACAGCGATCTCGTCCACCAGATGAGTGCCGCGATTGCCGCCGAGTCGCAAGATTTGGCTGACCACGACGCCTTCATCCGCGCGATGTTCGCGCGCATCTTGTCACGCTTCCCCACCCCGGCCGAACTCGATCTGTGTCGCGATAGTTTATCGACCTCGACCGATGTACAAGCCGCCCGTGAAAGTTTGATTCGAGCATTGTTCAATCACAACGATTTTATTGCGATTCGGTAAAGATGAATTCCCGAGCGGGGGGCGTTAGCCCCCTGTATGTGCGTGGTATAGCCAAAAGCTGCCGCATTCAGGGGGCTGACGCCCCCCGCTCGAAGAAGAGTGACCTGGAAAGCGAAACCATGACCCACCCGCAGCTCCCCATTCTCAACCCCATCCCCCGCCGGACGTTTCTGTCCGACATGGGGATGGGTTTCACCGGCCTCGCGTTGGGATCGCTGCTCGCAGATGACGGCATTCTGCGGGCGAGCGAATCAGCCGCTGAGTTCCCGCCGACGGGCATGCCCCATCATGCGCCGCAGACGAAATCGATCATCTGGATTTTTCTGTCCGGCGGATACAGCCATCTTGAAACGTTCGATCCGAAGCCGGCGCTCAACGAACACGCCGGCAAAACGTTCGATAAAACTCCGTTCGAGAATCCGGTCAATTCTCCGCTCCATAAGAAGCGGTTCCGCTCGGTCGCGGCCGAGGAAGTCAACGTTCGCGATGTCTATCCGCAGATTTACCCGATGCAGATCGGCTGGAAGAAGCATGGGCAAAGCGGCATCGAAGTCACCGACTGGTGGCCAAATCTCGCGCGGCATGTCGACGACCTCTGCTTCGTGCGCAACATGTGGACGACCGACAACGATCATGCGGCCGAGAATCAGATTCACACCGGCCGGCATCGCCTCGATGAAACGCAGCCCAGTATCGGCGCCTGGGCGCACTACGGCCTCGGTTCTCTTAACGAGAACCTGCCCAAGTTCGCCGTGCTTGGCGGGCCGACGAATTCCGGCACGCGCGAATCGATCGATGCGCTGTACCTCGGTCCGCAATACGGCGGCGTCGCGCTCGCCCTCGATCCCAAAAACCCGCTGCCGTTCGGTCTGCGGCAGGCGAAGCAATCGGTCGCGGACCAGCGGCGTGAGTATGAATTGATCGGCAAACTCAACGAACTGACGGCGGTGGAATACCCTGAAGACCAGCAGTTGCGGGCGCGGATCAAGGCTTATGAACTCGCCTTCCGCATGCAAGCCGCTGTGCCCGAAGCGGTCGATTTCACGCAGGAGACGGCGGACACCGCGCAGCTTTATGGCCTCGACAACGATAAAACCAAAGTCGCCGGGCAGAGACTACTCGCTGCTCGCCGCTTGGCCGAGCGCGGCGTGCGGTTTATTCAGGTTTTCCCCTCGGCGTACGGCACCTGGGACTCCCATCAGAAGTTGAAAGATAACCACACCCGGTTGTGCGACACTGTCGATCAACCCGTCGCCGGATTGATTCAAGATCTGAAACAGCGCGGACTGTGGGAAGATGTCACCGTCGTTTTCTGTACCGAGTTCGGCCGCACCCCGGGACTGGAACTGCGCGGCGGCGGCAAGGATGGCCGCGATCATCATCCCAACGGCTTCACCATCTGGATGGCCGGCGCGGGGGTGAAACGCGGCTACGTGCATGGAGAAACCGATGAACTCGGTTACAACGCCCTCGGCGAAGGGCATTACGTCACCGACCTGCACGCCACCGTGCTGCATCTTTTGGGACTCGACAATCGCCGGTTGGAATACCCCGGCCGCAAGCGGCTCGACATCGATCACGGCCAGGTGATTCGCGATATTCTGGCGTGATCAAGCCCATAGGCGGCGATGGCGGGACCGGTCCCGGCGATGCCATCGCCGGGCTTTTGAGAGTTCAGCGGCGAGAGGACAACGCGATTTCGTAATCGCCACTCGAATTGCTCTTACTTCGCGCCCTTGCCGATGGAGTTTCGTTGGCACGGCCGGTACAGTAGGGTCATCCTGGAAAACTAATCTCCGCCACGCTTCCTTCTGCCGATGAATGTCCCCGATGCACATCCGCGATGGCATTCTGAGTCCCGAAATCTGCATGGCCACCGGTTTGCTGGCGCTGGGAGCCGTGGGCTACAGCTTGCGCCAGATGCGTCGCGATCTGGTGGACCGGACGGTGCCTTACACCGGTATGACGGCGGCCTTGATCTTCGCCGCGCAGATGGTCAATTTCCCGCTCTTCTTCGGGCCGGTGTCCGGGCATCTCATCGGCGGTGTGTTGGCTGCGGTGCTGCTGGGGCCGTGGGCGGGTTGCGTCGCCCTTACGCTGGTGCTGGTGGTGCAGGCGTTGTTGTTCGCCGATGGCGGGTTGCTCTCGCTGGGGGCGAATACTCTGAATATGGCGGTGATCGGTAGCTGGGGTGGGTGGGCCATTTACGCCGGGCTGCGGAAACTTCTCGGCTCATCGTCTGGGGCGACGGTCGCCTCGGCGGTGTGTGCGGCGTATCTGTCGGTGCTGATCGCGGCCATCGCATTTTGTATCGAGTTCGGCTTGTCGCATCGCACGGCGGAATTCGATCTCGGTCGTGTTTTCACACTCATGTTGTTGATTCATGCCGCGATCGGATTGGGCGAAGCCTTGATCACCGGGCTGATTGTCCGTTGGTTGCTAATCCGCCGGCCGGAGATGTTAGGAAGTCCGGCTCTGGTGACGCAATCCGGCTGGCCGTTGTGGCGATATGTCGCCGCCGGGTTGGCATGTTCACTGCTGATCGCGGTGTGCCTGGCACCGTTCGCGTCGGCATGGCCGGATGGTCTGGAAGCGGTGGGAGACGTGGTCTCGTTCAACGGATTGGGGACATCGACGACGCTGGTTCTGGGCGAGTATGCGATTCCCGTTCCGCCGGGCGTGTGGGAACCGTTGTCAGTATCGCTAGCTGGTCTCCTCGGCACACTGGTCGTGTTCGTCGTCGGCTGGCTGCTGGTCCGCATGGTCACCATTCACCAGCCTGCGGCTCAAGCCGGGGATGCGTCGTGAAACAACCCGGGCCTGCACCGCGCTGGCAGGAGTGGATTAAATGCTCCGACTGCTGACCGCGATCACCGTCATTTCACTAAGCGGGTTCCTGACCTGGGAATTGTGGCCCGTGCAGGTCTTGATGATGACGACATTCTGGGCGGCGGCGCTGATGCACGGCGCGCGGTTGGATCGCATGCTGCGTCGTCTCGTCGTCTTTCTGCCGTTCGTACTCGGCGTGGGACTGGGCGTGCCGGTGACGCAGCACGGCGAATGGGCCTGGCAATGGTCGCTGACGATTCTGTGCCGCTCGATGGTCGCCTTCTTCGCCGGCATCTGGCTGATCCACGTGCTGCCGTTCCCCGAACTGTTAATTGCATTACGCCGTGCCGGTGTGCCGCCGGTCTTCATCGCTTCGCTGGCGTTCATGCATCGGTACTCGGTCGTACTGTGGGAAGAACTCGCCCGCTTGAAGACCGCCCGCAAAGCGCGCAGCAGTCGGTTGTCATGGTGGCGCACCTGGACAACCTCCGCCTCCATGATCGGCGAACTGCTGATCCGCGCTTGGGACCGCGCCGAACGCGTCCACCGCGCGATGCTGGCGCGCGGCGGGGCTAAAATCTGAAAAGTTAAGGAAAAATGAACGAGACACCTTGACTGTTTCGCGTTGCTGTGCGCGGAATCCATTCAGCGTGACCAGGAAGGGAAATGGAGCCTGAGCGGCATTTTCGACTTGCTAACATTTGAAAGGTTCCCAGCGGAAGCGAAAATAGCTGTATTCTTCGGCGTGGTGGACGGCCGTGGTGATCTGCCATTGCGCCTGCGAATTGTCGATGTCAATGACATCTTTTCGGATGTCGAAGACCCTGACGCCGTGGGCGTTGTTGAAGGATTCATCCAAATCCCCGACCCATTATCACCTGTTCAGGCGTCGGTCAATCTTCCAGTTCGATTTGACCACCCAGGAACTTACCAACTAGAATTGTGGATCGATGGTTTCAAGTTGCAGACTCGTCGACTAGCCGTCGTCGGCTCAGAGGAGGCGTGATCATGTTGATTAACGAATGCGATCGGGCCGTCACTCAGATCATCCAGTCCGAATCATCAACCGCGCAAGATATCGGCGTCCTCAACACGCTGAAAACTGGTTGTGCGACACTGCAACAACTCAGGGTGACGACTGTCAAAAGATTACCGCGGCCTAATCGCACTCAGCCACGGTCACAGACCGGTGGGCAATGACCGTAACGGCCATCGAAATCCATGATCTTTCATTCCGCTATCCCGGCGGGCAACATGCGTTGCAGCGTCTCTCGTTCAGCATCCCGGCTGGCGAACGTGTGGCCATTGTCGGGCCGAACGGAGCCGGGAAATCGACGCTGCTCCAGCACCTGAATGGCTTACTGCCCGCAAGCTGGACTCCCAACGGAGACACGGCGGAGGTCGCCATTCACGGCCTGCCGGTCGCCCCTGCCAATCTGGCGGCAATCCGCCGGCAGGTCGGCTTCGTGTTTCAAGACCCCGATGATCAGCTGTTTTGCAGCACGGTCGCGGAAGATGTCGCCTTCGGTCCGGAGAACTTCGGCCTCGCCAACGGCGACTTGCCCGAGCGGGTCCGCCGGTCTCTTGAACTGGTCGGGTTGCCGAATCACGGGCCGCGGATGATCGGCCAGCTCAGTTTGGGCGAACGGAAACGGGTCTGTCTCGCTGGCGTTCTGGCTTGCGATCCGACGATTCTGGTTCTCGATGAACCGACGGCGAATCTCGATCCGCGCGCCCGGCGGCAATTGCTTGCCATCATTCAGCACACCACGGCGACGCTGATCATGGCCACGCACGATCTCGAATTCGTCCTCGATGCCTGCCCGCGCGTCCTCGTCCTCGATGAAGGCCGATTGGTCGCCGACGGCCCGGCGACCGAAATTCTCGCCGACCCGGTGATTATGGACCGTCACGGGCTGGAAGTCCCCTGGCGCTTGCGGCGCTGACACAAACCCGAGCGGTGGGCGTCAGGCCCTTGAGTGTGGCATCCCTATCCCGGCAGCCGGTCTGCGGCCTCCGCGTGGAACATCCCGGAGTCTTCGACAGGCGCGACAATCGCACGAGTTCCACGCCCTTCGCAACGCCTCGGCGACGTGCCACACCAACAGGCTCACTCTCCTGCTCCATGAAGCCTTCAGCCGGTGGATATTCCATTCAGGGGGCTGACGCCCCCCGCTCGGAAGACGGCGCATCTCGACACAATCCATGCGACCGGAAAACTCCGCAGGCCCGCACTGTTTCTTTATCTTTACTGCGCCAAATAACCTTTACACTTCACCCGGATGACCTATCTGCGGTCATAATCACAGAGAACGGAACGCATCCTCTCCACCGCGACGGACCGCCCCCCTCAGACTCCCAGATTGGGATAGGCAGGCCAGATTATGCAGAACATCGCCTCGGAACCGCACATGAAGATTGATCGCCGGCTGCAAAACCGCCGCGTGATTGGTGATCGCGACCGCCGGATCGACGGCAAGGACGCCGCCCCGATCGGTGAAGAACGCCGGAAGACCCCGCGCCGCAAAGTGGAACGCCGCCGCCTGATCGACCCGACCACCTGCGAACGCGATTACTCGCTGGAAGAAATCGAATTCATGCGCGCGATGGACGACTACAAACGCAAAAGCGGCCGCATGTTTCCGACGTGGAGCGAAGTCCTCGAAGTCGTCCGCGACCTAGGCTATGTGCGCCCTACGGAAGGCGCGACGGGCGTTGAGTCTACGACGGTGGCCACGATCTAATGAAGAAATAGGAATTATGAACGATGAAGTATGAATTAGACAAAAACGGATGCCTGCTCTGATTCATACTTCATAATTTATACTTCATCATTTCCCCTCACGCATTTCGCCCGAACACCATGATGGTGATATCATCGTTTTGCGGGCGGCCGTCGGCGTGCTTGCGGACGTCGGCGAGAATCGCCTTGCCCAGTTCTTCCGCCGCCCCCGCTTTGCTCTTCATGACCAACTGGCGAATTCGTTCCATCCCGAACAGATCGCTGTCGTGGTTCATCGCTTCGCTGACGCCGTCAGTGTAGATTACGGCCGTTTCGCCCGGCAGAATCGTGTACTCCACCACGTCGTAGGGGAAATCTTCCATCACGCCCAGCGGAATGCCGACCTCCTCTTCACCCAGTTCGACAATCGTGCCGTCGACCTTGCGAATCATGATCGGCATATGCCCGGCGTTGACGAATTTCATCTTCCCGGTTTTCGGGTCGACCACGCCGAGCACGAACGTCACGAAGCGGCCTTCCACGGCTTTCGCGCACATCTGATTGTTGATGCGGCCCGCCGCTTCGGCGACATTGGTCACGAACGCCATCACGTTCTGCACCACGCTGGAGATCCGCGACATCACCAGTGAGGCGGGAACTCCCTTGCCGGCCACATCGCCGAACGCGATACAGATCTTCGTCCCCTTATCGACCGGCAGCACGTCGTAATAATCGCCGCCGACCGCCTGAGCCGTTTCGTACGAGGCATAAAATTGCCAGCCGGGGGGCTGCGGCAATTCCGTCGGCAAGAGTGCCCGCTGCACATTCATCGCGATATCCATCTCGCGATCCTGCTTCAATTTCTCCAGGGCAGTCACCATCAACCGGGCCGATTCATACGACATTGCCGCTTGCCCAGCCACCGCGACGAGCAAGTCGAGATCGTCTGGTTTGAACTGGTTGAAGATGTTCTGCGTGTCGATATGGATCGCCCCCATCGGGTCGCCGTCCAAGCTCAGCATGGGGACGCACATCATCGAACGGATCGCCAGATTACTGATCGATTCACTTGCCTGGAACTGGGCGTCGTTCATCGCATCCGCCGACAACACGCCCTTCTTCTGTTCCAGCACAGTCTTCAAGATCGTGCGGCTGACTTTGACCGTCTCGTCGTCGCCGGCCCGCCGATGTTTCACGGCCTTCGGAATCATTTTTCCTTCGGCGTTCTGGAACAGGATGCATGCGCGGTCGGCGTGCGGAAAGACTTTGAACAACGAGTCGAGAATCTTCGGGAGAATAGCGTCCAGATCGATTGTGCCGGCGAGACTCTGGCTGATCTCCAGCACCGCTTTAAGTTTTGCTTCCGGCCGAATTTCCAGTTTGCCGAAGCCGGCCACTGCCTCGATGGCGTTCATCACATTGGCGGGTTCGCCCTGATCATCATCGAGATCGATCCCCATGCCGAGCGTCATATCGCCGGCGAACTTGCCGGTCGGCGCTTTAGAACTCGCCGTCGCGGCCGATTCAAAGCGGAACAGCAGCGGTCCGAGTTTGATGCGATCTTCATGGCTGAGTGCGGTCGGCCCTTCGATCTTTTTGCCGTTGAGAAACGTCCCGTTGCCGCTGCCCAGGTCTTCCACCAGCCAGCCGTCATCGGCCCGATAGACGCGGGCATGCTTGCGGGAGACCATGTTGGAATTGAGCTGAATTGTGCATTCCGGATGCCGGCCCATCGTGGCCTCTTCGCCGGAGAGTTCATGCGGGACGGCCTGCCCGTCTTGTAACAAGACCAATGTCGCCATGATGCGGCCCCGAGTTTTCGACCAAATAGGTGAGATTCGCGCACAATTCAAGTTTATCCCGCACCGCCCGCCGGAGGAAGTCGCAGCCGTACGCGTTCGTGACGGTCTCGCCATCTTGCTACGGCGACTGGAAGCCGCGGGGCTCTTCGCATTCTTTTTGACGAATTCCCCCGGAAGTTGTTACACTAAGCTTCTAGTCCCGGATCGTCCGTCGCGGTTCTCATCGTCTTGTGCTCTCATGGCCGGGACTTGGGAATTGTTCTGGAAGGCGATTTCATGAGTTCCAGTTCCGAAACCACGGCGAAATCCACTCCGCAGACGGTGGAAGTGCGGACGCTGGGGAAGTACGAGTTGCAGCGGCAGCTTGGTGCCGGCGGCATGGGGACGGTCTATCTTGCCAAAGATGTGCAGTTAAAGCGGCTGGTGGCGCTCAAAATCCTCCCGCAGGATAAAGCCAAGAACCCGACGCTTGTGCGACGATTTTTGTCCGAAGCCCAGGCCTCCGCACAACTTCGGCATGAAAATATCGTGGCTGTCTATGAGAATGGCGAGATCGACGGGCACTTATTTATCGCGATGGAGTATGTCGACGGGACCGATCTGCATGAACTGATTCGTAAACGGGGCAGAATTCCGGTCAAGCGTTCGCTGGAGATCATCAAACAGGTCGCCATCGCCTTGCAGCATGCCGCGGAACACCGCATCGTACATCGCGATATCAAGCCGTCGAATCTGCTGATCCGCAACGACGGCCTCGTCAAGTTGACCGATCTCGGGTTGGCTCGATCTGTCGACGACACACTGGAGACCGACATCACGCGGGCCGGGACGACGGTGGGGACCGTCGACTACATGTCGCCGGAACAAGGCCGCAACAGCAAACTGGCCGATATTCGCAGCGATCTGTATTCTCTCGGCTGCACGTGGTATCACATGCTCACGGGGAAAACGCCGTTCCCCGAAGGGAGCATGACGAATAAATTGCAGGCCCACGCCAGCAAGCCGCCGCCCGATCCGCGCGCGTTGAATGATCATGTGACCGAGTCGATGGTCGCCGTGCTGCTGCGGTTGATGGCGAAAAAGCCGGAAGACCGCTATCAGACGCCAGCGGAGTTGCTGAAAGACCTCGCGCGGCCGTCGATGACGCGCAGCGGCGGGGCGGAAGAAATGCTGTCGACCCTCACCGAGGAAGGCCCGGCCGATGTCACGGAATCTCAGCGGATGAAACGGCAGACGCCGCTGGGAGCCATGCCTCCGAAAAAAGCCGCGAAAGTCGCCGATAAAGAGGAATCGCCCGGTTTCGATTGGGAGACGATCCGCCCGCTGGCTTTTGGAATTGTCGTTTTGATTGGGACGATCGGAGTTGGAATTGTCATCGCGGGCTTTAGCGGCGGCCTCAATTTTGGAGACGGGCCGGTCACGTTGCCGGACAAGAGTCTCCGCCCGCACGATGATGGCACGACGGTCGTGCAATCGCCGCAGGTGCAAGGCGCGGCCAGCCCCAACGCCGCGCCCGCGGTGATGACGCCGGAGACGAAAGTCGCCACCCTGCCCGATGGAACAACTCCCGCCGAACCGGGGCAAGCGGCCCCCACCAAATTAGATCCCGGCACCGGCAACACCACCGTGATGTCGCCCGGCTCGTCGAATCCAGCGGCGGCCGGCAACTCCACAGGAACTTCGCCCGGTTCCATCGCGCAAGCGTCGCGCACCTTCGACGCGGAATCGATTCCCGCCTGGAGTACTTCGTCAGGTTCGCGCGGCCCGAATGGCACCGGCCCGGCGACACCCAACGGAACGCCGACTCCGAATGGGGCCTCTCCCAAGGCCCCCTCCACCCCCGCGGGTACGCCGACTGGTCGGAACGTGCCGGGCATGCAGTTGGCGAACCTCACCGTTGGGCCGGGAGCGGCGTCCAAAAGTCATTTTCCTGATCTTTCAGCCGCATTGAAAAGCCTGTCCCGCGAGGGTGCAATCATCACGTTGCGCGGGGCCGGCCCGTTTGTGGTGCCGGAGATTTCCCTGCGTCAGATTCAACGCCTGGTGCTGCAAGCGGCGGAAGGTCCGCGACCGATCCTGCTGGTTCGTCCCGCCGAAGGCCAGCTCACCGCCGGCTTGACACTGGCCGAAGGGATTCTGGAACTCGAAGGCCTCGATCTGGTTTTGGATCGCTCCGCGTTCGCGGGGTCTGATCCGGTTCACATGGTGGCGTCAATCGACGGACAGTTGCTGGTCCGCAATTCCACGTTCACCGCCTGGGGAGCCGGAACCGTTCCGATCATCGCCGTGCAGGTCGACAGCCAGCTTGAACCAAAAGGGCTGGCACCAAATCTGGAACCGCGGGTGCTGCTGGATCGGGTTTGCGTGCGTGGAGACGACGTGACCGCCCTGGCCATCGCACGTCCCAATGCCGATGTGGTCGTGCGCGATTCGCTGCTGATTGGCGGTTCGCAGCCGGTGATCACGCTGTCGGGAACACTGCCGGAACTCCTCGCCAGCACACCGGGGCAACGTCCGCGGCGAGCTGTGCGAATCGTGCAATCGACGCTGTTCGCCCGTCGGACGGGCATTACATTTTCGGCGGATGCCGCGACCGTCCCTCCCTCAACCACGCTGCTGTTGCAGGATTCGCTGTGTGCCACGGCCGCAGGAGCGGAGTCCAATTTTCTTGATGTATCGACCTGGGCGTTCGCCGAGCCGGATGCCGTCGGGGGGAAACTGAAGAACCTGAATGTGACGATGAAAGAGTCGCTGGTGCTGGGCTTTTCCAAGGTGGTGAACCTGGGAGCGAACTCCGCTTTTCAGGTACTGCAACCGTCTGATTGGCCCATTTTGTGGAAGCGTGAAAACGACCTCCAGCAATTTGCCAAGGCAGTTTGGCCGGCGAGCATCGGCAGCGATCTCTCCGCGATTTCCGTGCGTGATTTCCGACTCGATCCGCTGCCGGCGGGAGTGGTTGCGCCGGCGGACGGAATAGTTCCCGGCTGCGATGTGTCACAGTTACCCGAGTTGAGTGCCGCATCAAGACGCTGGCTGACGGCTTTATCCGCTCGGCCGAACTGGCCCGACTCCTCATTCCCGACTCCGCCGCCGCAAGTCGTGAAATTCGATGTCTCGAAGCAGCCCGATTTCGGCGTCTTTCTGCAGCAGGGGGATTGGCCCGCCGGGACGCTGATCGAAGTGACGGGGAGCGGTCTGCGACCGATGAGTCCTGTGAAACTAACCCGCAAGAACTGGAAAATCGTCGGGAAGCCGCAGGAAGGTGTCCCGCTGGCCTTCACGCCGAAGTCAGTCTCATCGAACCTTGCGTCCCTGCTCACGGTGGATGGCGGCGATGTGGAACTTGTCAATCTTCGCTTCCAGCTTCCCGCCTCGAAGAAAACGAACTTGACGAGCCTGATCGCCGGCCAGGGTTCGCGACTAACATTGCAAAACGTCTCGCTGCAAGGGGTGTGGAGTGACACCGATGCGATTGAAACGCTGCTGAGTTGGACGGGGATTTCCGGCGGATCACCCCACGCCGCACCGATGCTTGTGTGCCGCGATTGCCTGCTGACCAACGGCGGCAGCACGATTCGGATCGACCTGGGATCTGAGCCGGTGTTTCTCGGCAACAGCCTGCTGGTGAGCCGCGAGCATGCGCTGGATCTGCGGCTCGGCGTGCTGCCGGCGGGTCAAGCAGCCGGCCCGCTGGTCGTCGACCATGTGACGCTTTCCGCCGCTCAGAGCGCGTTGCATGTCCAAAGTTCGTCTCCTGCGGCCGGACAGGGTGCGCACCGGCTGTACGTCAATCGCTGCGTTTTCGCCCCGCCGTTGACAGTTCGGAGCGACGACGGAGCCGCGACTGTGCTGCGGCTGGCGGATACTGCCGACCTGGCGCGCATCGAATGGTGGGGCACGTCGAACGGTATCGCCGAAGAGATCGCATCGCTGGTGCGCGGTGATGCGGAACCAGCGGCGAGTTCGCCCGCTGAGGGGCTGGCCCGCTGGCAGGCAACCTGGTCCGCCGAGCAGGATCACCGCTTGTTGACGGGGGCTGGGGGTGTGGTGCTGAAACCGGATGCGGGAAATTCCAAGCCTGGGACAATCAAGCCGTCGCAATTCGCCCTCGATTCCACGTCGAAAGCGAAACGCTGGGGCGACGACGGTTCAGCCATCGGAGCCGACATTCAGCGCATCGACCTGTCAGCTCCGGCCGCCAAACCAAAAGACGGGGGCAAAACTCCCGTCACTCCCAAACGGCCGATGCAAGCCGATTTCTAATTCGCCCCTGTCTAACAACGCGATGGTGTGGCAGGTCCCTGAGGTTTTAGGCAGGGCGTAGTCTTCGACCAAAATGTTGGCAGCCACAAGTGGTGGGCCTCGCCAAGCCTCGACCGCACCCTACGGGAAACGTCCCGCGTTCTGGCAACTCGCCCGCTCGTGGATTATTCTCTTGGTGGATATTCCGTTCCGTCACTTTGCGAGAAATTACCGACCATGCAACCGTTTGCGTATCGCCAGCAGGAATTGTATTGCGAAGATGTCCCGGTCAGCCGGATTGTAGAAGAATATGGCACACCCGTCTGGATTTATTCGCAGGCCTACTTGCTGCATCAACTGAAGCAGGTGCAAGAGGCCTTCGCCGCCGTCGATCCGGTCATCTGCTATTCGGTGAAGGCGAATTCAACCCTCGGCATTCTCAAAGTCATGCGCGACGCCGGGTCGAGTTTCGATGTTGTCTCCGGCGGGGAACTTTACCGCGTGAAAGCGGCGGGGGGCGATACATCGAAAGTGGTGTTCGCGGGAGTCGGCAAGACGGATGACGAAATCCGTTTCGCGTTGGAATCGCAGATTCTGATGTTCGATGTCGAAAGTGAAGGTGAACTCGACGCGATTGCCGCAGTCGCGCAAAGCATGAATGTGATCGCGCCGGTGGCGCTGCGGTTGAATCCTGATATCGATGCCAAGACGCATGCCAAAACGACGACGGGCAAAAAGGGCAACAAGTTCGGCATGGATATCGAGCGGTTTCAGGAACTCGCCGCCAAAGTGCTGCGCACGCCGCAACTGGCCCTCAAAGGCATCCACATGCACCTCGGCTCGCCGATTCTGACGACCGACCCGTACGCCGCGGCGGCGAAAAAAGCGATTGACGTGGTCGCGGAATTGCGGAAAGCCGGACACGACATCAACTGGATCAACCTCGGCGGCGGGTTCGGAATCAGCTATCGGCAGAATGAAGGCCCGCCCGCCGCGGATTACGCCGAGGTCATTGTCCCCGCGATTCAGGCCGCAAAATGCCGGCTGGCCTTGGAACCAGGACGCTTCATCGTCGGCAACTCGGCCATCCTCTGCACGCGAGTCCTCTACACCAAACGCGAAGGGGGCAAGCTGTTCGTCATTCAGGACGGGGCCATGAACGACCTCGTCCGACCGGCGATGTACGATTCGTTTCATCGAATCTGGCCCGTGAAGCCCACGGTCGACATGCCGGGCGATCTGGAAGAGGAAATCACCGGCTGCGAAAAAGCGGATGTGGTCGGCCCGGTTTGTGAATCGGGAGATTACTTCGCCAAAGACCGTTATCTCCCGCCGGTCCAACGGGGCGATCTGCTGGCCGTCTACAGCGCCGGTGCCTACGGTTCGACGATGAGCAGCAACTACAACAGCCGTCCGCGAGCGCCGGAAGTGCTGGTCGACGGCGGGAAAGTGACATTAATCCGCCGCCGGGAAACGTATGCTGATCTGATCGCCCCGGAAGAACTCGATGGCTGACGCGGGGAGAGATCCAGCTCAGACGACGACGGGTGGCCGGGGCTGGAGCCGCTCTGGGCGAAGCCCCGGTGCTTGGGCTGCATCTACCGGGGCTTCGCGAAGCGCTCCAGCCCCGGCCACCCAACTTCAGACCAGGTTTGCCCTGGGTTGACGGGGAGTGATCTATCCCGGAGGACGATTGCCGGATACGCTGTGGTGACCGCTCGCGATTTTCCCCGGTCGCGGCGTTCGCTCGATTCCACCAGAGACCCACGCATGGATGCCGTGTCCCGTGATTATCGTGATATCCCAGCCGCGAGCGCACAGTCGCGCGTTTTGCGGATGTTTTTCTGCGTGATCGTTGCGATTGCGGTTTTCTCCGCGCCGCTGTCGGCGCAGGAGACTGAATCTGCGCTTTCAGTCCCGGACGATACCCCCGCAGCGGTCGCACAACCGCTGAATGTCGATTTCGTCCAGTTGTTTCACGATGGCGGTGCCATTGGCTACATCATCTGCTTTCTCAGCCTGGCGGTGGTGGCATTGGTCATCGAGCAACTGTTGACCATCCGCCGCGGGACGATGATTCCACTCGGACTACCGGATGAAGCCCATCGCATGATCACCGCCGGGAACTTCAAAGCCGCCGAAGAACTCTGCCAGTCGAAGCCCAGCCTGCTGAGCTATCTGTTGCTGGCCGGCCTCAAAGAAGTCGGCCTGGGATATCATGCCGTCGAAAAGGCAATGGAAGACGCCGCGGCGGAGCAGTCGGCCCGGTTGATGCGCCGGATCGAATACCTGTCGGTGATCGCCGGCGTGGCAACGATGCTGGGACTCTTGGGGACGGTGTGGGGCATGATCCTCGCGTTCATGGAATTCGAGCGAAAAGCCAATCCGCAGATTTCTGAACTGGCACCCGGCGTTTACAAAGCGCTGGTCACCACGCTGCAAGGCTTGATCGTGGCGATTCCCTCGAATGTGGCGTTCTCCTTTTTTCGCAATCGCATTGATGAATTGGTCTCGCAAACATCGTTAATGGCCGAGCATGTCTTCGCCGATTACAAGCGCGGCAAGGCTCATGCGCGTACCACGGACAGTGTTCCTGCGAAACCGCGAGCGGATGCCGCAGCGCCGCGTCCGCGTGTTTCCGACGGAACCTAAAGCGCGAAACTGCGATCATGAAACTTCCCGCTCAACGCCGCAAATATGGCCTGGAACTCAACATCACCCCGTTGATCGACCTGGTGTTTCTGCTCAACATCTTTTTCCTGGTGGCGACCTACTTCATTCGCAACGACCAGTTGGGGGCAGTCGATCTGCCGAGCGCCGGCCAGGCACGCGAAGAGAACACGGAAGCCCCCGGCCGGTTGATCGTCACCATCACGGCCGATGGTCAGATGACTTCGAGCGGCAAGACGATCTCCACCGACGACTTCGCGCTGTTCCTCCAGGAGACCTTGTCCCAGCACGGGGAAACGGGGACCGAGATTCGCATTCGTGCCGACCGGGCCGCACCCTATTCGCTGGTAGAGCCTTTGTTGATCAAAGCGGCCGAAATGGGCGTGACGAAAATCCGCTTCGCGGTCTTACAAGGCGGAGGCTGACACCCGTTCCATCCATGCGTATTCCCAGTTCACAGAATCGCACGCAGTCGCTCGAGCAGACGTCCATGACGCCGCTGATCGACATTGTGTTTCAATTGCTGATCTTCTTCGTCTGCGCCTCGACCGGGCATTTGCGGGAATTTCTGTTGCCGACCGATCTGGCCGGTGGGGGCACACAAGCTCAGGCTCCCGCGAAGCCCGAAGCACCGGTCTCTCAAGTTTGGATTCGCCTGCGATTGGATGGCGACGAGACCGTGACGGAAGTGGAGGGGACCGACTACCGTGCGGGAGATGGCCAACTCCGGTTGGTGCTGTTTGCTCTGGCGGATGCCGCGCGGGATGTGCCGCTCATTCTGGACATCGCCGGCGACGTACCGCTGGGTTCGGTGGTGGGGATCATCGACTTATGCCGCGCCGGGGGTTTCGAGTCGATCAATTTCGCCGCCGAGCCACAGTGAGCCGGCGATATAATTGCTACGACCACTTCGCCCGGCCTCTTCGGCAAAGTTGTCGTTTCCGGAACCATGCGACTTCTCCGTCGCCAATCCTGCGGTGAAGCAAGTCGTCGCTAGGAAATCCCGCCCGTTCGGAACCGAAGCCGAAATGCGTAAGCCATACTCCAATAGCACTTGAGTAGCCTGATCTTGCGGGAACTGAACCACAACTCAGCGGTTTTGGCTCGCGGTTGCCAACTCGGTGCGTAGGATCATCGGCTCCATGGTCGACACTGCGTTGCGATTCGCGAAAGCTCCGTCATCTGTGGAAGCGACCGCTCCCAGTTCGGTTCCGTTTCACGTCGCTTATGTGATGTCGCGATTTCCCAAACTCACGGAAACCTTCGTCCTGCGGGAAATGGTGGAACTCGAAAAGTCCGGCGTCAAAGTCAGTGTTTACCCGCTCCAGCGCGAGCGGACAAAAACCATTCACGCCGCCGCGATCCCGTTTGTCACCCGCGCCTGCTTCACCCCTTGGCTGTCCGTGGCGATTCTTTGGGCGAACATCCAGTTCTTCCTGCGAAATCCCAGGCGCTATCTCTCGACATTCGGCACTTTGATCAAAGCCAACTTCGGATGCTGGCGCTATCTGTCTGGCGCTATCCTGTTCTTCCCCAAGATTGTTTATCTGGCCGCGCGCATGCGGCGAGATGGCATTCGGCATGTGCAGGCCCATTTTGCTAGCCATCCCGCGATGGCCGCCTGGACGATTCATCAGTTGGTCGGCATTCCATACAGTTTCACGGCTCACGGGTCCGACTTGCACCGCGACCGACACATGTTGCTTGAGAAAGTCGCTGCTGCCGCGGCTGTGATCACCATCTCCGAATACAACCGCCGCATGATCCTTGAGGAATGCGGCGACCAGTTTGCTGATAAAGTGCATGTCATCCATTGCGGGATCAACCCGCACGATTTCCCGCCGCGAACCGTCGCCACCCCATTCGAGCGGGGTGACGGACCGTTCCGCATCATCTGCGTGGGCACGCTGCACGAAGTCAAAGGCCAGCGGTATCTTTTGGAAGCGTGTGGAAAACTGCGCGCGGCCGGCCTGGATCTGTTCTGTCAATTTCTAGGTGATGGCCCAGATCGGGAAGCCCTGCAACAGCTCGCAGACGAACTCGGCGTGCGGGACCATGTGGAGTTCTGCGGCTCGCGCACCACCGATGAAGTCCGTCGATTGATGGCGGAAAGCGATGTGATCGTCGCCCCGAGTGTCCCTACCGCCGATGGCCGGCGTGAAGGCATCCCCGTGGTGCTGATGGAAGGCTTGGGAACGGGGCTGCCGGCGATTGCCAGTCGCTTGTCAGGCATTCCGGAACTGATTCGCGACGAGGAAACAGGCTTGCTGGTCCCCCCTCGCGACGCCGCCGCAATCGCGGAAGCCATCCACCGGCTGGCCCGGAATCCCACATTGCGACGACAACTGGCGGAGGCGGGTTGCGAACTCGTTCAGCGGGAATTTCATGTGGTGACGAACACCCTGCTGCTCCGCCGTCTGCTCACGGGTGAATCGCTGCCAAGTGACAATCCGAACGAGTCGCATTTCTCTCGATCTGAACCGACTGACGACTTGGTGACCGCCGACAGGGAGCTGACGACATGTCCGGTCTAGCCTGGAGTTTCTGGATCGCGACTGCGATCGTGCTGTATGCCTATCTCGGCTTTCCGCTGCTCACCTGGCTGTGCAGTCTCATCTGGCATCGACCAATTGCCGCGGGGGCGATCACACCTTCGGTCAGCATTATTGTCTGCTGCCACAATGAAGAGCGGTCGATTGCGGAGAAGTTGGAGAATCTGCTGGCACTCACGTACCCGGCCGGGCAATGCCAGATCATCATCGCCTCGGATGGCTCCACCGACGCCACGGAAGACATTGTGGCCCGGTTTGTTGACGACCGGGTGTCGCTGCTGCGATTGCCGCGCGGCGGTAAAGCAGCGGCATTAAACGCAGCGGTCGCGCAGTCGACGGGGGAAATCCTCGTCTTCTCGGATGCGAACAGCATGTACGCCCCGGACGCCGTCACCCGCCTCATCGCACCCTTCGCCGATGAAACCATCGGCGGAGTGGCGGGGAATCAGGTTTATCGCCGCAGTGACAACGCCGGCGCGGCCGCCGCGGGGGAAATGAACTACTGGGACTTCGATCGCTGGATGAAAATCTGGCAGAGTCGCTCCGGGAATACGACCTCCGCCACCGGTGCGATCTACGCGATCCGCCGCAGCTTGTTTCGCCAGGTGCCCGAAGGTGTCACCGATGATTTCGTGACTTCAACACGCGTGATTGCACTCGGCCGACGTTTGGTTTTCGCGCAGGATGCGATTTGCTACGAACCGGTCGCCGGTGCGGCGAAGGCCGAGTTCGGCCGAAAAGTGCGTGTCATCACCCGCGGTCTGCGCGGCGTGTGGGAAATGCGGGAACTGCTGAATCCCACACGCTTCGGATTTTACGCCATCCAGATATTTTCTCACAAAGTGCTTCGTCGGCTCGTCGTGTTCCCCTTGCTGGTCATGGCGGTGACGGCCCCGCTCTTGTGGTCACAAGGACTCGGATATCTGCTTTTGGTGGCAGGCGAACTGGCCTTTGTTGTGAGTGCTGCGATGGGATTCGGATTGGGATCACTCGGACGACGCACGCCCAAGCTCCTTTCGATTCCGCTCTTCTTCTGCCTGATCAACGCCGCGGTGCTGGCGGCGGTTTGGAATCTGGTGCGCGGCAAACGCATCGTGGTGTGGAACCCTCATCGCGGCGGCATGTGTGCCGCAACGAAGTGAGTTCCTGATCTCAATCTTTCTGCCTGACATTTCACCGCGACGACTGACCAGGACGAATCACAGCGCTATGGACCTTGTTCTCGAACGACGAAGCCTGAATCCGGCGACCATTGTCGCTGTCGCGCTGCTGATCGGCGCGGCGGCGGCCTTGGCCGTCGCGGTGGCATCGGCGTCACCCATGCTGATGATCGCCGCCTGTGTGATTGCCATCGGTGCTGGTCTCGTCGCCCGTTCCGTTGACTGGGCGACTTACGGCGTGTTGTTTTGCCTGTATGCGAATCTCGCGGTTGTGGCGGTGAGGTTTCACGGCGTACCGGTCCTGGCGGCACACGCCGTGGTGGCTTTGTTGGGTTTGCCGCTCGCCTACTACATTCTGGTGCGACGGCAATCGGTCGTCGTCGGCCCCTGCTTTCCCTGGCTGGCGATGTTCGCCGTGGTACAGGGTTTGGGCGTTGTCTTTGCCGATCAGCCCGCGCGGGCCGCCGAGGAATTCTTCACGTTTCTCATCGAAGCCGTCCTGTTGTACTCGCTGATCGTGAATGTAATTCGTTCGGAGCAGGCGTTACGCGGAGCCACCTGGGCCTTGTGCCTCGCCGGCATCCTCATGGGCGGCTTCCCCCTGATCCAGCAGATCAAAGGAGACTTCGACAATCAGTACGGCGGGTTGGCACAAACTCCCGAGGAGCCGGGCTTTCTCGGCCACGACGGATCAACCATCCAACGCCGCATGGCCGGTCCGATCGGCGAGAAGAATCGTTACGGGCAGGTCATGCTCATGCTGATCCCGTTGTCACTGTTCCGGCTGCGCGACGAGCGCTCGCCTTGGCTGCGTGCATTGGCGGTGATCACATTCACGCTGGCCGCGGCCGGTGTCTACTTGTCGTTCTCGCGCAGCACAATCTTGTGTGCCGGCCTGGTTCTCTTGCTCGCGGCCGCATTCCAGCATGTCAACCGCCGCTTCGTGACCTTCGGCGTCATCGTCGCGTTTTGCGGATTGCTGTTGACGCCCCAATATCGCGCGCGGCTGGCATCGCTGGCCGACCTCCGCGAACTCCTCAGCTCCGGCAAACACTCCCAGGCCGACGGTGCCTTAAAAGGCCGCGCGACGGAAATGGGTGCGGCGGCTCTGGTGTTTCTGGATCACCCCCTCGTCGGCGTCGGCCCGGGCGAGTTCAAGTATTATTCGCGCGAGTATGGCGAGCGGATCGGGATTCGCGCGCTGGAACCGAATCGTCAGGCCCATTGCCTGCCGCTGGATGTCGCCGCTGAAAATGGCGTTTTCGGCCTGATTTGTCTGCTGGGAGTCTTCAGCGTGCAGGGCTGGAGACTCGCCCGCCAGGTGAACGACCCGGCAATTTCACGCGGCTTGCGCGGGCTGTCGGCCGGCTGTCTCTACATGCTGGCCGCCTATGCGACAACCGGACTGTTTCTGCACTTCGCGTTCATCCGGTATTTCTGGATCATGATCGCCCTCGGCGATGCCGCCGTGCTGCTCGGTCAATCCGCGAAGTCGAGGTCGCAACAGGACGAAGCGTAATCCGCGCGCATTGCGGACGGATGATTCGCGCCTGGTCTTGTAGGGTGCGGTCGAGGCTCCGCGAGGCCCACCGATTGCGGCCACCATCACCATGACGGTGGGCCTCGTCAAAGCACTCGGCCGCACCCTACGGCTGTCCGTTCATGAAATGCTGACGATCAGCTCGGTGAGACAATCTCACCGCTTTCACACGGCGCGCTGCTGCGGTATCGTGATGAGATCAGTGTCTATTGATTCAACATTCACGCTCCGGAGACTTCCATGCCCCGCCTGACATTCTGCGTTCTGCTCGGACTCCTGTGTACGCAACTGATTGCGGCCGATACGAAACCAACCGGCGACTCGACCATTCTTCCAGCGGATGCCGAACTCGAACAACTCTGGAACGAAGGCGAGTTCACCGAAGGGGTCGCCGTCGCCAAAGATGGCGTCGTTTGCTTCAGCGATATCGCCATCATGGCGAAGAACCCCGGCCGGATCATGAAGTTCGATCCGGCGACGAAAATGACATCCGTGCATGTCGCCGACAGCGGCCAGTCGAACGGCCTCTTCTTCTCTGCCGACGGTAAGCTCATCGCCGCCTGCGGGGCCAACATCGGTCTGCAAGGTCTCTACGAAGTCACCAAAGTGGGCAAAATGAAGGCCCTCTCCGCGAACTTCGGCGGCAAAAAATACAACGCCCCCAACGACCTCGTCATTCACCCGCGCGGCTGGATTTACTTCAGCGACCCGCGCTACGTCGGCAAAGAACCGCTCGAACTCGATCGGCAGCGCGTCTATCGCTACGACCCCAACGGTCAGGTTCACGCTGTCACCAAAGACATCCGCAAGCCGAATGGACTCATCCTCAGTCCGGACGCGAAGACCCTGTACGTCGCTGAGACCGACAACGGCTCGACCGGACTCGAACCGGAAGGCACGAAGCCGGTGCCGCCGCGGTACACGTTGAATTCCTTTCCCATCGCCGCCGATGGTTCGCTCGGCCAGAAGACGGTTCTCGTCGATTACGGCGACGAAATGGGTATCGACGGCATGACGAGCGACATCAAAGGCCACATCTACGCCGCGATCCGGCATCCTGTCCGCCACGGCATCGCGGTCTACACCCCCGCCGGCAAGGAAATCGCCTTCATCCCCATGGACACACTGCCCACCAACTGCACGTTCGGCAAAGGAGACGAAAGCCACATCCTCTACATCACCGCCGGCGAAGGCCTCTACCGCATCCCCCTGAAAATCGCCGGCTATCATTCGGAATTGAGCGGAAAATAGAAATGTTTCACGCAGAGGCGCGGAGATCGCAGAGAGGCAATATTAAGATGGCCACGATGCAAAGAACGCGAAATTGACCCGGAGATTTGCAGGCAGCATTTGACCAAGTATCATCTCCGCGACCTTGGTGACTTTGAATTAAGGCATTTCTCAGCGATCTCCGCGTCTCTGCGTGAGAACCTGATTTCCCCAGAACTCCAGGTAACACGATGCCCAAGCGGCGAGAGAGCGAACCGGCGGTGCGGAAGCTGGCGGAGTTTGAGCCGGGCGAGCAGGGGGATTGCTTCGCCATGCTCGTCAAGAAGGACGCCGGCAAAACGCGCGATGGCAAGCCGTTTTATCGTGCCGTCTTTCGCGACAACCACCGCAGCGTCACCACCATGATCTGGCTCGACGGCGGCTGGTTCGAGGACTGCGAACAGCACTGGCAACCCGGCGAGTGCTACAAACTTCGCTGCCGATATTTCGAGAACCAGTATGGCTCGCAAATCGAGCTGGAGAAGATTCGCCCGATTGAAGAGGGAGATGCCGAGACCGGGTTTGATCTCGCCGATTTCCAGCCGAAAACGCGGTTCGATCCCGAGCAGTTATTCGCGGAACTGGTCGCGCTGTCGACCACGGAAATCAGCGATGTCCCGATCCGAATGCTGACGGTCTCGCTGTTGGACAATCATCGCGAGACATTACTGCCCCTTGCGGCCGCCATGCACCATCACCACGCCTGGCGCGGCGGGTTTCTGGAGCATGTCCTCTCGGTGACACGCACCGCCTGCTATCTCGCGGACAAGTATCGCGAACTCTATCCCGATCTGAATCCGCCGTTGTCGAAATCACTGATCGTCGCGGGAGCGATCCTGCACGACATCGGCAAGTTGCAGGAGTTGATCCAGCAACCAACCGGAGCCGACTACACCCCCGTCGGCCGGCTCATCGGCCACATTGTGCTGGGCCGCGACATGGTTCGCGCCGCTGCTGCGGCGATTCCCGAAATGGACGCGGAACTTTTGCTGCGGTTAGAGCACATCGTGCTGTCGCATCAAGCCGTGCCGGAATGGGGCAGCCCGGTCTCCCCCTCCACGCCGGAAGCCCTGCTCGTCCACTACGCAGACGACATCGACGCCAAGTTCCAGATGATGACGGCCGCATTACAAACCGAACCGACACCGGGGAATGAGGAGTTCACGTCGAAGGATAACCCGCTCAGACGCCGCATTTTTCGAGGGTTGAAGGGGCCATAGCGGCGGCTTTCAGCCGCCGCTACATGGCATCCCCCTCCAGCCAGTTGTCACCCACGGTGACATCCACAGCCAACGGCACGGTCAACTCCAGCGCCGTCGTCATTTCCTCGCGGACGAGTTTCACCAGCGTCGCCACATCATCAGCCGGGCTTTCAAAAACCAGTTCGTCGTGAATCTGCAATAACATTTTGCCGGGATGTTGCTCGGCGTTCAGGCGCGCGAAGATGCGGATCATCGCCTGCTTGATCAGATCGGCGGCGGAACCCTGGATCACGCTGTTGATCGCCGTCCGTTCGGGCAGCGTCCGGCTGCGGTTGCGAATCGGGCGGATACCGTCGATTCGCCGCCGGCGGCCCAGAATCGTGCGGGCGTAACCGCTTTGTTCGCAGTCGACGAGAATCTGTTCGAGGAACTGCGTGACGCCGGAGTACCGGGCGAAATACTGGTCGATGTACGTCGCGGCTTCGTCCTGCGGGATGCCCAGCGCCGCCGCCAATCCGAACGGGCTTTGGCCGTAGATCACGCCGAAGTTGACCGCCTTGGCCACGCGGCGCATATCCGACGTGACCGCCTCGCGGTCGACATGATACACATCGGCAGCCACGGCGGTATGAATATCGACGCCATTGGCGAAGGCCTCAAGCAGCACGACATCCTGGCTGAAGTGAGCCAGCATGCGGAGTTCGATCTGCGAGTAATCGGCACTGACGAGTTTCCAGCCGGGTTCGCCGGGGATGAACGCCTTGCGAATCCGGCGGCCTTCTTCCGTGCGGATTGGGATGTTCTGCAAGTTCGGATCGCTGGAACTGAGCCGGCCGGTCGCGGCGACAACTTGATTGAACGAACAGTGAATGCGGCCCGTCTCCGGATGAATCAGTTCCGGCAGCGCGTCGAGGTACGTCCCTTTCAATTTGCTGAACTGGCGATGCGCGATGATCTTCGCCGGAAGTTCATGCAGCAGCGCGAGTTCTTCCAGCACATCCTGATCGGTACTCGGGCCGGTCTTCGTTTTCCTCTTGACGGGCAGGCCCAGTTGATCGAACAGGACTTTGCGGAGTTGCAGCGGCGAGTCGATGTTGAACTGATGCCCGGCGATGCCGTGAATCTCGCCGACGAGTTGTTCCAGCCGAATCGCCAGGTCCGCGCTTTGCCGGCGGAGTTCCGCTTCATCCACGCGAATGCCCGTGTATTCCATGTCCGCCAGCACGGGGATCAGCGGACGTTCGAGATTCCAGTACAAATCAAACAACTTCTCCTGCTGGAGTTCCGCCGTGATACGGTCAGCGATCTGCAAAGAAAAGTCGGCGTCTTCCGTCGCATACTGGGCGACCCGCTCCACCGGCACATCGGCCATGCTGATCTGCTTTTTGCCGACGCCGATCAGTTCAGAAATCGAAATCGAGGACCGGTTCAGATACTTGTCGATCAGCGATTCCAGATTGTGCGACCGCGCGCCGGCATCCAACAGGTAATCACCCACCATCGGATCGAGGCCAATCGTCGGCGGTGCAATCTCGACCGACCGCAGCACGATCAGATCGTATTTCACATTCTGATTGACGAGTTCCAACGCGGGATTCTGCAAGATCGGCCGCAAGAAGTCGGCGACGACTTTCGCATCGAGCAACTGACTTCCCGCTGGTCCCATCACGGGGATGTAATAGCCTGACTCCGCGGCCCACGAGAACGCCCAGCCGACGATGGTGGCCCGACGCGGATCGACGCTCGTTGTTTCCAGATCAAGGCACAGGCGAGTTTGCAGGTTCAACTCGGCCAGAAACGCGGCGAGCTTTTCGGGAGTATCAACCGTCTCCCATTTTCGCGTGTCTGCTGAGTCTGACTCGATACTTCTGACTTCCTCGACTGCGGCTGGGGCATCATCCATCCCATCAAACAACGACCTCGCTTGCGATTTCACACCCCGCTGCGCAACCACAACCGGCGTGGGGGCCACGCTCGTCGTATCAAACTGTTTGACTTCCTGAATCAGCGAGCGGAAACCAAACTGGCGAAACATCTCCTGCAACCGAGGGACATCGGGCGTCACACCCCGGCACGTCTCCCAGTCGTACTCAACCGGCAGATCAACATTCAGCCGCACGAGTTCCCGGCTCATCAGCGCTTGCGGAGCGAACGTTTTCAAATTCTCGCGCAGCTTCGCGCCAGGAGCTTCGTCCGCGTGAGCCAGTACATCTTCCAAGGTCCCGAACTGATTCAAAAGCTGTGCCGCCTTCTTCGGCCCCACCAAAGGCACGCCCGGCACATTGTCGACCGCGTCGCCCACCAGCGATTGAAAGTCGACCACCTGATCGGGGCGAATGCCCCAGTCGGCGAGCAAGTCCGGCTCACTGTAAAAAACATTCTTGCGAAAGTTGAACACTTTCACCCGCGGGCCGAGCAGTTGCCGAATGTCTTTGTCGCTGCTCACGATGTGGACTTCGCGACCGGCGGCAACCGCTTGCCGCGCCAGCGTGGCGATCACGTCATCCGCTTCCCAACCGGCATGCTCAATGACGGGAATGCCGAACGCGTCGATCAGCTCGCGAACTTTCGGAATCTGCGATTTCAGATCAGGCGGCGTTTCCGAGCGATTCGCTTTGTATTCGGGATACAAGACATTGCGCGTACTGGGGGCCTGGGAATCCCACGCGCAGATCAGCCAGCCCGGCTGTTGCGTCTTCAGCAGCGACACGAGATCGCGGCTGAACCCGAACAGCGCATTCGTCGGCTGCCCCGACGGACTGGTCATCGTCGGAATGGCGTGAAACACCTGAAACATCAGCGAATAGGTGTCGATCAGATAAACGATGTCGGACATGCGGGTCATCACCTAACGGAAGTGCGGGTCTCACGCAGAGACGCGGGGATCGCGGAGAAATGCGGAAAACGATCGCACAGAGAACACTGAGATCACGGAGAGCGACAAGGTTTCATCCCCTGCCGAATTATACTTCATCACTCCTCTGATGCATGCCGTTTCTGCCCCTGTGTTCTCCGTGCACTTTTGTGCGAAAAATCAAACTGCTCTGCGAACTCCGCGTCTCTGCGTGAGACATTTTCTTCACTTGATCGAATTCAAATACGCCAGCAGGTCGGCCATTGCGGCGGGGGGGATTTGTTTTTCCAGGCCTTCGGGCATGAACGACAGATTCGTGCTTTTCAGTTCCTCGATGTTCACCCGCAGGACCGCCTGGCTGGTCCCGTCGGGTTTGCGCAAGGTCAGGCTGTTCGCCGTTTCGCCCGTGATCATGCCGGTGATGGTGACGCCGTCTTCGAGTGCGACGACATAGCTTTGAAACTGCGGCTTCACCTCTCGATTGGGATCAAGGATATTGAGCATCACGGCCGCGATGCCGCGATCCTTGATGGCATTCAAATCGGCCCCGATCGATTCGCCGAAGCCTTCCAGTTTATGACACGCCGCGCACGACTTGCGAAACACCATGCGGCCCTGGTCGATGTCGCCCTTCAATTCGAGTGCGGGCTGATACGCATCGACAACATCCTGCCGGCGGGCGAGTTTCGTGCCGGCGAACAGCTTAGCCGCTCGCGTTCGTAACTCGGCGTCGTCCGATTTTTCGAGCAGCGCAATGCGGGCGGGGTCGACATCGGTCGGCGGGATCACGCCGGCTTCGATGGCATCCAGAAATGTTCCGATCCATGCCGGCCGCGTGAACCAGGTTTCAATCGCCGTCGACCGGAGTTGCGGCGTCAGCGACGGCCAGGCGGTTTGCAGCAAACTCGGTACGTCCGGCTGATCGAAGCGGGCCAGCGTTTCCAGCGCGGCGGCTTGCACCGGCTGCGGCTGTTGCGATTGCAGCAAGGTTCCAAACAACTCGGCAACATCCGCAAAATTCGCGGCGGCCAAAGTCCGCACGGCGGCCGCGCGGTTGGCGGGAGTCTGCTGATCATCCGCGGCCGATTGTTGCGCGGTCTGCATCAGCCCGGCCAGAATTCCGCTGTTGCGATTGCCGTCGCCGATCAGTTCGCGAATCGCCGGGCGGGCCGCGATCACGGTTTGCATCAAGTCCTCGGCCAAAGGCCGCTCATCGTCTGGCAGCGCGTTCATCTCCTTGAGAAACACGGCCAGTTCGGCATTCACATTCGCGGCGGCGATTTGTCCGGCGAGTGCCATCAGAAAGGTTCGCACCGCTGCCGAGGTCCGTGAGGATTTCTCAGACAGTAACGCCGTCAGAAACTCCGCGCGGCGGTGGCCGATGGAACTCAGGACGGCGAGTTGCATCCACGGATCGGCTCCATCGTTGATGGCCAGTTGCCGCAGTTTCTGCGTGACGGCATCCCCCGTGAATGCTCCCAAGGTGAACGCCGCCTGATAACGGACGCGCGGTTCCGCATCATCGGCTAGTTTCAGCACGGCGGCGCGGATTTCGGGGGAATCGGCGAATGACTCCGACAGTTTCAAGGCCTGTTCTTTCGCGCCGCTGACTTCCGCCTGCAAAGCCTGCAACACGAGTGCGGGTTCCAGGGCCGACAATCCGGCGAGCGAATACAGTGCCATCACGCGGGCAAGAGGAGACGCGGACTTCGCGGCGAGTTCTTTCAACGGGGCGATGGCCGCCGCATCCTGCCGTTGATAGATCAAACGCGACGCCGTGTCGCGATGCCAGCCATTGGGATGCTCGAACAGCGGGACGAGATCGGCGGTGGCGTAATCACCGAGTTTCGGTGCGGGTTGGAACTGAAAGCCCTCCGGTGCGATGCGATAAATGCGGCCGTGATTCACGCCGGCGGCGACATCCATGTGCTTCAAAATCTGCGGCGCGAGAAACGCGGCCCCTTCGATCAATTCGCGATACATATCAATCACATAGAGGTTGCCGTCGGGCGCATTGGCAAACTGCACCGGGCGGAACCAGTTGTCCGACGAGGCGAGAAACTCGGCCTCGGCATCGGCCCGCTGAGCCGTCAGTCCGACGCCGTTCGGTTCGAGTTTCGCGCGATAAACGAGGTTATTGGCGACTTCGCCGGTGAAAATGTTGCCGCGATATTCCGCCGGCCATGCATCGCCGCGATAGACGGTGATGCCCGTCGCGCCGGTGAAGAATCCGGAAGGGCTGCCCCCTTCATCGGAACCGGGAATTGTGCCGGCCTTGCGGAGTTTCGTCCGCAGGACGCGCCACGGTTCGAACGGGCTGATCCGCATCAGCTTGGTGAATTTGCCTTCCGGTGCGATGTTGATCGCCGCGGCGGGGGCGGTCAGGTACGGATTGCGGGCCAGGTAGCGGCCATCGTACATGATGAGATGGGCCGGTTCGCTGTTGCCGCAGACGAACCCGAAGCGGCACCAGTCATCGAAGCTCATGCCGTGCTGTCCGCCGCCGCTGGTCGCGGTGATTGTCATGCCGCGCGGGTCGAGCAACAGGTGTTGCCCCCGCACATTGATGGCGGGCGATTTCGCAGCGAGATCAGCGTCAGCGGCGACAATTTCTCCGCCATCGAGACCGGTCGGAATATAAAAGCGATTGTCGTAACGCCAGCGAAAAGAATTGAGTTGTCCTTCGCCCGACTTGTCCTCTCCGAAGCCCGTATAAAGTTTCGTGCGGACATCAGCCTTGCCGTCGCCGTCGGTGTCTTTGCAGTACAGCAGATCGGGCGCGACGCCGACGAGCACGCCACCATCCCAACAGGCGACGGCGGTTGGATACTTCAGATCGTCGACATAAACGGTGGCTTTGTCGTATTGGCCGTCGCCATCGGTATCTTCGAGCCGCTTGATCGCGCCAGTGCCGTGGGATTCGGGGTTGGCGTACTGATTGTATTCCGGCAATTCGACGATGAAGGCCCGGCCATATTCGTCGAAGTCCATCGCCATCGGCGAACGGATCAGCGGTTCACTGGCGACGATTTCCGCATGAAAGCCGGCTTTGAGTTTCAACGCCTGCCGCGATTCCTCGGGCGACTTCGGCGTGATCCTGGGCAATTCGCTGGAGAAGTCCGGCTCGGTTTCTGGCTTGACCGCGTCGTCCGCAAATGTCAGGCCGACGAGAAGAGACACCACCGCCAGGCCGCCCAGCCATCTTCGACGCACCATCATCGTGAACCTCGCCGCGTAACGTGATGTTCTGAAATCGAGACTTCACATTACCTCATCATTGATTCGCACGCCACAGGTGCTGTGGTGTGGGCGGAGTTCGGTTTGACTCCTCTCTCTCCTGGATGGTGAGGGGGATGTCAGAGAGAAACATCATCCCCACTTGCCCGTGCCACGACTTGTCCTCAAGTCGTGCCTGATGAAGCACACGACTTGAAGACAAGTCGTGGCACAATAATCAGAGTGCTGTTAGCTCCCCCTCATCCGGCTGAGGCGGCCACCTTCTCCCTCCAGGGGAGAAGGAACGGACAATCCATCGCCACGAGCCCGTGCTTGACACGCTACTTCAAGAGATGCAGTCGCAAGAGATTCATGGCGGCTTTGACGGTGCGGATTTTCGCAATCGCGGGGTCGCCGAAGTGGCGAATGATTTCGGACTTTTGCACGCCGTCGCCGGCAAGGGCCACATGCCCGACGGGTACGGCGGCCGCCGGGTTGTCCGCGTTGTACTTCGGCCAGTCGGTAATGGAGATTGCGAAATCGGTCCCAAACTTCCGGCGGCAACCATCAGCCATCTCGATTGCGGCTTCCGCGCTGTTCGATGTCGACGCCTCTAACCGTTGTGGGTCAATACCGATCAAAGCGGACTGCACACCCCCGGCCGGGATGATCAGCCCGCCGGCGAAACTGAGTTCGTAATCCGGCACGCTGGTGATGCGGAACGACAACAACCCCCCAGTGCCCGATTCGACGGTCGCCAGCGATTGGCCCTGTTGCCGCAGCATGCGCAGCACGGCGTCTTCCAACTCGTCGTCTTCCTCGCCGAAAACGGCGGAGCCGAGGCAGCGGTAGATTTCCTGACGGGCCGATTCGATCTTCGCGGCGCAGAGTTCGCGTGTTTTGCCACGGGCAATGATTCGCAGGGTGATGGTGGCATCGGACGCCGTGATGCCGACTTCGGGATCGCGGCCGCGGGCTGTCAAATCGCCGAGGAGTTCCTCGACCTGCGACTCTCCCATGCCGAAGCTGTGAATCCGCCGGCGGACGATCACCTCATCGCTGCGATCCAGCCTGGGGACGACTTGTTCGTGATACATCAACTTCATTTCGCTGGGCACGCCGGGCATCGCGGCGATTTTGCAGACATGTCCGGTTTGGGGATCGCGCGCCACGGCGAAGATGCCGGGGGCGGTGCCCCGCGGGTTGGCGAGCGGTTCGCTGCCTTGAGGGAACATCGCCTGGACGACATTTCGTTCGGGCATGGGGCGGTGTCGCCGGGCGAACATCGACTTCACATGCTCGAGTGACGGTTCATGAAGGACGAGTTCGACGCCGAGCAGTTGCGCCAGTGCATCGCGCGTCAGGTCATCCAATGTCGGCCCGAGTCCGCCCGTGATGAGCAGCACTTCGGACCGGGCCGCAGCCTGCCGCATGGCGGTGATCATATCGTCGAGCGTGTCATCCATGGTGACATGGGCCCGCACGGTGATGCCGAGTTCGGCCAGTTCGAGACTGAGCCACTGGCTGTTGGTGTCGAGTTTAGCCCCGGATGTGAGTTCGGTGCCGATGGCGAGAATTTCAGCGTGCATGGCAATTCCGTAGGGTCCGCTGTGCGGACCGTTGTCTAGCAGGGTCGCGGTCAAAGCAGAATGGTTATACTCCAGCCATGCCGAACTATCGACGATCTTTTGTGGCTGGTGGCAGCTACTTCTTCACGTTGAAGACGGAGCGGAATGCGCCGCTGTTCAGCCAGAAATCTGCCGTCCAACTGCTGGGCGAACTTTTCCGTGAGACCATCGAGCGTTTTCCATTCGAGATGCCAGCCGTGGTATGCTCCCGGATCATATCCACGCGATCTGGACGCTGCCGTCGGGCGATGTCGAATATCCAAAACGTTGGGGTTGGCTGAAAAAAGAGTTTACCAAGCGGTTTCTCGCTAGCGGCGGGATCGAACAAAAGATCTCAGAATCTCGCAAGGCAAACCGTCGCCGCGGTATCTGGCAGCGTCGTTTCTGGGAACACACCATTCAAGGTGAAGCCGATTTTGATAATCATTTTGACTACATTCATTGGAATCCCGTCAAACATGGCTATGTGAAGTGCCCCAAAGATTGGAGACATTCTTCATTTCATCGGTGGGTAGAGGCGGGCGTTTATCATGTTGATTGGGGATGCGGAACAGAGCCGCGGAACCTGCGTTGTATTGTTGAAGCGGGAGAATAGTTTCGGCGGCAAGACAACGGTCCGCACAGCGGACCCTACGCAGGCTGATCTTGCACCAAACTCCCCGATTCGCCAGACTCCGCCGTCGTGGGACGGATTGCCACAATCTCGGAGTTGTTACGGAATGGATGCCACTTCGTCATCGGAGAACTCTCCGCGGGTGCTGGTCACGGTCTGCACCTACAACGAGAAAGAGAATATTGCCAAGCTGATTCCGGAGATCCGGCGGTCGCTGCCCATTGCGCACATTCTTGTTGTCGACGACAACTCGCCCGACGGAACAGCCGACATTGTCCGGCAGTTTTCCCAGACTGATCCCCAAGTTCATCTGCTCCTCAGACTGCAAAAGCAGGGACTAGGTGCGGCGACCATTCACGGGTTGAAGCAGGGCATCGACGAGGGGTACGACTTCCTCATCAACATGGATGCCGATTTCAGTCATCCGACGGCCGTGCTGCCGCAATTGTTCGCCGCGATGGACCAGGCCGACGTGGCGATTGGATCGCGGTATGTGCCGGGCGGCGGCGTGTCCAACTGGGGTTACATCCGGCCGTTCATGAGCTGGGGTGTGAACACCTACAGCCGCGTGCTGCTGGGGGTGAAAGCCCGCGATTGCAGCGGGGCGTATCGGTGTTACCGCACATCGAAGCTGAAAGAAATCGATTTCGCCAAGTTTCGCGCCAAAGGCTACGCGTTTCAGGAGGAGATTCTGTACCGCTGCGCGGCTGTCGGCTGCCGGTTTACCGAAGTGCCGATCGTTTTTGAGAATCGCACCGTTGGGGAATCGAAGATCAACTCGAAGGAAGTCGTGCGGGCGCTGAGAGACATCGCGCTGCTGGGGTGTGATCGCCTGCGCGGCGTTTCCGTAAGGTGAGGCGCTTAAAGCAGCGGTTGGCAACTGCGGTCTTAATATCCGCGCGGATGCCATCCGCGGCTCTAGTCGTGTGAATGCTCGGCATCGGGGTAACGGCCGTGGGCGACATCGTCCACATAATTCCGCACGGCGTCTTTCGTGATGGTCGCCAGTTCGGCATAACGCTTCAGGTATTTCGGCTGAAAGCCTTCGTTGAGGCCGAGCATGTCGTAACTGACCAGCACCTGACCATCGCAGTCCGGGCCGGCACCGATTCCGATGGTCGGAATCGAGAGTTCCTTCGTAATGCGCGCCGCAATCGAGCGCGGCACCAGTTCCAGCACGATGCCAAAGGCCCCCGCTTCTTCCGCGGCTTTCGCTTCGGCGAGCAGTGTCTCTTCATCACGCTGAATTTTGCCCATCGAGCCGATCCGCCGGACCGATTGCGGCCGCATGCCAACATGCGCCATCACCGGGATTTCCGCAGTCATCAAGGCGCGAATCGTGTCCGCTTGATGCACGCCGCTTTCCAGTTTCACGGCGGCGGCACCAGTCTCTTTCAGCACCCGGCCGGCATTCTCAATCGCCAGCTGCGGCGAGACGTGAAACGAGAGGTAAGGCAAGTCGACGATGACCAGCGCCCGTTTCACGGCCCGCGTCACGATCTCCGCATGATAGATGATCTCATCCAGCGTGACGGGGAGCGTCGTTGCTTTTCCCTGCACCACCATCGCCAGAGAATCGCCGACGAGAATCGAATCGACCCCGGCTTCATCGAACACTTTCGCCCAGAGAAAATCGTACGCCGTCAACATCGACAGTTTTCGCCCCTGCTGTTTGGCGGCGACAAAGCGGGGGACTGTCATCACGGCGGGCGGTTGGTGCGAAGTCATCGGCGGCTTTCGAGCAGGCAGCGTTGGTTTCTGGTTTTCCACCTGCTAGTTTACCCGACATCCGCCCTCTCGACACTATGACCGCCACCCCTTGCAGAGGAAATGTCAGCATGTATCGCCGCCTGATCCCGATCTTCCTGACGATCTTGCTCTGCGTGACAGCTGCGGATGCGCAAGACATGGCGTTGTCGCAAGTGCTGATCGACGGGGAAGACTGGACGTTGATCGCTGAAGGTTACGGATTCACCGAAGGCCCTGCGGCCGACCGCGATGGGAATGTGTTCTTCGTCGATGTGCCTGCCAGCAAGATCTATCGGATCGATGCGGAAACGAAGGCCGTCACGTTGTTCGCGGAGGACACCGGCAAAGCGAGCGGGCTGGAATTTGGCGCGGACGGGAAATTGTACGCCTGTCAGATGGAAGCCAAGCAGGTCGTGACCTACAACGCCGAAGGCCAGGCGACGGTCATCGCCCACGACATTGGCGTGAATGACCTCGTGGTGGATCGCGAAGGGGGCGTTTATGTCACCGATATGGGCAACCAGCAGGTCTGGTATATTCCGCCTGGCGGCGAGAAACGAAAGGTGGCGGAGAAATTCATGCCCAATGGCCTGACACTCTGGCCGGATGGCAAAACGCTCGTCGTCGCCGATTGGCAGCAGCCACACCTCTGGACATTCCGCATTGATCAAGGGGGAGATTTGAAGTTCGGTGAGCGGTATTACGGCCCAGTTCAAGTTCCGCCGAGTGAGAAAATGCCCGGCTCGGACGGAATGACGGTGGATGATGCGGGCCGGCTCTTTGTCTGCACCCATGCCGGTTTGCAGATGTTCGATCCAATTGGCCGTCCCTGTGGAGCCATCGCCAAGCCGCAGCGGAAGTTTCTCTCCAACGTGGAATTCGGCGGCAAAGAATTCAACACGCTGTTTGTCACCAGCAGCGACAAAGTCTTCGCCCGCAAGGTGAACACCAAGGGAACCCCGCTGATGGTGAGAGTGACCGTGAAATAGGGTTGTCGGTCAGTTTGAGTTTTATTGTGGTGCCACGCCCACGCGCTTCGCGCGGGCGTGCGTATCGCCGATAGAAAACACGCCCGCGCGAAGCGCGTGGGCGTGGCACGACCGAAACTGAGCCACTATCCGAAATCGGCTCGGTCTTGGAGACCCGATTTGCAACTCGCTGGCGTGCTGCCCATAATTGCAGGAGATTTCATGCCAACTACGGCCGAGTGCAGGACTGCTCCCATGCCCGTTGAATCCGCAAGCATCCGCCAATCACCACGGCCAGCGTGGGCGCTTCTCGGCGTGTTGGGTTTGGTCGCCCTCATCGGCTGTGGCAAACCGCCGGCGCCGGCGCCGAAAGCGACGGCGTCCACTTCCCCGGCGGTGAAAAAGTCTGCTCCCGCGAAAGTTGCCGCGAACAAATCGTCCGCCCCTAAAGTGACGGAGGAAGGGGGCAAGAAATTCCTCGACGGCATTCCGTACGATGTCTGGTTCGATGATCCCCTCGCCGTGGTTGCGAATACCACGAATGTCGCCGCGCCTGCGAATCCGGTTGCCACAACCACGGATTCCGCGACTCCGAAACCGGCAGCAGAGACTCCCATGACCGAAACGAAGACGCCAGCGTCTTCCGCCGGACTCGACTGGGCGAGCTATATTGCGATGGATCAGTTGCAGGAAGAATCGAAGCGGATTCGGAATCAGTTCAAGACGCTGCTGCAAACGCCGGCGGCTTACACGACCGATTTTGAAGTCGTCAAAATGAACGGCACGGTGATGTCGGCCCTCGCGGTGATTGTGGCGGAAGCGGGCGAGGGGGTGAGTTGGAAGCCGAACGCCGGTTATGTGCGAGACTTTGGGTTTGCCATCAACGAGGCGGCGAAAGGCCCCGGCAAGCCGAATTATGATGCGACCAAGGCGGTCTACGAGAACATGGAATCTGTGTTCAGCGGCTCGATTCCTCCGGATGTGCCCGAACCCGATGCGAAGCGGGCCACCGCGGATGCCGTGGTGCGCAACTATCTAATGCGGCGCATGAAGCTGGCGATGGATGCGTTGAAACTGAACATCAACACGGAAGCCAAATTGAAAAGCGAAGCCGACCAGGCGCTGCAAGAAGCGATGGTCCTCGCGGCGCTGGCGAAAATGATCACGCTGGAAGGCTATTCGTCGGCGGAAGAAGCCGAGTATCAGGCATTCGCCAACAGCATGATCGATCAATGCGTGATGGCGACGCAAGCGGTCAAAGATCAGGATTTCATGAAGTTTCAAGATGCGATCAACAGCGTCGACAAGACGTGCAGTGACTGCCACACGCAATACCGTTGAAGCGACGAGTTCCGTTCAGAAAGCCTTTATCCATGCGTTTCTTGATGTCACCACAATTCTTCACCACCTTCCTGCTGACGGCGCTGGTCTTCGCCGGGATGCCCTGCCGGGCCGATGTCATCGAGTTGAAATCGGGGCATAAGATCGAGGGGGATATTCTGAAGGAACAGCCCGATGCGCTGGTTGTGGATATCGGCATCGAGGTTCTCAAGATTCCGCTGTCGCAGATTTTGTCCCGCCGAAAATCCGATGCGCCCGCCACGGTGGCAGCGGAAGTCGAAACGCGCCAACTCTACCGCACGGCGACGCTGCCACGCAAAAGTGTGAAGGATCTGGCAGAGCAATTCGGCGAAGGCGTGGTCTTGATCCAGACCCCCGGCGGCCTCGGGTCGGGGTTCTTCGTCAATGAGAACGGTTTCTGCGTGACGAACTATCACGTCATCGAAAAGGAAACTCGCATCGCCGCGACGATTTTCCGACGAGGAGACGATGGCGAATTCCAACGCCGGCGGGTGGATGACATCAAAATCATCGCCCTGAACCCGTTCTTTGACCTGGCGTTGCTGCAAGCACCGGTGCAGAAGGATTGGAAGTTCAAGCCCGTGTATCTGGCCAAGAACGACGATGTGCAGGAAGGGGAGGAAGTCTTCGCCATTGGCAATCCGCTTGGGTTGGAACGTTCGATTTCGCAGGGGATCGTCGGCACTAAAAACCGTAACTTTCGCGGCCAGGTTTATATTCAGACCACCGCCGAGATCAACCCCGGCAACAGTGGCGGCCCGCTGTTCAACACGCGCGGCGAAGTCATCGGCGTGACAAACATGAAGCTGCTCCTCGCCGAGGGCCTGGGTTTCGCGATCCCGACGCCGTATCTGAAACTCTTTCTCGCCAACCACGAAGCCTTCGCGTATGACCGGAACAACCCGAATACGGGCTTCCGGTATCTGGACGCGCCACCCAGGAAGACGCCGGCTGCCGCGATCAAGTAAATTCTCGCAGAAACTCTGTGAGTACATGCAGAGAAAAGTCTAGTCAGGGGAAGTTGCGTGGCGACTTCGGATAAAGCGACCGTCGCTGAACGTCTATACTGGAGTTACGCGAATCTCGCGATGGCGGAGAAAGCTGTTCATGACCGCGATACAGCCTATTTGCGGCCGCACTTTATGATTCGAGCTCGGCTTTACTCGGGCTTGATGAAGGGAACGATGTCACCCCGGTCTTTGATGCGTGATCAACGCATTCGAATGCAACTGCCACAAGAGTGTGTCTATTGTGGTGATGCTCAAAATCTTGCGGTTGATCATATCGTGCCTGTGAATCGCGGTGGAGCAGATACCGGCGACAATGCTGTGTGGGCGTGCCGCAAGTGCAATTCGTCAAAATCCGACAAGGATCTATTTGCATGGTGGTTTGGAAACCGCGCCGGCTTCCCCCCTCTATTTGTGATCAGAGTCTACTTGAAGCAGGCGATTTCGTACTGCCTCGCAAATGATCTGATGAACCACTTGTGCGCGGATGCGCCACAAACTCCATTCGCCTTTGAACATATTCCCACAGAATATCCAACGCCTGTGACACTCATGTTTTCGCCGGCTCACGCTCGAACCATAAATGACATGGATCAGCAAACAAAGTCGCCTTAGAGATCACTTTCGGTGCCATGCCGTTTCCGCTTGGAAAGCCAATAGCCATGTGCGGCGACCTATAGTTCAATCCATTGGTCGTATGGCGTTCTCAGAAAGTTTGCTTACTGACTGCCGGTTGATCAGCGTGCGAGTTCGGCCCTCAGATTCGCAGTACGGCGCGTCGAAAATCCCACGGTTTTCCCGTGGCATGATCCTTGCTTTGATTCAGTTGGTCGCCGAAACGGCATGTTCCAATCAAAATCAAACAAGGAGCCAATCATGGCCATGAACACGAAGAAAACTTCCACTGACGCTAATCTCGATCCCATCACAGGCACACCGGGTGCTCATCCGGTGGCAACCGGCATTGGTGCGGCGTTGGGTGGTGCGGGAGCGGGGGCTGTCGCCGGTGCTTTGGGCGGACCAGTTGGCGCGGTGGTGGGAGCCGTTGTCGGCGGCGTGGCGGGTGGACTGGCGGGAACCGCGGTGGGCGAGGAAGTCGACCCGACGGCGGAAGAGATGTATTGGAAGATCAACTACTCCAGCCGTCCGTATTATTCGGATGATATGGAATATGAAGACATTTCCCCCGCTTACCGGTACGGCTGGGAATCGCGGTCGAAGTACGCCGGAAAAAATTATCAAGACGTGGAAAGCAATCTCAAAGCAGGCTGGGAAGAGACAGAACACGATGTGAGTTTGGGCTGGGAAAAAGCCAGCCAAGCCGTGCGTGACGCCTGGGATCATGCCCCTGCCAGCCCGCGGCGCGTGGCACGCTGATTCAGCAAGCCGCGTTTGACGTTCACGTCGCCTCGGCAGTTTCTGTCGAGGCGATTGCGTTGCTATCGGGATGCAACCACAACTTTGGCTGATCAGCACATTGAAAACGTGGCAGCACGTTTCCAACGTGCCGTATCAACTCACACGTTAGGAAACGTGTGCCACGGGAAATTCAACAGCCTGCTATGCTCGGCCGGTTGCCGTGGTGATCTCCGCGAGCTTCTCGGCAGCTTCCGGCGTCAATTGCCCGGGAGTCAGTCGCCATTGCCAGTTGGCGTAGTCCGCGCCGAAGGTACCCGGGGTGTTCATGCGGGCGGTGGTGTCCAAGCCGAGTACGTCCTGAACAGGGGCGACAGCAAGGTGGCTGGCGGATCGCCAGGCCAGTTCCAGCAGTTCCCAACTCACGCGGCTTTCATCGCACGGCATCCACCGGCGCAAGCGTTCGAGCCGATCGTGTCGCGGCAGAATTTCGGTGCGAAACCAGCCCAGGGTGGTGTCGTTGTCGTGGGTGCCGGTGTAAACCACGGAATTCGGATCGAAGGCCTGCGGATCGGGTGTCGGCTCGTGCGGTTCGCCGGGTAGGATGAATTGCAGCACATTCATGCCGGGCAAGCCGAACTGTTTGCGGAGTTCATGAACCGGAGCGGTGATCATCCCCAGATCTTCCGCGATCACCGGCAGGCCGGAAATGAGGGGTGCCGCAGCGGACGATGGCTGCAGATGACTGGCGAGTGTTTGCAGGAAATCGGCACCGGGGCCGGGAATCCATTGACCATTCACGGCCGTCAACTCTCCCGCAGGGATCGACCAGTAGGCTTCAAAGCCGCGGAAGTGATCGAGGCGGACCATATCGACCAAGCCGAGCGTGGCCTGCATGCGGCTGATCCACCAGCGATAGCCATCGCGACGCAGTTCGTCCCAGTGATACAGAGGATTATTCCACAACTGGCCGGTCGCTGCGAAGTAATCGGGTGGCACGCCGGCCACGCTGGTGGGCCGTCCCGCTTCGTCGAGCGGGAAGAACTCCCGGTGGCTCCAGACATCGGCGGAATCGTAGGAAACGTAAATCGGCACATCACCGACGAGCAGAATTCCGCGCTGCTGGGCTTCCGCCCGCAGCTTATGCCATTGCCGGAAGAAGAGGAACTGCAATGCGCGGTAGATCGATTCCAGCTCGTGCGTCCCCTCGGCAGCCGTGAGTTTTCGGAAATTGCCATCGACGAGATTCGTCCAGTCGCACCAGGCCCGATCTGAATTCGCGGAGCGGAGGCTCATGAACATGGCATAATCGTCGAGCCACGCTGCCTGCTGCCGGCAGAACTCTTCAAAGTCTTTCGTCAAATGGCCGTGCGCGGTTACTAATCGGCGCGCGGCTATTCCGAGTAGTAACAGCTTGCGACGGCGAACTTCGGCGAAATCGACGCGGTTCGTCGCGGGGACGACCGCCGCCTCGAGTTCGCCGGGGTCCAGCAGCCCGTCAGCTGCCAGCCAGTCGACGCTGATCAACAGGGGGTTGCCGGCGAACGCGGACGGGGATTGGTAAGGCGAATCGCCGTGATCGGTCGGCCCCAGCGGCAGCACCTGCCAGACACGTTGGCGGGCCGCAGCCAGCCAGTCGAGAAACTCGAGCGCACCCGGCCCCAGGTCGCCGATGCCGTAAGGGTTCGGTAGCGATGTTGGGTGGAGCAACAGGCCACTGGCGCGTCCGATCAGCATGCCGCGAGAACCTCCCTCTCGTGATTCGTCATCCGTGAAACCAGCGGCTTTTCTCTTGTGGCGCTGAGATGGCCTATGATACACTGCGAGTGTCCAATCCGTAAGCCGATCCATTTCTCGTTTCTATCAGATTTTCCAGCGCCCATCCTCAGAGTTTTGTTTTGGGGAAGGCATTGTTCCAGACATTCCGCATCAAGGACGAAACCATGACGCTTTCCACCGTTTTACGCGGCGTCTTGATGCTGAGCTTCCTCGGCGGAGTGGGACTTCCCGTCCAGGGGCAGGAACTGTCGGCGGCGCGCGTTAAAGCCTCCATCGACCAGGGAGTGCGATTCCTGAGCGGTGCGCAACAGCAGGATGGCGCGTGGCCCGGCGGCGGGAACAAGTACGAGGTCGGCGTCACCAGCATCGCCGTGATGGCCCTGATCAACTCGGGGCAGCCTGCCAACCAGGGAGCCGTGCTGCGGGGATTGACGTATCTCAGGAAGATCGATGTCGAGGTTGAGCCGAAATTCAATTACGACACCGCACTCTTACTGATGGCGCTGGCCGCGGCGAAAGACCCCAACGATCTGGCCCGCATCACCACCTTGGCGAATAGACTCGAAGGGGCGCAGGCGAAGGTCGGCGGCGATGAAGTTCCCTCCGGCGGGTGGAGCTACAACGACCAACTCGACTTCGGCGGCGACCCCAGCAATACGCAGTATGCGATTCTGGCTCTGAGAGAAGCCGCGGAGTATGGCGTCCCGGTGGCGCGTGTTGTTTGGGAACGGGCACGCGGATATTGGATCAAAATGCAGAACCCCGATGGCGGGTGGGGCTACGTTCGCGGCACCAGCACGGGCAGCATGACGGTCGCTGGCATTGCCTCGCTTTCCATCGCCGAACAGATGCTGGTTTCCGATGAGGGGGTAACACCCGATGGTCAAGCTCCCTGTTGTCGTGAACCGGAAGAGGACAACTCGATTGAGCGGGGTGTGGGCTGGTTGTCGAAACGCTTCGCCGTGGGACATAACCCCGGCCATACGACCTGGCTGCTGTATTATCTCTACGGATTGGAACGAGCCGGGCGGCTGTCGGGCCAGCGATTTTTCGATCAACACGATTGGTACCGCGAAGGAGCCGTGTTTCTGATCGACGGGCAGAATCCGGTCGCCGGGCATTGGGTTGGTGCGGGCAGTAACGAGTCGCATCCGGTTTTGGCGACGAGTTTTTCGCTGCTGTTTCTCTCGAAAGGTTTGTCGCCCGTCTTGATCAACAAATTGAAATTCGGCCCGCATCCGGCGAAGCGGCCGCTGGAATTGGCCGACGCCAATTGGAACCGACACCCGCGCGATGTTCGCAATCTCGTCGATTCACTCAGCGGCATGAAAGGCTGGCCGTCGTTGATGACGACGCAGGATCTCGATCTGGCCCGCGCGGCCGCCAGCGGAGATGTCGACGCCTTACTTCAAGCCCCGGTCTTGTATTTGAGCAGCCCGGAGCGCCCCGAGTTTACGGAGGCAGAACTCAAACTTTTGAAAGATTACGTTCAAAACGGCGGCTTCATCTTCGGTGTGCCGACCTGCCGCTCGGACGCGTTTGAAGCCGGCTTTCGGGAACTCACCCGCCAGATTCTGCCACCCGGCGAAAACGAACTGAAACCGCTGACGACCGAGCACCCCGTCTTTCGCAGCGAATACAATCTGCAAAACCTCGGCATTGAGTTGCAGGGGGCGGAAACCGGTTGCCGCACGGCCGTGATGTATTGTGCGGAAGACCTGGGCTGTTATTGGCAATATGCCACCAAACACGCCCCGCCGAACCGTAATCCGCAATTGACGGCGAACGTGCTGCGGGCAACAAAAATCGGGACGAACGTCATCGCCTATGCGACTGGCCGCGAGATTCTCAACAAACTGGAAATGCCGCAACTCGAATCGAACGCCGGCGAAGATTCCATCGAACGCGGCTTGCTGCAAATCGCGCAAATTCGCCATGCCGGGGCGTGGAATGCCGCCCCGCGGGCCTTGAAAAATCTGCTGACGGCGTTGAATCAAACGGCCGGCATCTCGGTGTCGCCCCAAGCCCGCGACCTGCTGTTGGCGGACCCTCAAGTTTACAACTATCCGCTCATCTACATGCACGGCCGCCAGCAGTTTCAGTTCAATAAACAAGAACGCGAGCGGCTGCGGCAATATCTGGAAAACGGCGGCGTGCTGTTCGCTGATTCGTGCTGCGGGGCGAAACTCTTCGACAAAAGTTTCCGCGAGATGCTGCAGGCGGTGTTCCCGGACAAGAAACTCGAACGGATTCCCGTGGAACATGAACTGTTCAGCGAACAGATCGGCCACGATGTCCGCAAGTTGAAACGCCGCGTGATGGACGGCACCGGAGCGAACGCCAAAGCGCAGGTGAAAGAACTGGACACACTGCTGGAGGGGATTGAACTCGACGGCCGTTACGCCGTGATCTACAGCAAGTACGATTTGAGCTGCGCGCTGGAACGGCAATCAACGATTCAATGCGAAGGTTACACGCCAGACGACGCCGTGAAGCTGGCAACGAACATCGTCCTCTACTCCGTGCTGCAAATCTATAATCTCAAGCCCGCGGCGGAGATCAAGTAGCGGTTCGTTGAGCAAATTGGTGGGCCTCGCTGGGCCTCGACCGTACCCTACGAAGACGAGACGCCCTTGAATGAGCCGTTCGCCGCGCGCTTGCAGCCGAAGGGCGAAACGAGGATGATATCGCCTCGGATACGACCGTTTCAGAAAAGGAATTCCCATGCCTGCGGATATGCTTTACAGCATGGATTTGTTGGATTTCGACAAACCGGTGTTTGAGTTGGACGAAATTCGGAAGTGGAACCCCCAGCGGGACGAGATGGAACAACTGACGGCCGTGCTGTACATCGATCGTGAGCGCAACGGCCTTGTGGGATATAAAGACATCACGCATCAGGAGTTCTGGGTGCGCGGGCACATGCCCGGCTTTCCGCTGATGCCGGGTGTCATCATGTGCGAAGCCGCGGCGCAACTTGCCAGCTTTTACTCGCGTAAGTACGACATCCTCGGCGGCGATTTCACCGGCTTCGGCGGGGTCGATCATGTCCGTTTTCGCGGGCCGGTTTATCCCGGTGAACGCTTGTTGATCATGGCCCGCATGACGCGCTGCCGTCGCGGCAAGCTCGCTGAATTCGATTTCCAGGGGTTCGTCGACCAGCGGCTCGTTTACGACGGTCGCTTGATCGGCGTGCCGTTGTCGCGTGAACAAATGCAAATCCCCGTGAACCCGCCCGCCTGATGATGACCTTGCCTCCCGTTGATCTGTTTCCCTACTTTCGCGTCCTGTCGGATTTGCCCGGCCCCGTGACCTGGTCCGAGTTCTTCGGCAACGATCGGCCGGTGGAACTCGACTTGGGCTGCGGTCGCGGCATGTTTCTGTTGAACGCCGGACTGAAGCACGACGACCGGAATTTCCTCGGCGTGGAACTCGATTACAAAGAGGGCCGCCGCAGCGCCAAACGCGTGCAGAAGCGCGAGCTGCCACATGTCCGGGTGATCGGCGGCGATGCCAAAGAATTTCTGCGACGGTTCGTCGCGCCGCATTCTGTCGCGGCCGCACACGTCTATTTTCCCGATCCTTGGTGGAAGCGGAAACATAAAAAACGCCGGCTGGTCAACGAGGAATTCATCGACCTGCTGGCCAAGGTGGTGCAACCGGGGGGATTGGTCCATTCCTGGACCGATGTGGAAGAATACTTCGGCGTCATTTCGGCGCTCTTGAATCACCAGGCGGAATTCACGGCCGAACAGGTGCCGCCACTCGCCGGGCCGGAACACGATCTCGATTATCAGACGAGTTTTCATCGCCGCCGCGCCCAGGCCGGCTGCACGATTTACCGCGGATTATGGCGTCGTCGTGAGATTTCGCCAGTAAGTCCGGCCGTGGCGGACAATTAACTCGCCCCCAGTCCACAGTGACGGTATGCTCGTGGTGATGCTGGACCGGAATGCCGTATGGGTGGCACGTCCCTGAGGCTTTGCGAAGGGCGTGGTCTTGGCTCCATCGCCACGCCCGCCCGAGATTCCGGAACACGCCACCTGGACCACATTGCCGCGCTGCCCAAGGCTTGAGGGAATATCCGCTGATGTCAGCCGTGATGGAACTGTGGATTGTTTGCGCGTTGCTGAGTGGTGATCCGGCCCTCGTCGAAGCCGACGCCGCACCGGTGAGCGCTCTGTCCGTATTCATTCCGGCCGCTCCGATCGCCGCAACCGTTCCGACAGCTCTGGAAATCGCCGCGGCGGATGTCGATTTTCCATTTCAGGGCGAGTACCTGGGCGCGGTGGAAACGCCTTGGTCCTACCGCTTCGGGCTGCAAGTCGTCGCGCTTGGGGAAGGGAAGTTCGAGGCGCTGCTGCACGAGCAAGGTCTGCCCGGTGCCGGGGGATCAGGCACCGCCGCATATCGTCTGCATGGCGAACGCAGCACATCCAGCCATTTGGAACTGACGGGGGGCGGCTGGAAAGCGGCGGTCCTTGACGGAGAGACGGCAGCAATTTCGCCGCTGAACGGCACACCGTTCATCACCCTGACCAAAACCGTGCGGACCAGTCCCACGCTGGGAGCCAAACCGCCTGCGAATGCCATCGTGTTGTTTGATGGCATACAACCGACGCACCTCGCTCAGGCGGAACTCACGGATGATGGCTTACTCAAGATCGGGGCGGAGACGACGTTCGGGGTTCGCGATTTCCAACTGCATGGCGAATTCCGCATCCCTTATCAGCCGCACAAACGGAGTCAGGGTCGCGGCAACAGCGGGTTCTACTTGCAGCGCCGCTACGAAGTGCAGGTCCTCGATTCCTTCGGTCAATGGCCCCGCTCCAACGAAGCGGCGTCGATCTACAAGAATCAACCGCCGCGCATCAACATGAGTTATCCGCCGCTGGTCTGGCAGACCTACGACATCGACTTCACGGCCGCTCGGTTCGACAACCTGGGCAACAAGGTATCGCATGCGATCCTCACGCTGCGGCACAACGGCGTGACGGTGCATGATCGACAGACGCTGTACACGAAAACGGGAGCCGGTAAACCAGAAGGCCCGGACCCCCTGCCGATTCTGTTCCAGAATCACGGCGATCCGGTGGTCTATCGGAATCTTTGGTTGGTTGAGAAGAACTGAAGCGGAGTTAGCGCGCTGGCAAATAGACTTCGAGCCAATCCGTCAGTTTCTCGAAGGAGTTCTTGGAAATCGCATGACCTTGTCGATGATTCAGCAGACCGAGCGGCGCGGGTGAACCCGACAGTTCAAAAATTGGCAATGCCGCTGCCAAATACGGCCAACTGCGGTCCCCATCGGCGGCTCCAGGTCCGCTTTCGCCACCAAGTACGAGAAACGGGCGGGGTGCGATGAGGCCGATCAGTTCGTGATGGTTTCGCGGAAACTCGTTGTTCTGAACAGCCGTCCCGAGATACCACGGTGCCTGCCAGTTCGTCGAGTCGAACGCCAAACCCCCTTCGCTGAAAACCCCGGCACGAATGCGATCATCGAAGGCAGTGAGGTACAAGACTTCTTTCGCCCCCAAAGAGTGGCCGACCGTCCCCAGCCGCTGCGGGTCGACATGTGGAACGGCCGCAAGGATATCGGTCGCACGCTGGGCATCGTAGAGCATTTTGTGCATCCCGAGTGTTTCCGGATGTCGCGTGCGGAATTTCGCCACGGCGTCGTTCAGGTCGGTCGCATCCTGCCAGAGAAAATTGCGCGGGCAGATGACCACGAAGCCGCGCTGGGCCAGCTTCAAGCCGAGATGTTGAGCCTCTGGCCCACGGACGCCGGCGATCTCCTCGATGGTGTCGTTCGTCGTCTGATGCAACGCCACCAGCCCCGCGCGCGGCGTCTCGGCTTTCGCGGTCGGTTCCAGCAGATAGGCCTCGACCCTCTGCCCCGGCTCATTTTCATAACGGATAAGTTTCCGCGTCAGTCCGTCGAGTTGATCGGTCCGTAGAACCTCGAACTCAGTCGTGACGGGCCGCTGGGGCATGGGGCCGAGGAATGTCAGCCATGCCTGCTTGATTTCCTCACGCCGGACTTTCCAACGGTCCAACGCATCGCTGGATTTAAGATCGTCTTCAGATAAGAGCGGTGTCAGGGGGCGAAATGGAGCCGGGATTTTCTCCGGCGGTTTTTGGACTTCGGCCAACCAGGAGACATCGCCAGCGCAGGCCGTGATGCTGAGCAGGCAGAAGACGGTTGTGATCACGCTGATGTTGGTCATGGTCATTTTTTTAGTTCAATTTAGGCGAACAACGCTGCTGCGAAGAGTCGCGAAGGGTTTCACAAGAGTGCCAGCGCGTTTTCGCGTTGTTCCAGCGGGAAAGTGACCGGTTTTCCGACGCGGTGCGATTCAAAAATGCCGGAGATCATCTCCACGATCCAGCGGCCTTCCGTCGGTCCGCAGAGAGGTTCCCGCTGATCATCAATCGCGCGGAGCAGGTCAGTGACCGCGGCGACGTTGCCCGCATCCAATCCCCCCGACACGGTTTCCGGCTGGCCGATGCCGTTGGATGTGATGGGCGTCCATTGCGATTTTGTCCGGCCAGGTGACCAGCTCGAGTCTTTCAACAGGAAGGCTTGACCGGGATAGCCCGTGAAGAGTTCGATCATTCCCTTGCTGCCGAAGATCTGTAAACCGAACCGCGAGGGCGAACCGGCCATCCCCCGGCGAGACGCGAAGAAGCCGGCGATGCCGTTCGGAAACGTGTAGCGCGCCTGAATCTGATCGCCGGCCAGCGGACCGATTCCTTCGTTGCCGGGCTGGACGTTGTCTTTGGTGATCGGTTTCCCATTGGCGAAAGCGGTACCGAAGCAATCGAGTGGATCGCCACCGAAGAATCGCATGAGGTCCAGGACGTGCGAGCCCAGAACCCAGGTATCCTCCGCGCCGCCGCGAGCGTCTTCCTTGCCTCGTCCTCGCAATTCCAGCACCTCGCCGATTTCGCCTTGGGCGATTAAATCTTTGATGACATATAACGTGGGGGCGTAATGCGTTTGATGGGCCAGCGTGAGCCGGATGTGCCGCATTTCACAGGCCCGGACGATCTCATCCGCTTCCGCCGGCGTCCGGCAAAAGGGCTTTTCCATGTAGATGTGGCAGCCATGTTCGGCGGAAGCCAGAATCATATCGCGATGCTGGTCGATCCACCGGGGGCCGATGCCGACGATGTCGAGCTGCTCTTTCGCGAGCATGTCGCGGTAATCCGCATAGACGGTTTTCGCCCCGGTGATTTCCTGGGCCTTCAATCGCCCGGCTTCATTTTCGTCGGCCAAGGCGACCACTTCGACAGCGGGAATTTGCTTCCACACGGTGTCGATGCCGTGGCCATAATTTCCCTTGCCAGTCCGTCCGATGATGCCGACTCGACGCGTCGTCGCCATGATCGCCCTTTCTGATTTTGGAAGCCGTTTAGCGGTTTGAAATCAACCCGACCCGGTAATCCGCGGCAAAGTCGCTCGGAATCTGCCGACGAAATGCAATAATACTGGAAGACCCGTGACATCGCGACACATCAGTTGAATTCGATTGATGACTGCGAACTCTCTCTTGGAAATCGCTGGCTGATATGACTGTGGCTTCACTCCCCGGATGGAACGTAGACCGCATTCGCGGCGACTTTCCGATTTTGAATCGCCCCCTGTCCGACGGACGGCCGCTGGTCTATCTCGATACCGCCGCGACGGCCCAGAAGCCGCAGGTCGTGGTCGACAAAGTGGTCGCCTGTTACACCGAGTTCAACTCGAACGTGCATCGCGGCATTCACGAACTCGGCGACCGGATGACGACCGAACTGGAAGACGCCCGCGAAAAAGTCCGCGCGCTGCTCAACGCGGCGGAACCCGAGGAAATCGTCTTCACGTCCGGCACAACGATGTCGATCAATCTGGTCGCGCATGGCTGGGGCCGCAAGTTCCTGAAACCGGGTGACGAGATTCTCATCAACGAAATGGAGCATCACGCCAACCTCGTCCCTTGGCAACTCGCGGCTCAGGCGACCGGTGCCACGCTGCGTTACCTCCCGCTGACCACCGACGGCCGATTGGATCTCGCGCGGCTCGATGAGTTCCTCACACGGAAAACGAAACTCGTCGCCGTGACGGCCATGTCGAACGTCCTCGGGACGATCAATCCAATTGGCGAATTGGCACGCCGCGCCCATGATGTCGGCGCGTTGATTCTCGTCGATGGTGCGCAATCGGTGCCGCACGGTGTCGTTGATGTGCGGGCGTTGCAGGTCGATTTTCTGGCCTTTTCCGGTCACAAACTTTACGGGCCGACCGGTGTGGGCGTCCTGTATGGCCGGCGCGAGTTACTGGAATCGGTGGACCCGTTTCTCGCCGGCGGACACATGATTCGTGAAGTCTTCGCCGATCACTCGACCTGGGCCGACCTCCCCGCGAAGTTTGAAGCGGGGACCAGCCCGTTCATTCAAGCTGTCGCGATGGGGGCCGCCGTTGACTATGTGAATTCGCTGGGGCTGGATGCCATCCACGCCTACGAGCATCAACTCACGGTCCTTGCCGAGGAAAAATTGCGGACGGTGCCGGGATTGAAAGTTTATGGCCCGGCCGCCGCGCATCGCGGCTCGTTGTTCAGTTTCACTGTCGACGGCCTGCATCCGCACGACATCAGCGACTTGCTGAATCGCAAAGGCGTGGCGATTCGAGCCGGTCATCATTGCACGATGCCCCTGCACGAGCGGCTGGAACTGACGGCCACCGCTCGTGCCAGTTTTGCGTTTTACAACACCCCCGCGGAGATCGACGTGTTGGTCGAGGCCCTGCACTATGCCCGCCGGGTCTTTCGGCTGAAATGAAGATCCTGTCGCCGGTGCCAATCGAAATCGTGTCGAATAGGGTGGCCGGGGCTGGAGCGCTTCGCGAACCCCCGGTGATCGCGCGAGGACACGTCGGGCTGACGCCGCGACGCTCGCCAGGGCGGCCACTTCGTCTTGTGAACTTGTGACCGCCTGAGTAAGGTGGGATTGGCTTCAATCCGTGGGCTTGTGGAGTCGAGTCATTATGCAACGAACACTACTCATTTTCCTGACGGCGCTGCTGGCGTTTTCCGGGACGCTCTCCGCCAACGTCAAAAAAGATCCGAAAGCCAAGCTCTCCGCGCTGAAGGGCCTCGACTGGCTCGCCGGGGAACAACATCGTCAAGGCTACTGGGAAGCGAATGGCGGCCAGTACCGCGTCGCAATGACAGCCCTCTCTGGGAATGCGATGCTCGCTGAAGGTTCGACCACCACCCGTGGAAAATACGCGAAGAACATCGCAGCCGCAGTCGACTATTTACTGGAGGTCGCCCAGTCGAACGGCCTGATTGGTTACAAAAACGATTACCACTACACCTACGGACACGGCTTTTCGATGCTGTTTCTCTCGCAGGTGTTCGGCGAAGAGGAAGATGACGGCCGACGTCAGCGATTGAAAGAAGTCTTGACCAAAGCCGTGCAGTTCTGCGCGGAAGCCCAGACACCGGACGGGGGATGGGGTTATGTCTCGGCGAAGGATGGCAACAACTTTGACGAAGGGTCGACGTGCGTGACTCAGGTTCAAGGCCTGCGCGCCTGCCGCAATGCCGGCATCCCTGTCGCCAAGGAAATCATTGATCGGGCGGTCGAGTACATCAAACGTTGCACGGCGGCGGATGGCGGCGTGCAATACAGTATTCGCGGCGGCGGTTCACGCCCCCCCATCACGGCGGCGGCCATCGCCTGTCTGTTCAATTCCGGGGAAGAATATAACGACGAGTTCTGCCAACGACTGCTGGCTTACTGCGATAAGAACATCACCGCCAACGGCAACAACGCCAATTTCTTCGGCCACTGGCACTACACCCATTTCTATTACGCCCAGGTGATGTACCGCCTTGGCGACGAGAAATGGGGCAAGTATTTCCCGGACCTCACCAAGCAGATCATTCGGCAGCAATCCGCCAATGGGGCCTGGAAGGAAGGCCACGTCGGCCCGGTCTATGTCACGGCCATCAACTCGACGATTCTGCTGATCGATAATGGCTATCTGCCGATTTATCAGCGGTAAATTTTTTTTACAAAGCCCGCCGATGGCATCGGCGGGACAGTTTTCGCGACATCGTAGACACGTCCCGGCGATGCCATGGCCGGGCTTTGCTGGAAAAACACGGTCTGTGATGTCGACGCCGGAAATTCTGCTGCATCTGGGCACTAAAGAGCCTTGGCGATTGCCGTTTGATGGTGACCGTTTTCGGTCGTTTCATGCTGGTCCCGCCACTGTGTCGCGAATCGCGCATGCGATCAAGGGGCAACTCGAAAGTCCGGTCGATTTTCCACCGTTCTCGGCGATGTGCGTGCCCGGTGATCGCGTGGTCGTGGTGCTGGATCGCCAGTTGCCGTCCGCGGGGCTGGTTCTGTCGGAAGTTCTGCACGTCCTCGAAGCGACCGATGCCGATTTGTCGCAGGTCGTGGTGTTGCAGCCTGCCCATTGGCAGCGTGCCGGTTTGGTCGATCCCCGCATGGCCCTGCCAGAGCGATTCCGCGCGACGGTGCAATGGAAAGTTCACGACCCCACCGATCCCAAGGGAATCGCCTATCTGGCATCGAGTACCAACGGCGAACGGATTTACCTCGCGCGGGAATTGGTTGAAGCCGACCTCATCTTGCCGATCTTCACTGCCGGTTTCGATCCCGTCGTCGGGTTGCGCAGTCCTGGCGGACTGATGTACCCCGGCTTATCAAATGTGGAAGCCTTCGCCAAAACACGCGGCGAAGGGCATCGGGAGCTGCGGCCCGAAAATGATCGTCCGTTAAGGCAACTCGCCGACGAAATCTGCTGGCTGCTCGGTGTGCAGTTCGCGATCAGCATCGTGCCGAGCCGAATTGCCGATCAGGCGGGCGCGGTGATCGGCGGTCAGTTCGAAGCGGTTCAGCGGCAATCGCGGCAGTTCCTGAATCATGCCTGGAGTTTGCAACTTGATCGCCGGGCGGAAATGGTTGTTGTCTCTGTCGGTGAACCGGAAGCCACGGTCGGATGGGATGAGATCGGCGCGGCTCTCGCCTTGGCGGAGAGTCTGGTGGAACGCGATGGTCGAATTGTCCTGCTCTCTTCACTGGCGGCGGAACCCGGCCCTGGTCTGCAATACCTCAAGTCGAGCCGGTCTCCCACAGCGGCTTTGCAGCACTTGCGCCGCGAGCAGCCGCCGGATCTGATCTCCAGTCTGCAAGTCGGCTCGGCGGCCAGTTGGGCGCGAATCTCGGTGATCAGCCGTCTCGATTCCACTTTGGTGGATGATCTGCAAATGAGTCCGCTTGATTCCTTAGCCGAGGCGGAACGGTTGATCGGGCAAGCGGACGATGTCGTTTTAATCGACGGGGCCAACCGCATGTGGGGTGAGATCGTTTCCGAATAATTGTTGATTCCGCGGCGAGGTCGGCGTGTCCCAGGCTTATCAGTTTCTATCGCAACTCGCAGATCCATTCACACTGTTGATGCTGCCGCTCGGCGTCTGCGTGTTCTGGCCCCAGCGGCGAGGGACATCGTGGCGGCTGGGATTGAAGTTCTGCTACCTGCTGACTTACCTCTACTGCACACCGCTGGCAGCCTACAGTTCGACCTGGTGGCTCGAACGCATCGCCCCGCCCACGTTGGTTCGTCCCGAGCGGCTCGATGCCATCGTCGTCCTTGGTGGCGGTTTGCATGTGCCGCGAGGGGGAGGCGAAGACATCTATCTCGACGAAGCCTCGTACCATCGCTGCGAACGAGCCGCGGAACTCTATCTCGCCGGTGAACCCTGCCCGATCCTCAGCACGGGCGGACCGGTAGTAGGCCAGGAACAAACGCGTGTTCCCGCCAGCCATGTCATGTCGCAGACGCTCGAACAGCTCGGTGTCGCCCGGACAGATCTACTGGTGGAAGCCCAAGCCCGCACGACCGAAGAAAATGCCCGCCTGTCGGCAGCGATCATCCAGGAGCGAGGCTGGCAGCGCGTGGCGCTGGTCACCAGCGCGACCCATTTGTTCCGCGCGCAACGCCTGTTCCGCAATCACGGCATCGAGACTATTCCCGTCGGTTGCCTGTACCGCACCGAAGAGTTCGAGTGGAACGCCTTCGCATTTCTGCCCCGCCCGGGAGCCGTCGCCCGTCAACAGGAAGCCTGTCACGAATTCCTCGGCTGCGCGTATCTGATGCTGCGCGGCAAGTGGTGATGCTTAAGCAGCATTGCTCGAATCTGATGACTTTCCTCTCGCCTCGCCCCTCAAGCCTCTCGCCTACTTCAGCGTCTCTAAAAACGCTAGGAGATCGCGGAGTTCCTGCGATGTCATTTGTTGATGCAGCTTCTCCGGCATGACGGATGTTTTCGATGGCTCGCGGGTTTCGATGTCGTACTCGTCGAGGACGATCACTTCGCCGGCGGGGGTGCCGAGCTTGATCTGGCCGTTGCGGTTGTCTTCGAGGATGAAGCCAGTGTGCGTTTTGCCGGCGGTCGTTTCAATAATCCATGTCGTGAACTGCGGGGCGATTTCTTTGGATGGTTCGAGAATTGACGCGAGAAGTTTTTCGCGATTCATGGTCCGGGCGATGACGGTCAAATCCGGCCCGACCTGCCCGCCGCGTCCCTGCACGACGTGGCACTTCGCGCAGAGCGGGCCGTTGTGGTGGAAGAAGACGCGCCGGCCAGCGAGGGGGTCAGCAAGTTGCGGGTTGTCGGTGGTGGGTAGACTGTTGAAGTTCGATTTTCCCGTCAACACGACGTCGAGCGCTTCCTGGAGCGCCACATCGTCGCTTGCGGTTTCGCGGACCCTCTCGACAAAGATTCGTATCTTTGATCCTTTCGTGGCGCGCCCGCGCAAACTGCGCAGCCCTTCAAGTTGCAATTGCGCGACGATACCACGCTTCTGCGAAGCGTCGCTCAGTTGCGCGTCGTCGATCTCGATTTCACCCTGCGCGAACTTGAGCAGCAACGCTTCGACCTCGCCCGGCAACGGTTCTTCGTGCGGCCCGCGGCACAACCCGGCAATCGCCTCCGCGCGCAGATTCACAGTCGCTTGCGGGTTCGCAGCAACGTTCAAGAGAAGTTCGCGCGCTTCGGGTAACTGCGAACCCGCCAGCGTGCGCGCGGCCTCCGTGCGCAGGCTCTCGTCGGGGGACGACAACAGTTCCGCCAGGAGCGGCGCCTCGAGTTCCGGCGCGCTCGGCGGCAGCATCCGCAGCGCCGTGGTCCGCAGCGCGGCCGGGCGCGATGTGTCCTTAACCATCGCCACGACATACTCCGTCGGCGGCTGCATCTCAAACTCACTCGCCGGCTTGCCATCCAGCAATTGCAGCGTCGCCAGGCAGGCGAGGAAGAGATCGGGCGTGGTGGTGGGTTCGGCGAGGATGGCTTCGATTTCGGGGCGGAAGCCAACAAGATTTTCTTCTCCAATCCATTGCACGGCGGCTCGTCGCACTGGCAAATACGAATCTTTCAATTGAAGAGGCAACAATGATTGATCCTGAGCATCATGGAGCCTCTGCGCAAGCGTAAGAACCAATCGGCCAATCGGAATCGGCGATGACTCGTTATGCCACCATTTTTCAAAAGCTCGTCGCTCGCTGAGTCGCGAAAAGAGTTGCACCTGCAATTGAAAAATAAACGGATCTTCAACACTCGAGGCCATGCTCTCTTCTGAGTAGATCGGTCCGTCAACTCCGCGAAGATATTCATGGGCCAACCGTCCAGCCAATTCGACCAGATCCGTGGGACGCGGGTCATCGCCCGGCGCAGGAGAATCCGGCATCGCAACCGCATGAGCGATGTTCTCACGGCGCTGCGGCCGACGGAATTCCGGATCATAGGCCCACCAGAAATGATTCCGATAAAGTTCGTCGGCGTCACCGCGCTGCGGCGATCCGTTCTCATCGGGGTGAGAATAACGGTCGTCGTCATCCAGGACGTCGTTCAAAATGCCGGGATCAGCCGTCACCGCGAGCAGTGACCAGTAAGCCTCAAACCGCGATTTGATGGGCTCCGTTCCATTCTCATTCCGCGTTAATGCCAGCAACCGTCGACGGCCTTCTCGCGATTTTCCGAGAAGTGCAGCTGCGTGTCGTCGCATTATCAACGTATTGCTCTTCAATAATCGAGTTTGCTCATCAACGGTTGCAAACGGTTGTTGAATCCGACCCGGCTGTCGGTTTCTCCCACTCACCCTCCACACCCTCCCCTTCCCATGCAGCTTGTAATCCTTCAACACCCAATCGCTGAAATAGAAACTCCCATCCGGAGCGACGGCTAAGCCAACCGGGCGGAAGTTTTCGCCTCCTTGGATGATCGGCTTCGCCTTCGAGGTGAATGACGCCCCGCGCGGTTTCAGCACGAACTGGTCGATGCGGTGGTCGCCCCAACTGCCGACGAGGAGGGTGCCGAGGTAGTCTGCCGGGAAGCCGTCGTTTTCGTAGCAGACGATGCCGGACGGGGCTTCGCCGGTACCGGCGACCATTGGCAGCGTGCCGGGGATTTCGCCGTTCCAACTGGTGAAGGGGTGCGTTCCTTTGCGGCCGTTGCGGAAGCGGTAGCCGTAATCGCCGCCGGGGATGATGTGCAGCAGTCGGCACGGCGGCCGGCTGTCGGGGTCGTTGTCGACGGTGAAGAGCCGGCCGAAGGCGTCGAAGCAGCTCGCATGCGGATTCCAGAACCCGGTCGCCCAGCGTTCGAGCTTTGAGCCGTCCGGTTTGCAGCGATAGAGGTTCCCCCCTTCGCCGCCGCCGGAGAGGGTGGTCCCGTCGGAGCCGATGATCTTGTAATCGGCCCCGAGGTTCTCTCCGAAGCCGAAGAACAGGTTGCCGAGGGCATCGAAGGCGAAGCCGGCGAGACCGTTGTGGGGATAGTTGCCCTGCGTTTCGAGATGGACGAGGCGCTTGGTTTCGTCGGCTTTGAGGTCGCCATCGGTGTCGGTGAGGAGCAGGATTTCGTTGCGGGTGGCGACGAACACCCTGAGCGGGGGGCGTAAGCCCCCTGATTGTGCGTCCTTCGCCGACTTGTCGTCCTGGGTGGAATTGCTGGCTGTTTCAGGGGGCTGACGCCCCCCGCTCAAAGTTAGCCAGATCGGTTCCACGGCGACGCTCATCGTGAACTTTAACCCGTCGGCGAATACCGTGACCTTGTCCGCTTGCGGATTCTCAGCCGTGTTTTCCAGGATCAAAATCCGATCCGACGGATGACCCGCGTACCCCTCCGGCGGGAAGTGGGTGTTCGATTCGATCACAAACACCCGGCCGAGATGATCGACATCAATCCCCGTCGGCGTCACCAACTGCGGCTGCTCGGCGAAGAGTTCGATTTTCAGGCGATCATCGAGGCAGACGGGCGGGGCGTCCTGGGCAACAAGCATGCTGGAAAGAAAAATCATCACAACGCAACAACGCAGCATGGTAGAATTCCTGAAGCCGGTGAATTTCGGTCAATTCTGGGGCATGCTCGCTGGCGATGCAATCGGAACCGCGTTGTCAGCCTGGAATCGCGACGGTAAATTGAAGCTTACGAAACGGAGTCTGCAGATGGCCGCGATCGCTGAAAAACTGCTCACTGCTGAGGAATACGCTCGGGTTGCATCGACGATTGATGGGCCGACGGAACTCGTGCGGGGAAGGATGGTGGTCATGAATCCGCCGCATACGGCACACGGTTATTGGTGTACCCAAATTGCCGGCCGATTGATGGTATTCGTGAATACCCACAAACTGGGACGGGTCGTTAGCAATGATGGAGGGGTGATTACCGAACGCGATCCCGACACGGTTCGTGGCGCGGATGTGGCCTTTTACAGCTATGAGCGCGTGCCGCGCGGTCCCTTGCCCAAGGACTATTGGCCGGCCCCCGATCTCGCGGTGGAGATTCGCTCCACGACCGACCGCTGGAAAACACTGGTCAAAAAGGCCAGCGAGTATCTCGAAGCGGGCGTGTTGAATGTCGTCATCGTCGAGCCAGAGAAGCAGACGATCCATGTCTATTCGCCGGACCGGGAGTTGGAAATTCTGAATGTTGATCAAACGTTAACACTCCCGGAATCTTTGCCTGGTTTCAGCGTCGCGGTGCGAGAGATTTTCGAGACATGACGAGTGCGGAGTCCCTTGCTTGCGCGGCGGGCTGGTGATTCAATGCGTGGATCATGTCTCAATTTCCCACCATTGTTCTTGGCAGCCGCAACAAAAAAAAGATTGGCGAAATCGGCGAGTTGCTGGCGCCGTATTCCATTCCTGTGATCGGCGTTGACCAGTTCCCTGATCTCGCGGATGTCGTCGAAGATGGAGACACCTTTCAGGCGAATGCGGAGAAGAAGGCTCGGGAAACGGCGATTGCGACTCAGCACTGGGTTCTCGCGGAAGACAGCGGCCTGTGTGTCGATGCTTTGAATGGCGCACCGGGGATCTATTCCGCCCGCTATGCCGGCACACACGGTGCCGATGGGGCGAATAATCAAAAGCTGTTGCAGGAGCTGGCAACGGTCCCCACCGAAAAGCGGACGGCATACTACGTCTGTTACGCGGTGCTGTCCGATCCGCAGGGGAACATTCGCGCGGCGGCGGAAGGACGTTGCGGCGGGCGGATGCTGACCGAGTTCCAAGGTGCGAACGGTTTCGGCTACGACCCGCTGTTCTTTGTGCCCGAATATCACCAGACGTTCGGCGGATTGCCCGCCGTGGTGAAACGCCATGTCAGTCACCGGGCGAAAGCATTCGAGCGGTTACTGCCTCAAATCGTTCGCATCTTCGAGACCACTTAGCGACGCTTTGCAGCAGCGTTGTTCCCATTATTGCTTCACCAATTCGTCCATGATCTCCGTGTTGAGATCGAGCGGATGCCCGGCCCAGACGATGACTCCTTGTCGATTCACCACCCAAGCCGCGGGAATTGGCGTGGAGTCGGATTGGTAGAAGTGGACCAGAGTGTTGCTCGCGCCATAGCCGCAGGGCCACGGAAAATTTGCTTTCTTGAGAAATGTTTTCGTGTCATCCAGAACCGTTGCATCATCGGTGGTCAAGCCAAGAAACAGGACACCACGGTCTTTGTACGCCTTGTAGAGATCCACCGTATGCGGGGCCGCGGCGAGACAGGGGCGGCACCAGTAGGCGAAGGCATCGACCATATACATCTGACCGGCCAACTCGTCACTGGTGGGACCTTGCCCGTTGAGCCAACCGTCCACAACGATGGCCGGCGCGGGCTTGCCAACCGATGGATGCGGCAGCCGCGGTCGTGGCTGTAAGGCGTTGAGAAACCACGCAAACCCCAATCCCGCCAAGGCCACAAGCAGAAGCAACTGAAACCGGCTCACAGGCGGTCGGAGGGGAATCTCGTTATTGAAATCGTCGGTCATGAACTTCACATGGTGAACAAGAGAAATCACAGGTCATACAGTTCGTCGTACTTCGCCGCGAGATGCTGGATATACGGCGCGTGCGACAATGGCTTACCGGTGACGACTTCGACCAGGCGGCGGGCGGGGTAGCGGCGTCCGTGGCGATGAATCTTTTCGATCAACCAGGTTTTGAGCGGCGCGAACTCGCCGCGGGCGAAATGCGCGGACAAATCGCCCAGTTCTTTCTGAGCCGCGACGAAGAACTGAGCGGCGTACAAGTTCCCCAGTGCATAGGTCGGGAAATAGCCGAGCAGGCCGCCGCTCCAATGGATATCTTGCAGGCAGCCTTTCGCAGCGTTCGGCGGCGTGAGCTGGAACGATTTCGTGAAGAGCGCGTTCCACGCCTCAGGCACATCGGCCGGCTTCAAGGCTCCCGAAATGAGTTGCTGCTCCAACTCGAAACGCAACATAATGTGCAGGCCGTAAGTCGCCTCGTCAGCTTCCACGCGGATGAATGACGGACGGACATCGTTCACGGCGAAATAAAAATCGTCCAGCGAAACATTCTGCAACGATGTGAATGCCTGCTGGGCATACGGGAAGAAGTACTGCCAGAAACTCCGGCTGCGGCCGACGAAGTTCTCCCACATGCGTGACTGCGATTCATGAATGCCCAGCGAGCAGGCCTGCCCGGTCGGCAAACCGAAATGCTCCGCGGGCAACCCTTGATCATAAATGCCATGCCCCGATTCGTGCAGGACGCCGAAGAACGCGGACGGAAAATGATGATCGTGATACCGGGTCGTCAATCGGCAATCTCCGGGCCCGAAGCCGGAACAGAAAGGATGAGCCGAGCGGTCGATCCGGCCGCGTTGAAAGTCGAACCCGATGCGCTTGGAGGCACCTTCCGAAAAGACCTGCTGAGCCGTCACGGGATAGAAGCGTTCCAGAATCTCGACGGGCGCTTTATTCGACGACGCCTGAATCGCCGCGACGAGCCGAACCAATTCTTCGCGCAGCGGACCAAACACCTCTGTGACTTCGGCGGTCGTCATGCCGGGTTCGTAATCATCGAGAAGCGCATCATACGGCACTCCCGAGCCGTACCCGATGGCCTGAGCCTCTTCGCGTTTCAGGCCGATCATCTTTTCCAGCCAGGGGAGAAATACCGGAAATTCGGCGTCTTCTTTGGCCTTCACCCACGCTTGCTGGGCCAGCGTTGTCGTGTGGGAAATTTCCTCGACCAGCCGTCGCGGCAGTTTGGTGGCGCGATCGTACGACCGCCGGGCTTCACGCACGTTCGCCGCGATGTCGCCGTCCGGATCACCCAATTTCCCCGACTGTTCCAACTCGCCGATCAGTTCGCCGATTCGCGACGAAACTTTTCGCTCATGCGTCATCCCGGCCAGCAGGGAGAGTTGCGTGGCCCGATGTTCGGCTCCGCCGGGCGGCATATACGTCTGCTCGTCCCAACTGAGGACGCTGGCGCACGAACCCAACAGTTCGGCTTCACGAAGCAACCGGCAAAGTTCTTGATACGCGACTTCCACCTGCGACATATTCGTTCGTCCGCTTGCGGTTTGAATAAGTTCTCCGAACGCATCATTAACGATGCCGCGTTCTCCGGCAAGCATGCGTGGGATTTCACCTCATTTGGTTGTCAGATGCTTTGTCGGCCAGCGTTCGCGGACGACTTTCCAAAGCCCTTGCTCGCGGTGAAGCTGAAAATACCACACGACCTGAAAGTTTTTCGGCGTCTGACCACCCATCGCCACGGTGGCGTCGTCGCCGCGAGTGAATCCGGAATCCTGCTGCGGTTGCACAGGACGTGTGTGATGCCAGACATCCCAATCGACATCGTCAAAAGTTGCAGGTCGATCCGCGGTCGATAGTTCTTGCAACCGTCGCGCATCTCGGGCATGAATCGCCTGAATGTACTTCCGGCAGACTTCGACCGGTTCATCTTCGGCCGTCAAGGCCTCGCCATTGGTCGCGGTGACCCGGTCGTCAAATGCGCCGGCTGCGAGCAAAATTTGCTCCGATTCCAACTGCTCCGCATCGACGGCTTGTACCAAGGCCGTCGTGCGATACAACGAATTGACGGCATTGACATCGGCACCGGCTGCGATCAGTCGCCGCAAAACATTGACCCGATTGGATCTGGCGGCAAACATCACCGCTGTATGCCCCGATTCATCGCGGGCATTCACATTCGCACCACCGTCGATCAGCAACTGGGCGATCTCGCCGTCTTCGATTTCCATCAGCAGCGTGACTCCGTGTTCATTCGGCAGATCGGCATTCTGCAAGCGGTTCAATCCGCGCTGAACGGAATCCCGATCTCCGTGCTGCACATCCTTTCGCAATTGATTGATCCACGCTTGCCGTGTCGATTCGTGTCGGGAATAGGCCAGATGGCCGAGAAACAGACCGCCATTGACGACCAGCAACAGCAACAGCCCTCCCACCAACCGCTGGCCCGTTGAAAGCCCACTTTGAGCCTGCACGCGTTCGAGTGAATCGGAATACAGGCGGAATCGATGGGCTTCGTTCCCGACGGGTGATTGCAGTGCTCCTTGAGTGCCATCGTAAAATCCGAGTGCGACGACCGGGGTGCCATCCGCCAAAAGTTTCTCCGTCAATCGCGGCGGGCCGGGATTCGCAGGCGAGGATTCTTGAGACTCGGATGCGAAATCATCGGTTGGCTCAACATTGAGCCAAGTGTATGATTCCAGGGAGACCATCTGCCAGTCGAAGCGGAAGCTCTCGTCCACATCGGTCAGAGTCGTCCATGTTGTTCCGGTCTGCCCGATCAGATTGGAACCGATGCAGTCGAGCCAATCGGTCGAGAGGACAAACGCTTTGGCCCGGTCCAGATCTCCCGCATCGAAACAATTTTGGGTCGGGATGGCTTCGAGATTCGGCGCTCCGATCAGCCGGATGGAGTCGGTGTCGGTTTGAATGGCGCAGTCGGTCATGCGCAGGCCGAGGAAATCGACGATTTTGCGAGATTGCGGGCCATTGTCGTCCCGGTTGCTGACCTCAATGTCGTGGCTGATTTCATATTCGTAGATCACACACTCTCGGCCGGAAAACGGGGCGGATAAGGAATCTCCGGTTGCGGTCAACCGTCCGGAAACCGCTGACCATTTGCCGTGCCTGGGCGGCATTCCCCGCAGTGCCGCCGCCAGCGCGGCACTGTCGCGAGACGCCAGCCACGCGTTATACAAAATCGAGAAGCCGAGAAAGGACAGCAATGCAGCGACGACCGCGATGATCCAGAGTTCGGGAGAATCCACCGTCGGTGACAGCCACGCATGGTATCCACCGATCATCAATCCCAGGATCGCCAGGTGAATCAGACAGCCGAGCTTCATATTGCTTCCACGGAATATCTCTGACAAATTGTGATTGGCGAATGCTACCGATGAACGACGACCGCCAGCCACCACCCCGACAACAACGTCCCACTTGGATCGGCTCGCGTTGTCAAGATCGGTATTGACGGAACGAGATCACAATCGTAGCATTTCCAGCGTCATTACGAAGGCTGCGTGATTCCTCTCTAAACTGTCATGCGGTTGTCCTGTCTGTGAGATTGTCCACGATGTCCTCGGCAACGATGCCCGGACAAATCGTGTGCCGATACCGTGATCCATGAGCGAGTTTCACAGGATGTGAAGTCCATGCTCGGCCGCCTCACCGCATCATCGCTGGTGGCATTCGCACCCGCGAAACTGAATTTGTATCTGCGGGTGGTCGGCAAGCGTGCCGACGGTTATCACGACATCGAAACCGTGATGACCACAATCGACTTATACGACACGCTCGTCTTTTCGCGCACGGATGATGACCAGATTCAACTGGCCGTGCGTCTGGCCTCCCGACTGGGAAATCCCGTGGAGGCGGCCAGCATCCCGACCGGTCCCGAGAATCTCGTCGTGAGAGCCGCTGACTTGTTGAGGCAAGCGACCGGCACTCGATTGGGGGCGCGCATCACGCTGGTGAAACGGATTCCCTCCGCAGCCGGTCTCGGCGGTGGCTCCAGCGACGCCGCCGCGACATTGGGGGCTTTGAATCGCTTGTGGGGGTGTGGGGTGTCTGCGGTTGAGTTGCAAGTTTTGGCAAGCCAGTTAGGCAGCGATGTTCCTTTCTTTCTCGGTGAGACTTCCACAGCAATTTGTCGCGGTCGCGGCGAAATCCTGGAACCGTTACCGGCCGGCTCGGGTTTAACATTCGTCGTAGCGAAGCCGGCGTCTGGATTATCGACACCGGCCGTTTATCGGGCGTGTCGTGCCGAACCTGCGGATCACCGGTTGAGTCATTTGCTGCAGGCGCTAAAATTCCAACGTGGGGATTTGGCGGCGCGACATTTGCGGAATGATCTCCAATCTCCCGCAGAGCAGTTAAATCGCGAAGTCATTCATCTGGCGTGCTTATTTTCTGAGCAAGAGTTCGGAGGCCATCAGTTAAGCGGCAGCGGCACAGCCTATTTTGGCGTGTGTAAAAATCGGTCGCAGGCACTCTCGATCGCCGCCCGTTTGCGACAGCGAGGAATCCCCTGGGTGCAGGTCGTACAGAGTCGTTGTTAGGCGGGCTGTTACGGAGTTCAGCCATGGAAATCACCGAGATTCGCGTCAAGTTGATGGACGACCCGCAGGATCGCCTGCAGGCCTTCTGTTCGATCACATTCGATCAATGCTTTGTGATCCGTGATCTAAAAATCATTCAGGGCACGCGCGGCTCTTTTGTCGCCATGCCGAGCCGCAAGCTCACCGATCGCTGTTCCCGCTGTTCCGCCAAGAATCATTTGCGGGCCAGGTTCTGTAGTGAATGTGGCACCAAACTCCGCGATGAGCGGGCTTTGAAAGACGATGACGGCCGCGCCAAGCTCTATGCCGACATCGCCCATCCGATTCACTCTGACTGCCGGGACATGATCCAGCGCCAGGTCGTCGCCGCGTTCATTGAAGAACTGGAGAAATCCAAACTACCGGGGTACATCTGTGCGTATGACGATTACGGCGAAGATCGCTATGCCCCGCTGATGGGGGACGAATCGGAAGACGCAGGTGATCAGCCCTGCATCCTGCCGGTCGAAGACGCCATGCGCCGCCGCGATCAGCAGGTCGCTAATATCCCACAACCGCATGCGGCCGCACTCGCGAACGGCGTGAGCTGCTCGGCAGTGGCGATGTCTTCACGCAGCCGAGCAGATGACGAACCGTTCGGTGCGGGATTGGTGTAACCGTTTATTTCGCCCGTCGTGCCGTGACTTCGACGCGCTGCGTGACAATGTGCGTCTTCCCGTCAGGCTGCTGATCGATCAGCGTATCTATGCTGATGATGCTGACCACTTCCCAACCGTCCTTGCTCAGTTCCATCAACTTCGGCGTCAGGGAACCTAAGTCGACGGAGGCGGTCTGGTAGTCCCAACCTGGGGTGGTGGCCGTCGCGGCCCTCAATGGAGCTGGTACGGAAACCAGACGGTAACCCGCGGTGACCACCATCCCAGCCAATACCGCGAGCATCAATCGGAATCGCAACGGATGTGACATGGGATCTCTCCTGAGTGTGAGTTGTTACACGCGCAGCTCATCTTGTTTGATGCCCGCCAAATCGGCCGCATAACGTCTGCGGATTGGTTCGATGATTTCCGCCACGAACCGGTCGACTTGCTCCGGCGCGCGGCCGACAAATCGCTGCGGGTCGAGCGCGGAGGACAAATCGACCTTGGAAAACAGGGCATCGGCTTTGAGGCGGTCCATCAGGTCGTTCGCGCCCCCCTCCAACTTGACCTGCTTCGCCGCGGCTTGGCTGTGGATGCGGATTTGCTCGTGGAGTTCCTGACGGTCACCGCCGGCTTGCACGCCGGCCATCAGAATCTCTTCCGTCGCCATGAAGGGCAATTCCTCGCGCAGATGTTTTTCAATCATCTTCGGGTACACGACCATGCCGTCCACGATGTTGCCATATAGAATCAGGATCGCATCGGTCGACAAAAACGATTGGGGAATAGTCAGTCGACGGTTGGCGCTATCGTCCAAGGTTCGTTCCATCCATTGCACGGCCATCGTCTGAGCGGCGGAACTTTGCAGGCTCATCACGAAACGCGCCAGGCTGCACATCCGCTCGGACCGCATCGGATTCCGCTTGTAGGCCATCGCTGAGGAACCAATCTGGTCGGCCTCGAACGGTTCTTCCAATTCCTTGCGAGACTGGAGCAGGCGAATGTCTGACCCCGATTTGTGGGCCGACTGCGCAATTCCCGACAACACATCGAGCACTTGAGCATCGACTTTGCGCGAATAGGTTTGTCCCGTCACGGCATACGCGGCGTCGAAGTCCAGCTTTTCACAGACGCGTCGATCCAGTTCCTCGACCTTGGCATGATCGCCGCTGAAGAGCGCCAGAAACGTGGCTTGAGTTCCGGTGGTGCCTTTGACGCCCCGAAGTTTCAGCGTCGCCAGCCGATGCTCGATTTCGGCCAGATCAAGCACGAGATCGTAGCACCACAAGGTGGCCCGCTTGCCGACGGTGACCGGTTGCGCCGGTTGCAGATGGGTGAACCCCAGGCAGGGCAAGGCCCGCTGAGCCGTGGCGAACTTCGCCAGCAGATCGATCACCCGCACCAGTTTGGCACGAACCAGCTCCAACCCCCGCCGCATCAGCAGCAAGTCGGTGTTGTCGGTGACATAGCAACTGGTGGCCCCCAGGTGAATGATGGGGCGGGCCGTCGGGCAGAGATCGCCGTAGGCATGCACATGGGCCATGACATCGTGCCGGAATTTCTTCTCGTACTTCGCGGCGACTTTGAAATCAATGTCATCGATATGCGACTTGAGTTCGTCGACCTGTGCCTCGGAAATCTCCAGCCCCAATTCGCGCTCCGCTTCCGCCAGCGCGACCCAGCACGTCCGCCACGTCGCATGCTTCGTCTGTGGTGACCACAGGCCGCTCATTTCCTTCGAGGCATAACGGCCGATGAGCGGATTGTCGTAAACTGTGGTGTCCAAAACAAAGATGCCTTATTCGCGGGTATGTTATTTCAGCAAAATCGTAAATCCCGCCTGTTCAAAATGGCGGTCGGCGGTTAACGCTTCGGTCAGACCCTGTTCCTGCATCACGATGAACGACAGGCAATCCGTCAGCGACCAGGATTTGTCGGGTCGGGCATCATACAACCGGGAAGCACGGTCCCACTCGTTGAACGATGCATGGACTATGTTGACGGCCGAACTCTCAGCGAGAACGTCGATCAATGGAACAAATACAGCCCGCTGTGCGGTTCTGGCCAAGGCGTTTCCGACTTCCGTCAACACAGCCGTCGTCGTGACAAATCGCCCGGGAAAATCCTTGGTGAATTCGCGAGCCTGTTTGGCGTATTGATCACGCTCCATGAGCAATGCGAGATAGTAACATGTGTCGGCAAAGAGGATTCTCATGGCAAAGATTTCGGCGCGCCGTAAAGATAATGGTCGTGGTTAATCGAAAAGTCCGGAGGCATGTCCTTCACGATCCCCGCGAACTTCATCAATTCTTCGTGAAAGGTGGATTGAGGCTCCGTCGTCGTCGGCTCTGCGGCGGATCCCGCCGCGCGGGTGATGACGCGCACGCTCACCTCCGTTCCATCCGGCATTTCAACCCCTGGCGGCAGTACAATTGTCCCATCTTTGACAATGCCAACCACATTCATGATCCCCTCCCCGAACGAAAAACACTCCAGTCGTCAGATGACGGCTACCTGTCAACTGGATATTCTAGCAGACAACGAAGCTGATTTGGATTATCAACCGAACAGGATCTTTCCACCATGCCCACACCCCTCGAATCACTCGTCGCCTCCGGCACGAAACTTTGGCTCGATAGTATTGATCCCGATCTCGTCGTCGAGAACCGCAAGTTCGGGGCGACCGGGGCCACGTCGAACCCGATCATTATTTCGGACCTCCTCAAAACGGGCCGGTTCGATAGTCAGATCACCGATCTGGCGAAGCAGGGCAAGTCCGATGCGGACATCGCCTGGGAAATGACCGACCGGCTGGTCCGCAATGCACAGGAAGTTTTCTTTGATGTCTGGGAAAAGACCAAAGGGAACGACGGCTACGTCAGCTTTGAACTCGATCCGCTGCTCGAAGACAAAAGCTGCACCCTGTCTGTCGCGGATAAGGCGAAAAAGTATGTTGAACTGGGCAAGCAGTGGGCGGCTGGGCATAAGAACCGCATGATCAAAGTTCCCGCAACGCCCGGCGGCCTGGCGGCTTTGGAAGAACTCGCCGCGGCCGGCATCACGTTGAATGTGACGCTCCTCTTCACGCAGCGACAATACGAAATCGCCCGCGATGCCATCTGGCGCGGCGCGCAGAAACGGAAGTCGCTCGACAGTTTCAAGTCGGTCTACAGCATTTTTGTCAGCCGGATCGATGTCTACACCAAAAAGCATGTGGCCGATCTAACCCCCGCTGCCCAAGGATTGGTCGGGATTGTGAATGCGCAGCGTTTGTGGCTGGACAACGAAAAGTTCTGGGCGGACAAGAAATTGCCTCTCAAGCAGGAGTTCATTTTCGCCAGCACGGGGACGAAAGACCCGAGCGATTCACCGGATAAGTATGTCGCCGCGCTGGCCGGGTCAGACATCCAGACCAACCCGCCGGGTACGAACGCGGCGATTCAGAAGTTGCCGGGCAAAGTCTTCACGCGGGCTGTCGACAAACTGCCTCCCGCCAATGTGCTGGCCGAGATCGACCAGAAAGTCGATTTCGCGAAACTCGAACAGGTGCTGATGGACGAAGGCCTGGCGAAATTCGCGGAGCCGTTCCAGTCGTTGCTGGCATTGATTGCGACGAAACGATAACGCCCTGTCTTAGCCCCCGGTCAATGACCGGGGGCCGAGCGCACGCGGAGGCAACAATGCCCATCGGCCCCCCGTCATTGACGGGGGACTAAGACCTGAATGATGCCACTCGAACAATGCCATGCGAGGAACGCACTCATCGCCCACACGCACGATCATGACCGACAGGCCGCGGCGAACGCTGGTTGCTGTGGGGGCGGGCATGATCACCACGCGGAACCCTCCTGGCGGGCATTCATCAATCCGGCGGGATGTTTCGTCGGATTGCTCATTGGGCTGTTGCTCGACAATTTCTTTCCGCCGGAACGTGCCTCACACGGCTGGGCCATTACGGCGTATGTCGTCTCATACGTTTTCGGCGGCCGCGAGGCTCTGCTGTCCGCCGGGCAAGATCTGCTCCGCTTTCGTCCAAACATCGACTTCCTGATGCTCGTGGCCGCCATCGGATCGGCGGCACTTGGCGAATGGTGGGAAGGAGCCGTGCTGCTGTTTCTCTTTTCCCTGTCGCACGCGCTGGAAGGGTTCATCCTGGGCCGAACGCGGCGGGCGATTGGCGCGCTGATGGACCTCGCGCCGGACACTGCGGTGCGTGTTCGGGAAGGTATCGAGGAACGTGTGCCGGTGGAAATATTGGTGCCGGGCGACAAGATTCTCGTCCATCCGTCGGAGCGCATCCCGGCTGACGGCCTGATTCGTGATGGCGATACCAGTGTCGATCAGGCGATCATGACGGGCGAATCGATGCCGGTCGATAAGCATATGGGCGATTCAGTATTTTCAGGCACCCTGAATCAACAAGGCGTGGTGATTGTCGAGGTGACCCGCACGGCCGGCGAAACGACACTGGCACGCATGGTCCGGCTGGTCGAGCAGGCCCAATCGGAACGAGCCGGCACGCAGCAGTTTTCGACATGGTTCGGTGAAAAATACACTTGGCTGGTACTCGGCATCTCCGTCGCGGCCTTCGTTTGGTTTCGCCTCACGACCGCGGAGAACAATTGGGAGGCGTTCGCGCGGGCCATGACGGTGCTGGTCGTCGCCTCGCCGTGTGCCGTGGTGATCTCGATCCCGTCCGCCATTCTGACGGCCATCACCGCTGCCGCCCGCAACGGCGTCCTCTTCAAAGGGGGCGTGCATCTGGAACGGACGGCGACCCTCGAAGCCATGGCTTTTGATAAAACGGGCACGCTGACCATCGGCAAACCGCGCGTCGTCGAATTTCAAATGGCTACCGGCGTGACGGAGGTAAAGTTGTTCGGCTGGGCCGCCGCCGTGGAAACCCACTCGGAACATCCGTTGGCAAAGGCCGTCGTTGATGGTGCAAAATCCCGCGACATCGCAGTCCCGGTCGCCGAGCAAGTCGAATCGATTGTTGGCAGCGGAATTCAAGGAGTTATCGATGGGAAGGCCGTCGCTGTTGGCAAGCCCGAATGGATGGCCGAACGGCTCACCGATTTTCCCGCCGAGACGAAGACTGCAATCGATGCGGCTCGTCAGCGGGGGCAAACGGTGTTAGCCGTGTCTTGCGACGATCAGTTCGCCGGGTGGATTGCCGTCGCAGATACATTGCGGGAGTCGGCCCTTCCCGCCGTCAATGCGTTGCGAGAACTCGGCTTGAAACCGCTGCTGATGCTGTCGGGCGATAATGCGCTGGTGGCAGCGCATCTGGCGAAACAACTCGATTTGGAGTTTCAGGCGAACCTGCAACCGCAAGACAAACTTGCCATCTTGCAAGGACTGCTGAATCAGCCGAAACGGATCGGGATGATCGGCGATGGAACCAATGATGCCCCGGCCCTGGCAACCGCGACCGTCGGATTCTCGCTGGGGGGCGCGGGGAGCGATGTCGCGTTGGAAACCGCCGACGTGGTGCTGATGAGCGACGATTTGCGGCGGCTGCCTTACGCCATTCAACTGGCCCGCAGGACGCAAGTCATTCTCAAACAGAATCTGGGAATCGCATTCAGCGTGATGCTCACCCTGCTGATCGCGTCCTTTGTGTTTCCACTCCCGTTACCATTGGCAGTGTTCGGACACGAAGGCAGCACGGTCTTCGTGATCCTGAACGGCCTGCGATTGCTCTTGTGGAGACCGCCGGCCGAGCGGCTGAGGTGAGCTTGCGACTTTTTAAAGCGGCGTTGGGTGGCACGACCCTCAGGTTTTACGAAGGGCGTGGTCTGCGAGCCATTGCCACACCCTGCGAGGACTCAGGGACGTATCACCCAGCATTTTGGCATGGACGGGCCACTACGATGCGGCGACCGCGGCCAGCTGAGACTGTTCCTGCACCGAACGGTCTTGCTCGACCACATACAACGCACTGTCGGCCCGCAGATTCGCCGCCCAGGCGTTCGGTACCGCATGCCCCTTGATGATGGGGACTTCATCGACCAGACGCATGTGAACCCGGTCGATCAAGTCACGAAAATCAAGCATCGACAGCAAATGGATATTCGGCGTGTTGAACCAGTCGTATGGCAGGGATGTCGTCTTGGGAGCGCGGCCATGCATCAACAGTTGCAGACGAATCCGCCAGTGACCGAAGTTCGGCACCACCACAATCGCCCGGTGTGCCACCCGCAGCATCTGTTGCAACAATTCCCGTGGCTGCAAGACTTGTTGCAACGTCTGGCTCAGGACCGCGAAATCGAACGAGTGATCCGGTATTTCCTCCAGCCCTTCATCCAGGTCGGCCTGTAACACAGGCACACCTTTGCAGATCGATTCAACCACTTGCAAGTGATCCAGTTCGATGCCCAGAATCGAGCAGCCCAACTCGTCACGCAGCCGGCAGAGCAAGCGGCCGTCGCCGCAGCCGAGATCGAGCACCCGCGATCCGCGCGGCAGTTGCTGCATGATCAAACGGTCGATCAGGGCGGCGGTTGGATCGGGCACTAGATGGCGCTGAGGCATGGAAGAATCGTCATCAGAAGGGATGAGTCAGTTATGGAACACGATGGCGATCAATTTTCTTTCTTGAATTGCCGATGGCATTCAACACAAGTATTTCGCGCCGCTTTGAAAGAGGCCTGAGCCGCCAGGCTGTCTTTGTTGCGGATCGCGGTGGCGGTTTCGGTCATTTGGTCCACCATCAGCTGTGCGAGCCGATCCCATTCGGGAAGTTGGGCGGGATCTTTCACTTCGTGGGTATCCGCAATGGTCGGCAGACTGGCCAGCGCGATCACGGCCGCCAGACGACTTTCCGCTGCGGGATCTTTGGAGCGGCGTAATGCTCGTTGCAGTTGCTGCATCCGTGTTTCGGTTTCTTCCATGATGGGCCGTTGACGCACGAGCTTCGCCCAGTCGTACTCCGCAGTTGCCGTTTTGGGGGAAGTTTTGGCGAGTGCCGCCTGGGCCGCGGCGTATCCCACGGCGGCTGCGGCCTGCTTTTCGGCCCGGGCGATTTGGATACCAGCATCGCGCAGGTCCGCCGCATGGGGCTTCAAATCGGACTCCTGCTCATGTTCCACCAGCGCCTGTGCGGCGACGACCAGCATGCTGGCGGCCTGGGCGATTCGCTTCTTGTTCTCCGCGAAGGCATCGTCGGTGGCCAGCCAGGGTTCCAGTTCCGCCAGCTTGGCTGAAATCTCCAGCGTCAGATCGTCCACCGTCACTATGTCGGCAATTTTACGGGGAGGAGCGGCAAGCGTTGGATCGACGAAACTTCCCAACGCCAACAGCAGTGTCAGAGAAAGTTTCCGATAACCGACTGCCAGCATGATCCGGTCCTTATGAGGTTCCATTCGCGTTGTGCAAATTCTCAAGCGTCCCGCGCAGACTGTCAAGCAGACGGCATACCGACTGCAAAATGATCAGGCTGACATGGTGCTGATGACAATGATGACAATGTAGAGCACTTGCTCCGCAAGTGCAGAAAATGCACTTGCGGAGCAAGTGCTCTACATTCTGGATCACAGCCTGACACGCCTCGAACCGGGGGGCGGTTGTTTGACGGTGCGGCGTGACGTATGTACCTTGATGGCTTGGGTGAGCGGAGATTTCGTGCCCGGACATTGCCGAGGCGGCACTGTTTCGTATGACCTATCGCAGCCATCCGGTCGATCGCTCCTCAATTTGGTTGCATCAAGCCGGCGAAAGTCCCTGCCCACGATTCACGGAGGAATGAGTTCGCATGTTTGATCGCTTTGGTCAGCTCCTGTCGCGAATCTGGCCCCTGGTGCTGTTCGTTTGGGTAGCCGCGGTCGCCGTGGCGATTTACTTCGCCCCGCCGCTGGATGACGTGATTCAAACCGGCGAATTCGCCTTCCTGCCGAAAGATAGCCCCAGTCGACAGGCTGAAGATCTGTTTGCGAAGGTGTTTGTGAATGACAAAGCCGCCAGCCGGGTGGTGATTGTCGTCCGGCGGCTTGCAGGCGATGTCGGGCTGACCAATGCCGATCTCGAGTTCATTGACGATGACATGGATGACGGCGATCCGGATCGCCAGCACGAACTCGTCGAGCGGTTAATCAACATCGCCCGGAATGAGGAAGGTGCGAAGCCGGAAGCTGCCGCGGAAGTTGACACGGAAGACGAAGCCGAGTTTGAATCGGGCGATTTCGGGCCCCTCTCGAATGTTCATCGGATTATGACGTTTCGCGATAAAACATTTGGGCATCTGCTGCTCAGTGAAGACAAAAAAGCCGCGTTGGTTTATGTCGAACTGCGGCATGAATTTATGGACGGCAAGAACCGTCCGACCGTGGTGGCCATTGAAGAACTGCTGTTCGGAGACGAAGATTTCCGCCGTGCCATTCCCGCCGGTCTGGATATTACGCTCAGTGGGGAAGCGGTTGTCGGTCGGGATATGCTGGATGCCGCCAAGAATAGTGCGAAGGCGACCGAGCATCTGACGGTGGTGCTGGTCGTCGTTTTGCTGATGTTGATTTATCGCGCGCCGCTGCTGGCCATCATTCCCCTGATGACCGTGGCCATTTCGGTCAAACTGACGATGCTGCTGCTGCAGATCGGAGCCAAACATGGCTGGATCGTGCTGTTTCAGGGAATTGAGTCATATGTCACCGTGCTGCTCTACGGCGCGGGGGTGGATTATTGCCTGTTTTTGATCGCCCGTTACAAGGAAGAAACCGACGAAGGCAAGCCGTTCAAAGAGGCGGTCATCGGTTCCGTCGGTAAAGTGGGGGCGGCGATCGCGGCGAGTGCTGGAACGGTGATCTGCGGCATCGGCATGATGATTTTCGCCGAATTTGGCAAGTTTCGCGACGCCGGGATCGCAATTTCGTTTGGCCTGGTGATCGTGCTACTGGCTTCACTGACGTTCACGCCGGCGTTGTTGATGCTGACTGGTCGCTGGGTGTTTCGCTGGCAATTACGCAGCCGCAAGCGGCCGCCGGAGACCGGGTGGTTGCCCGCTCCCTCGCTGGCCAGCCGCATCGGTGAGATGAGCCTCATCCGCAACACCTGGGATCATGTCGGGCAGGCGCTGTTGGCCAAGCCCGTAGCCATCTGGGTGGGTACGGTGCTGATTATGTTGCCGTTCGCCATTTTGGGAGGCTGGTTTTATTCCCATCTCAGCTATGGGCTGTTGAGTGACCTATCCCCCAAATCGCCGAGCGTCGTCGGGACGAAAGCCGTCTCGGATCATTTCGCCGCGGGAGCGACCGGCACCATCACCCTGCTGATTGAGAATCCCTTTGTCGATTTCACACAGCGCGAGAGGGACGATGAGGCGGGCGGTCCCGGAGGTCTGGAACTGGTTCGGCAATTAACGCAGACCCTGATTGCCCAGAAGGCGAAGCTGCAACTTGCGGATATTCGCAGCGTTTCGCATCCGCTGGGTGGCGTCGATGACATCGATTCGATCACCAACATCGCACGGCGGAAACTCGTCACACGCGGAGCAATCAAGCACTACACCGGTCAGACGGAAGAGACCGGGAAGCATGTGACGCGCCTGGAACTCACCGCGCTGGTCGATCCCTTTTCACGCGACAGCATCACGTTCCTGACGAACCTGCAGGACCAGATACAATCCCAATTGCCGGTGGGTCTCAAGGAAGGTTCGCAGGTGTTGGCGATGGGTTCCACGGCGAGCATTCGTGATTTGAAAGCAGTCACCGACCGGGATCAAATCCGGATTGATCTGTTGGCGGTGGCAGGGGTATTCACCATTCTGGTAATCCTGCTGCGTCGGCCGGGGTTATGCCTGTACCTGATCCTCACCGTGCTGTTCAGTTATCTGGTCACGCTGGGGGTAACTTATGGGTTCTACTGGTTTATGGAAGGGGAGAGTTTTGCCGGGCTGGACTGGAAAGTCCCGATGTTCCTCTTCACAATTCTGATCGCTGTCGGGGAGGATTACAACATCTTCCTGATGACGCGGATCGAGGAAGAACAGGCCGAAGCCGGTCCGGTGAAAGGCGTCATTCAGGCGCTCTCCAAGACCGGGAAAATCATTTCGAGCTGCGGAATCATCATGGCCGGAACATTCGCCTCGCTGATGGCTGGATCGCTGAAAGGTATGTCGCAGCTTGGGTTTGCGCTCGCCTTCGGCGTGCTGCTCGACACCTTCGTGGTTCGCCCCATTTTGGTTCCCGCGTTTCTCGTAATGCTCTATTCTGGCCGATTGGGAGTACTCGGCCGCTGGCTGGGTGCCCCGGCAATTCCGGATGTGATCACGGACCCCGCGACCGATTCCTCCGTGGCACAGAGCATTGCCACTCCACCGACAGGCTAACGATTCCGTAATGTTTCTCAGAAGCGGATATCGCTTGACGTCCCTCTGCATCACGGCTAAGATTCCGCCCAAACTGATTGTTCCCTATAGAGTTGTGAAAATTCATCGCATTCCGACACCGCAGCGACGCGGTGTCCGATCCCAGCAGCAAATCTCAACCGGAGTTGTTCATGGCAGTCCCGCGTCGTCCGCGACCTGTCTCCGCGAAAGAGGAACTGGTCTCTGCGAAAGAAGAGCCGGGTATCGCTGAGGGAGACTCAGGCAATCCTTTCGACTTGGAGAAACTTCGGCAACTCGTCGAAATGATGGAGCAGCACGGGCTGACGGAAGTCAGCCTGAAAAAAGGTGCCGAGCAATGGCGTCTGCGGCGCGGTAGCCACGAGGTTGCCGCTGCCCCCATGTATATGCCCGCTCCACAAGTTGCCGCTGCACCAGCCGCGCCTTCCCGCCCGCCCGCGGAACCCGCGGCCGCGGCGGGTAACGATTCGCTGGTGGTCATCAAAAGCCCCACGGTGGGAACGTTCTACGGCTCACCGTCTCCGGACGAACCACCTTTTGTGTCTGTAGGCTCCAAGGTGACGCCCACGTCCCTCGTCTGCCTGATCGAAGCCATGAAGGTGTTCAACCAGATTCCGGCGGATGTCACTGGGACGATCGCGGAAGTCCTGGTGAAGAGCAACGATGCCGTCGAATTTGGCCAACCGCTCTTTAAAGTGCGTCTCTAATGGGAACTGCCGGAGCGCTGCCGGCAATCGAATGGAATGTTACTTGCGAACGGACTCGCTGCGTCCTCCCGGAACGACCGGCCCTTGCTGATTCGGACTCGCTATGTTTCAACGGATACTGGTCGCCAATCGAGGTGAAATCGCGCTGCGGATCATCCGTGCCTGTCGCGAGATGGGCATTGAAACCGTCGCGATTTTCAGCGAGGCCGATCGCGGTGCCGATTATCTCCGGCTCGCCAACGAATCGATTTGTATCGGTCCGGCTCAAGCATCCGGCAGCTACCTGCTGATCAAAAACATCATCAGCGCCGCTGAGATCGGCAACGTGCAGGCCATTCATCCCGGCTACGGTTTTCTCGCCGAAAACGAGCACTTCGCCGAAGTCTGCCGCAGTTGCAACATCGAGTTCATCGGCCCCTCGGTCGATGCCATGTCACAATTGGGTGATAAAGTCTCGGCCAAGGAAATTGCCAAAGCGGCTGGTGTGAGTCTCGTCCCCGGCAGCGATGGGCTGATCACCGATGAAAAGCAGGCCCTCGAGATCGCCGCGAAAATCGGCTATCCGGTGCTGATCAAAGCGACCGCCGGCGGCGGCGGGAAGGGCATGCGCGTCGCGCGGAATGATATTTCGCTGAAAACCGGCCTCAAGCAAGCCGCGATGGAAGCCGAAAAAGCGTTCAACAACGCCGGCGTGTATCTCGAAAAATATGTCGAGAATCCCCGTCACGTCGAAGTTCAGATCATTGCCGACTTGCATGGCTCGGCTGTGCATTTGTGGGAACGTGATTGCTCGTCGCAGCGGAAGCATCAGAAGCTGGTGGAAGAATCGCCCGCCCCGAATTTGCCGCAAGCGATCCGCGAGGACATCTGCCAGGCGGCGGTGCGGCTGATTCAGACGGCGAACTACACGAACGCCGGTACGGTCGAGTTCATTGTTGATCGCAATAATCAGTTCTTTTTCATCGAAGTCAACGCCCGCATTCAGGTCGAACATCCCGTCACGGAATTGATCTCCGGCATCGATCTGATTCAGCAGCAGATTCGCGTTGCCGCCGGCGAACCGCTGCCTTGGAAGCAGCACGAAATTCCGCAGCGCGGCGCGGCCATTGAAGTGCGCATCAATGCGGAAGACCCGGACAACGACTTCCGCGGCTCGCCCGGCCGCATCACGAAGCTACGCATCCCCGGCGGTCACGGCGTCCGCTTCGACTCGCATGTCCATGAAGGCTACAACATCCCGCCGTATTACGATTCGATGATCGGCAAACTGATCGTGCATAAGCCCACCCGGCCGGAAGCGATCGCCTGCCTCAAGCGCTGCCTCGATGAGTTCGTGCTGGAAGGTGTGAAGACGACCATCCCTTTGCTCAAAACAATTCTGAACAATTCAGCGTTTATTGAGGGGCGGATGGATACCACGTTTATTGAACAGAACTTGTTGGGTAGGTAGGCCGTCATGAAAGTTGGGATACTCACCGGCGGCGGCGATTGCCCCGGTCTGAACGCGGTGATTCGCGGGGTCGTCCGCACTGTCGCCAACAGTGGTGGCGAAACCGTGGGACTGCTGGAAGGCTGGCGGGGTGCCATTCAAGGCCTGACCACAGAACTTACCATCGCCAATACCGATGAAATCCTCCCCAAAGGAGGCACGATTCTCGGTTCCTCGCGTACGAATCCGTTTAAGAAGCCCGACGATGTTCCGCAACTGCTCGCCACGTTCCAACGCCTGGGATTGAATGCCCTCATCGCCATCGGCGGTGACGACACCCTGGGCGTCGCCAACCGGTTGTTTCACGAACATGGCCTGAACACTGTCGGCGTGCCCAAGACGATTGATAATGATCTCAGTTGCACCGATGTGACCTTCGGATTCGATACGGCCATCAACATCGTGATGGAGGCCATCGACCGGTTGCGAACGACGGCTGAATCGCATCGCCGCATCATGGTTGTCGAAACCATGGGCCGACATGCCGGCTGGATCGCCTGCGAATCCGGGATCGCCTCGTCGGCCGATTATATCCTCGTTCCGGAACACCCGGTCGATGTCGCCGACATGATCCGCGTGATCAAGGCCCGCCGCGCCGCAGGCAAGAAGTACGGCATCATCGTCGTCAGTGAAGGGGCCACCATCACCGCCGACGAGGGATTCGTCACGCAGAATGCCAAAATCGACGATTTCGGCCATGTCAGCCTGGGCGGCGTCGGCGAACTCGTCGCGGAAATCATCGAGAAGAACACCGGCTTCGAGACGCGGACCGTCATCCTCGGCCATCTCCAGCGCGGCGGTTCCCCCAGTGCTTACGACCGTGTCTTGGGAACGCGGCTGGGCGTCGGCGCGGCTCGGCTGGTGATTGAAGGCAAATTTGGTCGCATGGTCGGCTTGCAGGGAACCAAGATCGTCGATTTCGCTCTCGCGGACGCCGTCGGCAATCTCAAAACCCTCAATGACGACTTCCTGCGCGACGCCAAAGAGTTCTTCAGTTAATCATTCAGCCAATAATGTATAGCACTTGCTCCGCAAGTGCCGTTTTGCACTTGCGGAGCAAGTGCTATACATTGTGCGAGCCCGCCCGGTTTGTGGTCGCCCCGCGACGTTGGAGTTCAGGCTTTAGCCTGCCTCTTGTGAGGTCAGAAACAGCCTGAAGGCTGAACTCCAACGCCCACGCTCGCCCGGCTCGGCAATCCCTGTTAAACTGTGTGTCCGATCAGTCGCAACCGTCTTGTGAATGATCGAGACGGGGCGTTCGTCTCACACAGGATCTTGACCTCATGTCTGTCTTTCTGGGAATCGACATCGGAACCAGTGGCACCAAAACCCTTGCCATTCGTGCCGATGGTGAGATTCTTGCCGCTGCCAGCGCCGAGTATCCCCTCTCCAGCCCGAAGCCCGGCTGGTCGGAACAGGCCCCGGAAGACTGGTGGGACGGGGCCGTCACCAGCGTTAAGAAAGTGCTGAAAAACGGCCACCTCAAGCCTGCGGAAATTTCCGGCATCGGACTCAGCGGCCAGATGCACGGCAGCGTCTTCCTCGATAAAAGCGGAGCCGTCATTCGCCCGGCGATCCTGTGGAACGATCAGCGCACCGCCGCTGAATGTGCCGAGATCGAAAAGAAAGCTGGCGGTCGCGACAAGCTCATCGGCATGGTGGCGAACCCCGCGCTCACCGGTTTCACCGCCCCGAAAATCCTCTGGGTTCGCAAGCACGAACCGAAAAACTTCGACCGCTGCGTGCAGGTCCTGCTCCCAAAAGATTACGTCCGCTATCGGCTCACCGGCGAGTTTGCGACGGAAGTCAGCGATGCCTCCGGCACCTTGCTGCTCGATGTTCGCAATCGTCAATGGTCCAAGCCGCTGCTCGACAAACTCAGTCTCGACGCCAAACTGCTGCCCAAGGTGTATGAGTCGGAAGATGTGAGCGGCAAACTGTCCGAAATCGCCGCCAAAGCGTTGGGACTCAAAGCGGGCGTCCCGGTTGTTGGCGGCGGTGGCGATCAGGCGGCCGGTGCGATCGGCAACGGCATCGTCCGTCGTGGTGTCATCTCCGCCACCATGGGAACCAGCGGTGTCGTCTTTGCCCACAGCGATGACATGCAGATCGATCCGCAGGGCCGCGTGCATACCTTCTGCCATGCCGTTCGCGGCAAATGGCATGTGATGGGCGTTGTGCTGTCGGCCGGCGGCAGCCTGCAATGGTATCGGAACACGCTGGCTTCGCAGGAAATCACCGACGCCAAACGATTGAAGACCGATCCGTATCACCTCATCACCGAACAGGCCGCTGAAGCCCCGGCCGGTGCGGAGGGGCTGTACTTTCTGCCGTATCTCACCGGCGAGCGAACGCCCCATGCCGATCCGTCCGCCCGCGGCGCGTGGATCGGTCTCAGCCTGCGGCACACCCGGTCGCACCTCATCCGTGCCGTGATGGAAGGAGCGACGTATGCCATGCGCGATTGTCTGGAGATCATCAACGGCATGAACGTCCCGATCCGCGAGATTCGGTTGTCTGGCGGCGGTGCCCGCAGCGAGTTCTGGCGACAGATGCAGGCCGACGTGTACGGCCGACGTGTCTGCACGATCAACGCCGAAGAAGGCCCCGCGTATGGAGCCGCCCTGCTCGCCGCATCGGGGGCAGGCCGCTACAAAAGCGTGACCGAAGCCTGCCAGGCCGCAATCAGCATCGTGAATTCCACTGACCCGCGGGCCGAGGCGAAACGAGCCTACAGCAAGTCGTACCCGATGTACCAGAAGCTGTATCAGTCATTAAAAGGCGACTTCGCCGAGATCGCAAAGATCGTCGACGACATTTAGTTTCACACAACGCTTGCGCTTCGCGGACTAATAAACGACCCACAATACGGAAAAATAATGGCCGCTCGGGGACTTGAACCCCGACGCCTTGCGGCACAGGATCCTAAATCCTGCGTGTCTGCCAATTCCACCAAGCGGCCTATGTCTGCAAGTCTCTGCTCGGCACAGCTTTCTGTCAACTGAACTGCCCGATTTGCCAGCGTGCTTTGTGTTCGTACAGCAAACTGACAGCCCCGTACAGCAACCGCAGACGTGATGACGCGGCATTCGCAAACATGCTGATCTAATCAACAATCGGAAGATGTCCGCCCACTTGATGCATGCAAAGCGGGCAACTTTGGGGACATGGGAAGACGACACGCCGGCCTGTGGGAATTTTCGTTCTTAATTCGCACAGGTACTTGGAAACGTGACTCACAACGTTCATACTATTCCTTGAGCTTGTCGACACGTCACGTCAGTTCTGGTCACCATCGCGCACCGTCACGAAACTTCGCCACTGCGTGACGGCCGATGAATCAAGTCGCATTTACGATAGGGAGCCGATGCGCTATTCCATGAAAACATTCGTGACATCATCCCTCGCGGTGGTCATTCTCTGCGCAGGCTGGGCCGGGTTCGCGCAAGTTCAGGAGAAGGCCAAGACCAAACCCGCGCCCGCGCAGAAACCGGGGACGGCCGCCAAAGAGCCAGCGAAAAAGCCGGTCGAGGAAGCCCTGAAAACGCCTGCGAAAGGCGCGGAGACCAAGACAACGGAAACCAAAAAAACAACGCCAGCCGATGACCAAGCTGAATCGGTCAGTGCCGACGAAGAGGCCATTCAAGGCAGCGCTGCGTCCTTCATCGCGGCATATAACGCCCATGATGCCAAAGCCCTGTCAGAATTATTCGCCTTGAAGGCGGAGTTCACGGATGAGGACGGCAATCTGATTCAGGGCCGCGCGGCGATCGAAGACGATTTCACCGCGATGTTTGAAAAATGTTCGGACTGCAAAATTGATCTGGAAATCAGTTCCATCCGCATCCTTACGCCGAATCTCGCTGTGGAAGAGGGACTGGTTCACGGACTGCCGATTCCCGATGAGCCGTCGAACACCAGCGGTTACATCGCCGTGCATGTGAAGGTCGATGGCCACTGGTTGCTGGCATCCGTCAGCGATTACGCCGCGCCGGCCGAAGAGTTGACGGCGAATGACCACCTGCAGGATTTGGCCTGGATGGTGGGCGACTGGCGCGATGAAAGTTCGGATTCGGTTCTCAAAACCTCGTGCCAATGGGATGAGAGCGGCAACTATCTGCTGCACGATTTTGTGCTGGACATCGCCGACGGCGCGTC